>TARA_B110000902_G_scaffold41170_1_pt1 | contig 17455 bp, 14 predicted proteins | sample TARA_B110000902 | Tara Oceans TARA_B110000902 (sample SAMEA4398009) | marine metagenome | biome: Polar Biome; feature: [SRF] surface water layer (ENVO:00010504); material: water (ENVO:00002006), including particulate matter (ENVO:01000060) such as... | depth 5 m | reverse complement strand
TCGACCTCGTCTCTGTTTGTTACACCAAGGCGTTCTGCATCATCGGGATGCATATGAATATGCCGTCTTGCACAAATCAACCCCTCCTTCAAATGAACCGTCCCGAAGGGACCTTCTATCGTAATGGGTGCTGAGGATTTTACTTGACCGGAATCGCGGACCGGTGCATCAACACCGAGTAGAAATTCATCGGTGCGTGAAATTTCCACCTGATTTTTGGAGCGCAGGGGACCTAGAAGACGAACGCCATCGATACGATTACGGGGTCCAATTAAGTTAACTTTTTGTTCACAGGCAAACTGTCCTGGCTGTGAAAGATCTGCTAAATGTGTAGGTTCAATATTCGGCCCAAATAATTCAGAAAATGTCTCCATAGTGAGATGAAGGTGTCTAGCGCTAATAGCTATGGGAATATTATTTAGTGAAATCGCTGGGGCTTTTTTAACGGACGATTGCTCAACCAAAAAAGCCGTCTTTTGCGCAATCATTAACTCTTCATTCGTCTTGACGACCAACGCTTGTACGCGAGAGTTGTCGGTGCTAATACATACTGCTTTCATATTTATCGATAAGTCGGCATCCTGGTTTCGATCTTCATCAAGCTGGACCCCAAGAAAATCGAGACGCTGCAAAATTCGCTGGCGCATGGTAATACTGTTTTCACCAATCCCCCCGGTGATTACTATTGCATCGACACCGCCCATGGTGGCAGCATAAGCGCCAATATATTTTTTGACCCGGTGAGTAAAAATAGCAATCGCTAAGCGCGATCTATCGTCGCCTTCGGCAGCTTTTGTCTCTATTTCTCGCAAATCATTGCTAATGCCAGACAAGCCTTTCAGGCCACTCTTTCGATTAAGCAAATCATCTAAGGCGTCAACGTTTTCAACTTCATGGCGCAATAATTCGATGGCAATTCCTGCATCAATGTCACCCGATCTAGAACCCATAACCAGACCTTCGAGAGGTGTCATTCCCATGCTTGTTTCAGTGGAATGACCATACTCGATGGCGCATGCGCTGGCGCCATTACCAAGGTGAAGTGTAATAATCTTTAGTTCATTTAATGGCTGCCCCAGAAAGATAGCCGCTTGTTGCGCGACATATTGATGAGAAGTTCCATGGAAGCCATAGCGACGAATATGATGCTTGCGAGCTATTTCCGGGTCGATGGCATAGGTGTATGCTCTTCGCGGTAGGGTGGTATGGAATGCTGTGTCGAATACTGCGACATGAGGTATTAGCGGCAAACAGCGTCTAGCTGCCGATATACCTGCAAGATTTGCCGGATTATGGAGTGGTGCCATTGGAACCCAGTCTTCAATTCTGGTGATAACGTTGTCATCAATTTCAACAGCATCATGAAATGAATCGCCACCATGAACAACTCGATGGCCAACTGCATCTATCGAAAAGTTTGAATTTTCTTTCAATATCAATTGAACGGCAGGGCCATGGGCCATGGTGTCTGTTTCTATTATTCCTGTCGAAATAATTGATTCAGTGGCTACGTCTAATAATTGATATTTGACGGTTGATGAGCCGCAATTAATGACCAGTATATTCATAGTATTTACTTATTCAATGTTAGTCGTTTCATTGTGAGAGACTACATGTAGTGTTCGCTTACTTATAGAGCAACTTATTATTTGTTCTTTATTTTTCCTGCATCGGCGAATAATTGTGCAAAAGTACCCTGCGGTGACGGCTTGTTACTGGGTCGGCCGTCGATAGGCTGTTTAGTGACTTTTCCGCTAGCGGGCTTGTCATTTCTTTTCCTAGGCTTTTGTTGCTCCGGTTTATCGTCCAATCGCATTGACAGTGCAATACGCTTTCGTTGTGTATCTACTTCCATGACTTTTACTTTGACGATATCGCCAGCCTTTACAACTGTCCTCGGGTCTTTAACAAAGGTATTTGATAGCGCTGAAATATGAACCAAGCCATCCTGGTGAACACCAATGTCAATGAAGGCTCCGAAGTTGGTGACATTGGTGACTGTCCCTTCCAATATCATTTCTTCAACTAAGTCGGATATTTTTTCAACGCCGTCTTTAAATTCTGCGGTTTTGAATTCCGGTCTCGGGTCGCGCCCAGGCTTATCAAGTTCACTGATAATATCGGAAACCGTTGGTAATCCGAATTTCTCATCGACAAATTTTTTGGCGTCAAGAGTTTTCAAAAAAGAGCCGTCACCAAGAATGCTAATGACTTCACGGTCGTTGACGCTCGCTATTTTTTCTACGATGGAATAGCTCTCTGGATGAACGGCTGAACTATCTAGAGGGTTATCCCCTCCCATAATACGTAAAAATCCAGCGGCTTGTTCGAAGGTTTTTTCCCCGAACCGTTTAACTTTTTTTAGGCTTTCACGGCTTGTAAAAGAACCTTGCTGATCACGGAGCTCAACAATATTATTGGCAATGGTCTGATTGAGGCCAGAGACCCTACTTAACAGGGCGCTAGAAGCTGTATTGACGTCAACGCCAACGCTATTAACACAATCTTCGACGACTGCATCTAAAGACCTCGCCATTTGAGTTTGCGACACATCATGCTGATATTGGCCGACGCCAATTGACTTTGGATCAATTTTCACCAGCTCAGCCAGCGGATCTTGAAGTCTATGAGCTATTGAAATTGCGCCGCGAATAGTAACATCAAGGTCTGGATATTCTCTGGCTGCAAATTCGGATGCCGAATAAATCGATGCACCAGATTCGTTGACCATGACCTTCTTTAATCCCAAATCGGGATGAGCAGCGATAATATCGCCAACGAACCGGTCCGTTTCCCGACTAGCTGTGCCATTGCCGATGGCGATTAACTCTACCTGATATTTTTTTGCCATTGCGACGATTGTTGCTGAAGCTTCGGCAATTTTATTCTGGGGTGGCGTTGGGTAGATGGCGCCGTGGTCTAGAACTTTACCATTGCCATCAACTACGGCAACTTTTACGCCGGTTCGCAAGCCGGGATCCAGACCGATAGTCGCTTTTGGTCCCGCCGGTGCCGCGAGCAATAAATCTTTCAAATTGCTGGCAAAAACCTTAATTGCTTCCTCCTCTGCACGCTCGCGCAATCGCCCCATCAAGTCTGTTTCCAGATGAGTGTAAAGCTTTATTCGCCACGTCCAACGGACGACTTCTTTCAACCATCGGTCAGCAGGACGACCTTCGTCGCGTAGTTTCCAGTGATCAGCAACCATTATTTCACAGGGATGAGTTAGTACTTTTTCTTCTGGATCACCAATAACAATAGACACGCTAAGTATGCCTTCGTTTCGACCTCGAAACATGGCGAGTGCACGGTGAGATGGGGCCTCACTAATCGGCTCATCATGCTCGAAGTAGTCGCTGAACTTTTCGCCCTGTTGCGCCTTATCAGCGTTAACCCGGGACGACAAATTCCCTTCAGTCCACAGGAAATCACGAAGCTTTGCCAGCAGGTTTGCGTCTTCACTGAAATGCTCCATCAGAATATACTTGGCGCCATCAAGTGCAGATTTAACATCATTGATGCCCTTTTCCGGATCAATAAAGTTTGTGGCAAGTTGCTCGGGGTCTAGGGAGCGATCGCCAAACAACGCGTCAGCTAGCGGCTGTAGTCCAGCTTCTCTGGCGATTTGGCCTTTAGTGCGACGCTTTTGTTTATAGGGTAAGTATAAATCTTCAAGTCGATTTTTCGTTTCAGCCGCGCGGATTTCTACTTCGAGCTCGGGTGTTAGTTTTTCCTGTTCGGCAATACTTTTTAGAATGCTCCCTCTGCGATCTTCAAGTTCCCTCAAATAACGGAGCCTATCTTCAAGTGTTCTCATTTGCGAGTCATCTAGCCCGCCAGTCACTTCTTTTCGATAGCGAGAAATAAATGGAACGGTAGCGCCCTCGTCTAATAATTTGATGGCAGCATCGACTTGTTTCTGATCGACCTGCAGTTCTGTTGAGATTACGTTGGCAATTTGCCGCATGGTGTTGCTCATAGGTAGGTATCTTAGGTTTTGATGAGGCATGGAATTTAATTTTGCGGCGCTATTACGCAAAAATTCGATTGAATTTAGCGGCCTTTAAGCCAGTATTTTTTACTCGACAGGCGGGGCTTACAACTACTAGTTGGCCACACCGGTTCCCATTTCATGATATTTTTTGACATCAATTCCAAAAGCATCATCGGAAAGTAAATGTTTGATTTTCAAAGGGTCGGCAGAATTGCTGGCGCTTTCATTGCTGAGGTCGACAGTTCTCGGGGTGCAGGATTTTTTTTGACGATCCTTTACAATGAGGACGTTGGGCGAATTTCTTCTATCGACAGGAGAGGGAAGTACAATCGCTATTTCCCCGCTGTTCAATTCAGCAATACTTCCCGCTGGATAGATGCCGATACATTGGATAAATTGATCGACCAAATGAGGGTCGAAATGACTGCCTTTGGCCCCTATCAAAATTCTTAGTCCCTCTAATGACGTTTTCGAAGGGCTATATATCCGTTTGCTGGTTATAGCGTCATAGGCATCTGCGATTGCAACGATGCGGCTGAAGTAAGAGATTTTCGCGGCTGGCAGCGGCCTGGGGTAGCCCCTCCCATTTAAACGTTCATGATGACTGTATGCAACATTGGCCACCTCTGTAATAAGGTCTGGCTTTCTACTGAGTATATTAAAGCCAAGGGTAGTATGGGTCTTCATGATTTCAAATTCCACATCACTAAAAGTCCCTTCTTTATTGAGAATATCTAGCGATATTTCTGATTTCCCCATGTCATGCAGCATGCCGCATAAACCTAAAATCTCGAGATCATCTGGTGCCAAGCCTTCGGCGCGGCCAAGGATAATTGAAAGCAGCCCCACATTTAGGCTATGCCGGGCGGTGTATTCATCAACATCTTTTAATAAGCCTAGCCACAACATCGCATCTTGATTAGCAATAACAGAGTCGACGCATTGCTTGACGGCTTTCTTTGCTACCGAAGTTTCAAAGGTTTGGCCAAGGCGAATGTTTTTGAAAAACCCCTTTATTACGCTTTTGGCTTGCCTATGAGCACTTTTTGCCTGGGGCATTGCCTGTTGGAATGATTTGGTGTCGGTGTAGGATTGTCGTTTCAGGTTGCTGCCAGCGGTATCAATAGATTGTTTTTTGCTGGCGGCAACGCAAACGTAGTCACAGTTACGCTTAAGTTTCTCAATCTGTTCTACATGAGTGATGAGAAACCCATGAACGGTAAACGGAGATTCTAGCCAGGGACGATCGAGCTCTATAACCCTCATCCCTATGGTAAGTTGATCACAATTCATCCGAAGTGTGTGAGTGTTACTGGCCAAGTTGCTGCTCTTTATTGTTCAGGATCATGAAATATTGAAGATAGTATAGACAAAAAAAGGGAGTCTTGTGAACGACTCCCTTTTTTTATGTAGAAAATTAAGCTTAGCTTAAGAAGCTTTCGGGCCCGCAGCTACTATTGCGTCAGAGACATCAAAGTTTTTGATGTTTTCGACAAACATATTCGCTAGTTTGGATGCCTGCGCATCGTAACCCGCATCATCGCCCCAGGCTTTACGCGGATTTATGTATTTGTCGTCAACACCGGGTATGGATACGGGAACATCCAGATTTAGTGCATTTAAGTGCTCAGTTTCAGTCTTTAGTAATACGCCATTTTGAGCAGCGGAAATGACTGCGCGAGTGACGGGAATAGGGAAACGAGACCCTTGACCGCCTTCGCCACCGGACCCGCCGGTCCAGCCAGTATTAACAAGGTAGACCTGAGACTCGAAGTCTTCGATACGCTTCATCAGCAGCTCCGCATACTCACGGGCGGGACGGGGCATAAAGGGGGCACCGAAGCAGGTAGAGAAGGTTGGGTGAATACCCGCTGCTGCACCCATTTCCGTAGAACCTACTCGTGCTGTGTAGCCTGATAAAAAGTGGAACGCCGCTGCTTCTTTAGAGAGTATTGATATTGGTGGAATAACACCCGACACATCACAGGTTAGGAATATGACAGTCTTCGGTTCCCCTGCAGCATTCTCAACGATGCGTTTATCAACATGCTCCAGAGGGTAAGAACAGCGACCATTTTCACTGAGAGAAAGGTCGTTGTAGTCAGGTGTGCGGTTTTCATCCAGAACAACATTTTCAACGATGGCTCCGAAGCGAATAGCATCCCAGATGATGGGTTCATTTTTTTGACTAAGATTAATGGTCTTTGCGTAGCAACCACCTTCGATATTGAAGACCGCGCCTTTTGACCAGCCGTGCTCATCATCGCCGATGAGAAAGCAAGCTGGATCGGCAGACAATGTGGTCTTGCCGGTGCCGGACAAACCAAAGAACAACGTTGTATTACCGGCTTCATCGACATTCGATGAGCAATGCATGGGCATCACATCTTTCTCAGGTAACAAAAAGTTTTGTACAGAAAACATCGCTTTTTTCATCTCACCGGCGTAACGCATACCAGCCAGTAACACTTTGCGTTGTGCAAAATTAAGAATAACTACGCCTTCTGAGTTGGTGCCGTCGCGTTCTGGGTCGCACTCAAAGCTGGCAACATTCAGAATCGTCCACTCTTCTTTAGACTTTGGGTTGTATTTCTCAGGACGGACAAACATATTGTGACCAAAGAGTCCTTGCCAAGCTGTTTCAGTATTGACGTTGACAGGAATATAGTGCTCTTCATGAGCCCCTACATGTAGCGTCGAAACGAATCGATCCTTTTGAGAAAGATAGTCCTCTACGCGATTCCATAGAGCGTCGAATTTTACGGCCTCGAAAGGACGATTTACCGAACCCCAATCTATACTATCTGCAGTAGACGGCTCTTTGACAATGAATCGATCGGCCGGTGATCGGCCGGTCCGCTTGCCAGTGGTAACATAAAGGGCGCCGGCATCGGTCAGCTGTCCTTCGCTACGGATCAGTGCTTGTTCGATTAGCGTTGCCGCGGATAAATTATTATGAATGGTCATACGGGTTCTCTATTGTCTGTGCTGGTGACGATGTGCGCTCGTTTTTTTCAACAGTAGCAGCATCGATGCAGTGCCGCAGCCTGTCTTTTCAGGGCCGTCATTATGGCAAACAAAAAGGTCTTAAGCGAACCTTATCAATGGCTTTTTGCGGGACTTTTTACGTAATAAAACTACAGAAAAGGTGGCTCTGGATCAGGGGTTTTGTGGGCTGGAGGCCTTTACATCGCCAGTGTTGGCCGGGGACTCGAAGATTGCCCAGTGATTATGAGATCAAGGTAAAAGTAGTAATACTACAGATCGACGCAGCTAAAAATTGAGGGCTGCCGTTAGTGCAGCTTATGGTCGAACAGATTGCCAACATCGTCGCCGTCAAACTGGTAATGCTGGTGACAAAATTCGCAGTTAATGTCGATTGAGCCAAGTTCTTCGATAATACTGTTCAGTTCCTGTTGGCCTAATGTGCGCAATGCGTCCAGTGTTCTGGCTTGTGAACAGCTGCACTCAAAGGAGAGAGCGTCTGGTTCGAATAGCCGGACTTGCTCCTGGTGGAAAAGCCGAAACAGGATGCGTTCAAAAGATAGTGACTGTATCTCGTTAGTGGTTAGTGTCTCCGCAAGTTTGGTCGCGTGCTCCCAACTTATTATTCGCTGTTCGGGAGTTATATCGTCACTCGCGGGTAATTCTTGCAGCAGCATTCCTGAGGCTGTCTTACCGTCGCTTGCAAGCCACACTCTGGTAGAGAGCTGTTCGCTCTGCTTAAAATAGTTTTCAATACACTGGGACAGGTTATCCCCGTCCAGTGACACGATGCCTTGATAGCGTTTTCCGTGCCGGGGATCAATAGTAATACTGAGTTGGCCGTCGGTTAGTAGAGTTTGGAAGTCGCTGCTGTTAGCGTCGTCGGCCTCGCGGGCGATTGCACGGATTTTATGGTCCGATGTTGCCTCAGCCATAATGATAGGTATTTGGCCCTGGCTTCGGGCTTGCAGAACCAGCGTGCCCTCAAACTTTAGCGTCGCACTGAGCAACACCACTGCAGAAAGAAGCTCTCCCAGTAAGCGAGCAACCACTTCAGGATACTGATGTGCCGCCAAAGTGTCCTGGTAGCTCTGGTCGAGACGAACCAGCTCCCCGCGAATATCGGTATCATCGAAAACAAAACGTTGTAATTGATCATTCATAGCATAGATTATAAAGAGGTGGCCCATCAGTAGCGAGCTTCATCATCAGAATTCTTTCAGGACCGACCTTCTGCAAAAAAAGTCCGTGCTAGTAATATGACAATAGGCGTCTGTCACGACCTTTGCGTCGCTCCTCATCGTCGGGCCCTATTAGATCATTTTGTCGGCGGTTGGTTTTTGCACGTGTGTCGGTGTTAAATAGCGTGTCGTTTATCGGTACTGGGACTTTGTCGAGCTCATTAAGGCTGAGAGTGGAGCATGAGTCATCGTTACAAGCACGGGATAATATTGGTAGATCACTGTCGCCGTATTCCATGGCAATTCCTTTTAGGTGGGTCTATTGATTAGGCTTTTCCATAATCCCTGACAGCTTTTCCGGTCAGCCGCAGGCCTGCGTATTACCGGCACAGCGTATGAATGATGATTGAGAACCAGCAACAAGATTTTACCTGTAAAAACTACGCCTTATTTAAAAACATCAATAAAAACAGTGAGTTAAATTTTCTGATGATGAGCGCTAAAGATGAGTGTAAGATTTTCCGACACTAAAACACGGGATTTGATGAATATTGCGAATGTTGCTGCACAAAAAATGTCAGTGGTTGGGGATATCAATAGGGCAAAAATAGAGCGGACATTAGCTTTTGTCGCTATCTTGTTTGAACTGATGAATTTGCCGGCGCTGTTTTTTATTGGGTCTTTCGCGGCGGCCGATATCAAGCCCTCGCATGACTTTACGCTGCTGGGCCTCAATTTCGCGTTTCCGTATACTGTCGCTCGTTTCAGCGTAGAGTAAGTTTGCCAGCGGCGCGCCGCGGCGTTGGTCTGATAGTGCAATAACGTCAACTTCAACTTCGTCTAGGCCGATACGAATCGTCAGCTTTGCACCGACCTCTGTTTCCTTGCTGACTTTACTGCGGGAGCCATTGTAGTGAACTTTCCCGCCTTCAATGGCTTGCTTTGCCAGACTGCGGGTCTTAAAAAACCGAGCTGCCCACAGCCATTTGTCCAGTCGGACCTTTGCAGTGGGAAAGGGGTGGCTAGGACTATTCATGCTTTTCCATTAGTCATACTGTTGGGTTGGTACGGGGATGTCTGATGATTTTGCACTTGCGGGCATAATTTCATCAAAGTGCAGGATGCCAGGAAACTCGGTCAGGCCCCTTATTGGTTTGCGGCTGTCGGGTTGTAATAGTGTCAACAGGTAACGAATTCCGAATCCTTGAGCTGATCTAAGTACACTTGCGGTATCATCTATCAGCAGCGTTTTGTTTGGATCGAAGGGATGAGAGATCTGCATCTGTCGCCAGAATTCAGGTTGTTCTTTGGCCGTTCGAAAATCATGCGAAACGACAATCTCATCAAACAATGATGCAATGCCTGTAGTGGCCATTTTAATGTCGAGACTTTGACGGTGGGCGTTAGTAACAAGAATGACGTGTTTGCCGCTATTTTTCAGTTGCTTCAGAAATTCAACAACATAGGGCCTAATTGAAATCATATGCTGGATTTCCCGCTTCAGTGAGGGAATATCTAGGTTTAATTTTTGTGTCCAATAGTCTAGGCAATACCAATCTAGCGTCCCATGACTTTGCTGCGTGAGTTTTTTGATATGTTCGCGGCTAGACTGTTCGTCTTTTTGGTGAATATGAGCATAGCGCATGGGCAAATGGTGCTGCCAGAAATGATTGTCAAAGTTAAGATCCAGCAGCGTGCCGTCCATATCGAGTAATACAGTCTCTATGTCGTCCCAGTTAACCATGAATGTCTTTCACCAATGAATTGAGCTTTGATTATGCCGGGCAAGCTGGCAGTTGTTAAGCATCTTATGGGTAGTAGCTGCTCTATTTATTGGCGTATAGTGGTGGCAGGGTCTGTAAGTATGATGCAGTGGTGGTGTTTTTATGGATAAACGGGTGTTAGCAGAAAAGCTGACGGCACTGTGTGCTGAAGCCGGCGTAGCAATTGTTGCGATTTATAATGCGACTCAACCGGTTTCTGTTGAGTACAAGAGTGATGACTCCCCGCTGACCGCGGCTGACAGGCGCGCACACGATATTATTGTGTCGGGATTACAGGTGATGACCCCCGATTGGCCGGTGCTGTCGGAGGAACAGGAACTTCCTGATTTTGAATTGCGTAAAAGCTGGAGCAGATATTGGCTAGTAGATCCGATGGACGGTACTCGAGAGTTTGTCGAGCGCACGGGTGAATTTACTATTAATGTGGCTTTGATCGAGCAGGGTGTGGCAACGTTGGGGGTTGTCTATCTGCCATTGGAAAAAATTGCCTATATTGGTATTCCAGAGCAGGCATTTGCTGTTAAGGCCGAAAATCACCGTCAAACCTCGTTGCGAGTAAGTACTGTTGGGCAATCTGCCTCACTTACTGTGCTGAGCAGCAGCCGCTACCAAGGTGAAAAGCTAGAGCGATGCATTCTTTACTTAGCGGAGCATTTTGGTGATGTTGAGCGATTGCCGGCAGGCAGCGCGTTAAAATTTTGCTATTTGGCAGAAGGGCGGGGTGATATATACCCTCGCTTTTCACCCTGTTGTGAGTGGGATACCGCAGCGGGACAAGCCGTTTTGGAGGCTGCGGGAGGGTCATTGGTGGATTTGGAATTTAACCCGCTGCGATACAATCAGCAATCATCGATCATGAGTCCTAATTTTTATGGGTTGGCGCGAACAGGAACAAACTGGAAAGAAATATTGGGTTAGTTAGTAGAGCTTTAACAGTCATATCATTGAATCGATAGACGTGCTGAGGGTAAGATTATGAGCAGAGGAATAGCATCGTTGGATCTTCATCGCCCCGGAGCCAAGCGTGAAACGGCAAATGGTGTTCCTTTACAGAACACATACTGGGTCAAGAAAAAGCTGCTGCAGGAATTGGTCGAATTGGAAAAGCGGCTAAAACTATTGCGATCCGATGTGTTGCCTGCAGATTATTCAATGATTCAAACTTATCGGGAAATGATACATAGCCGTACGATGTTTTTTCTCGAATTGAATCGATAGTAGCGTTCACGAGTTGTTTCTGCAGCGTTTCTCGGTGGATTCTATAGCTGTTATCGAAGGGCTTTTTTAAAGCGTTTATGCCGATAGCATTTTGGCGACGGCTCTAATCCTGCGTTTCAGGGTGTGGTGGCTTCTGTCGTCGCGACAGTGGTTTCTTTCCCGCTTTTATCTGTTTTAATTCCTCGGCAAATGCTTTTTCACTGACAAATTCGTCGGCATAGTCAACCTTCAGCCACCAATCTCCAGAGTGGAATTGCCCGGTTCTGCGACTGTCTACCCTGCGGTCAAGTCCGGCTGGGGTGGGCAGATCGTTTTTGCGACGTCCGCGACGGCTGTCGCGACGATCACTAAACATAGAGTTTGCGCGGTTTGCCACAAAAGTAGCCTCTCAATTGTCGACTATCCACCGATAGGTATGAGTTGATAATGGAGTAGAAAAAATAACTACTCGTAAAAATATTAGCGAACCCTCACTGTACCAGAATATTTATACATATGCCTCATTGAATGTGCGACTTTACTTATTCAGGAGCTCTTGATCTATCGGCTGGTCCACCAGCGATGGTTGCAGTGATTACAGGCATAATTATGGTTCTGGACGAATGGGGTGGCAACTGCTCTGTTCTCGAAAAATCGCTATGATTCGGTGAGTGTACACCGTGTTTTTTACAATGTTATAGTGCAAATCGGTATTGTTTATCTGCGTTTATATTAAATAGGTAATGTTATGGGCGTCTCTCGTCGAAAGTTTATTGGTGGTGCTTTAGGTGCTAGTGTCGTTGCCCCTGCCTTGGGCGGTTGTAGCACTGAATCGATCAGAAGTGCGTCGATTAGTCATTTTTCCCATGGGGTTGCCAGTGGCGACCCTTTGCAGGATAGGGTCATTATTTGGACTCGAGTGACGACTGAGGAGACCACGGTTGAAGTGAGCTGGCAGCTCGCAAAGGATGAAGGTTTTGAACAGCTAATGGCATCTGGAACAATGCTGACAGACGCGAGTCGTGACTATACCGTTAAAGTAGATGTCACCGGACTGCAAAGTGGCAGCAGCTATTACTACCGTTTTTTTTGCAATAATCGCTCATCTGCAGTAGGTCGCACTCGAACGCTGCCTGACGGCAAACCAGAAAAATTTGTCATGGCGGCTGTCTCTTGTTCCAATTTTCCTGCGGGATATTTCAACGTATATTATCATCTCGCCAACCGGAACGATGTGGATGTGGTGTTACATTTAGGTGACTATATTTATGAGTATGCCAATGGTGAATACGGCGACGGTGCAGCCCTGGGCCGGGTGCCAAAGCCGAACAAAGAATGTATTGTTTTAGACGATTATCGTCAGCGCTATGCTTGTTATCGAGAGGACCAAGACTTGCAGGCAGTACATGCGCGTCACCCGTTCATTTTAGTGTGGGATGACCACGAGTTTGCCAATAATGCCTGGATAAAAGGGGCAGAAAATCATAGTGAGTCGGAGGGTTCTTGGGAGCATCGGCGCGCTGTTGCCACAAAAGCCTACTTTGAATGGATGCCGATTAGAGACAGTGTCAGTGATCGGCAGCAACGGATTTATCGAAGTTTCCACGCGGGAGATCTATTCGATCTGATTATGTTGGATACCAGAGTCATCGGCAGGGATGAACAAATTGACAAGGCGCATAAAGATGATCTGGCCAGTGCGGAGCGCAGTCTATTGGGAACGCAACAAGAATATTGGTTGGCGGGTGAGTTATCCGCGTCAAAACAACATCAAACGCTATGGCGGGTATTCGGGCAACAAATGGTAATCGCACCGGTCGTCGGTAGCGATGGAGAGGTCATTAATACCGATGCTTGGGATGGCTATCCCGCAGCACGTCAGCGGTTTTTGAAGCAACTAAAAGACGAAAAAATCGCCAATAATGTCGTATTAACCGGCGACGTGCATTCGTCTTGGGCTAACGACGTGGCTGAAAATCCTTTTGATCCGAGTAGCTATAATCCCGAGACTGGAGAAGGGGCTTTGGCGGTAGAGTTTGTCACTCCTGCTGTCAGTTCACCCTCTCCAATATCGCCGCAGGAAAAAGCAGAACAGACCGCCAGAGATTTGGTCGCTACCCACCCTCATATCAAATACGTCGATCTTTTTCAGCGGGGTTATATGGTACTGGATATCAATCGCAGCAGTGTAACCAATAGTTGGTATCATCTTGATACGGTACTCAGTCGTCCGGGCAAAGAATATTTGTCCGAACAGTACCGGGTAGCGTTGAATAAGCCCGGACTGTCCAAGGTTGAGTAATCGGCTGAGATGCCGCCACTGAGACGTGTAGCCTGCGATTAAATAAACCCTTGGGTCATCTCCATAGAGACGCTCCAGAGTTTATCGGCCATGGCCTCGTCAAACATGTGATGGTCACCGGAAATAGTGACCGGATTACAATCTTCAAAATAAGCCCCGCTGATGCCTTCCAGGCTAGGGTGGGTTGCTACATAAACTTGCGTGGCCGCTCCCTGTGCAGGCGTTTTTGCAAACAGTGGGCCTACCCATTCAAACCCTTTGCGCAGAAAAGCCGGTGCAGTGCGAGCTATATTGGTCAGTACCAGGCCTGGATGGATAACATTCGACGTGGTGGCAGTATCCGCCAAGTTCTTAGACAGCTGCAATGAAAATAATGCGTTGGCTAGCTTTGAGCGTCCATAGGCTTCTCCGGCATCAAATATTTTTTCCCCCTGTAGGTTGTCAAAGTCAATACCGACAGCGGGTGCTTGGACATAGCCAGAAACGCTACCCACGTGAACAATCCGTCCCGCATTGGCGCTGGCTAGTGCGGGTAACAAATTATTGATCAGGACAAAGTGTCCCAAATGATTAACCCTAAATATTCTTTCGATGCCATCGATAAGTTCTAGTTCGCCAAAGGTATTAATACCAGCATTGCATATAACGATATCGATCGGTGTATTCATTGCCTTAATACGGTTGGCACAATCAACGGCGGACTGGAAGTCAGACAACTCTAAGGCGACAGGTGTCGTTATTCCCTCGACGCTAGCGCAGGCTATCTGGGCTTTTTCTAATGTTCGACCCGTTCCAATAACATGCGCGCCACGCAGAGCTAACACCCGCATCGTTTCGTATCCAATACCTGAATTGCACCCAGTAACGACGGCGGTTTTTCCACTCAGGTCCATGCCTTCGGTTACGCTCTCGGCGGTGGCGTCCGCACCATACGGCCCTACCGGCAATTGCTTGTCAATAGTAGCCTGAGGACCATCGCTGGAACAGGCTGTCGCAGACGCAACAACAGCAGTCGCAGCTCCGAATTGCAGAAAACGTCGACGGTTGATTGTGGGCATGGCGAATCTCCGCTGGGTGCAGTCGTTGACTGCACCGTTCGTGGTTAAGATGATTTATGTTAGTGTAAGTCATATTGTTAATTTACTGAAATGCTAGCCGTAACCCCTGCAAATACCGGATTGTGAATTATGCGTGCAATGATTGAAGATTTCCGAATTGTTCCAGCGGGCCACTGTGGTAGTGGTTCGATGAGAAATCTTATCTATCACTACTGTGGGTTGGACTTGGACGAGGGCGTTGTGTTTGGTCTTGGCGCTGGATTGGATACCGTGTTTTTTACCTATGAAGAAGCTGATCCGCCGTTTATGTTATTTGGTCGCGGTTCCTCAATGGAGGCTGATTACGCTGTAACCATGGGCTTGGACTATGAAGAAAAAATCCAGCCGGACAACGATCTTGCCTGGGAGGAGGTAAAACAGGAAGTTTTGCAGGGGCGCCCAACGATGCTATCGGGCGATATTCTCTACCTCGACTACCGGGAGTACAAAGTTCATTTCCCCGGCCATCGCTTCATCCTTTTGGGTTTTGACGACGAAAAACAAGAAGTCTACATTGCCGATCGCATTAATGCTCATGCTGAAACCTGTTCTATGGGAGCGTTGCGCCGAAGTCGTAACCCCTCAGACGCGATCAGCACCTACAATCGTTGGGGCAAATTCTCCTCAGGAACAATGCGCAACAGTCTACCGGAAGCCTGCGGTATCTCGTTAAAAATAACAGTTGAGCGAATGTTGGGGATCGATAAGTCGCAGCGTGAGCTAATGGCCGAAATGTCAGGAAAGAATACGATTTGTGAAGCTGGACTTAAGGGTTTTCAGACATTTCAACAGCAGATAAAACTTTGGCCTGAAAGAGAGAATGCCGCTTCTCATGCTCGATATGTCGATAATGCTATTGTTAAATTTGGTACCGGCGGAGGTTTTTTTCGCAATCACTACGCGGTGTTTATGGTTTGGGCGCGAGAGCAACGCCCAGATTTGGTCAGTGCAGATTCGGTTAAACTGGCCCATTTAGCGGCTGAACAATGGAATGCTTTGTCGCCGACGATGCAATCGATTGCCGCACAACCAGCGAACGCAGATTTATGGAATCAGGCCCACGAGCAGGTCGACGATATTTACCATACTGAATATACATTGTATGGTCAGTTGAGCGACACGGTATTGCGTGCGATGCCCTAGCGTATTCGCAGCGAGAATATTTACTATAGGGATATCAGGGCTATTTTATGATGGGGAAAAATAGCAGATTTTTTGTTTAAAAATGCTGTCCATTGTCGCCAGTAAGTCAGTTGTTTCTCATCTATGCGTTGTGTAAGAAATTGGATAAATAGGCTTTTACCGGTACCGAAAGCGTAAAAACTGTCTAACAAGGTCCGCTGAAAAAGGAACGTAGAAATGGCAAGGCTTACTGGTAAGGTTGCTATCGTTACTGGCGCCGGACGAGGGGTGGGCAAAGCGACGGCTTTATTGTTGGCCAGGGATGGCGCACATGTTGTTGTCAATGACCTCGACGTTGACGAGGCAGCCGCAACCGTAAATGAGATTATATTATCCGGTCATTCAGCATTAGTTTGTGCAGGTAGCGTGACTGATCCACTGTTTCCCGATCAGTTAATGCAGGCGGCGCTAAATGCTTATGGTCAAATCGATATTCTAATTAATAACGCCGGCTATATCTGGAATGGCGCGATGCACAATCACTCAGACGAACAATGGCAGGCTATGTTGGATATTCACGTCACTGCTCCGTTCAAGATTTTGAAATCTTTTTCTACTTGGTTGCGACAGCAAGCTAAAAAAGAAATTGCTGAAACAGGACGTGCAGTCTGTCGAAAAATTGTTAACGTCTCCTCAGTCAGCGGTACAAACGGTAGCGCTACACAAATAGCTTACTCTTCTGGTAAGGCGGCTGTGATCGGTTTAACCAAAACTCTGGCAAAAGAATGGGGGCGATATAATGTTACCGTTAACTGTGTTGCCTTCGGCCATATTGATACGCGGCTAACTCAGCCTTATACTGAGGAGCCGCCTTCAATTCGTGTTGATGACAAAGACCTGAAAGTTGGATTGAGCGAAGCTATGGTTCAGTCTGTTACGCAAATGGCCCCTCTGGGTCGTGTAGGCCAGCCAGAAGATGGGGCCGGGGCGATTTATTTGTTTTGTATTCCTGAATCTGATTTTATTACAGGAGAAGTGCTGACGTGTTCGGGTGGGGCTTGACATCATTACACGTTTTTAGCATGACCTAATCACCGTCAAAAAGGACACATCATGGCAATATCAAACTTCGGTTACCGCTCTACGGCGCTTGACGTCGTTAGTGGAATTAATCTCAGTAATAAAAACGCCATCGTGACGGGCGGCTATTCTGGTATCGGTATCGAAACAGTGGTCGCACTGGCGACTGCCGGAGCTAACGTTACGATTGCCGGTCGCGACTTGTCGCGGGCAGAAAGAACCGCTGATGAGCTCAATAGCAAAGGCTTATTGGGAGTTGTGGATGCGATGTTGCTCGATTTGGGTTCTTTGCAAAGTGTTAAGGGTTTTGTTGAAAGTTATTGCGCAGGCCATGCGTCTCTTGAAATACTCGTTAACAATGCCGGTGTAATGGCCTGTCCATTTGAGACAACAACCGATGGCTTTGAGCTCCAGTTTGGCACCAATCATATAGGTCACTACGCGCTGAGCCGCTTATTGCTGCCTCTTTTATTAAATGCTGAAAGTGCTCGAGTGGTTTGCTTAAGCTCTACCGGTCATATGATTAGTCCGGTTATTTTTGATGATATCAATTTTAGCCAACGAAAATATGATGCATGGTCTAGCTATGGCCAGGCAAAAACCGCCAACAGTTTAACGGCGGTAGCGCTTCAACAGCTTTACGGATCGAAGGGCATTGATGCTTTTGCCGTACATCCGGGTGGTATCATGACATCGTTACAACGTCACATGGA
>TARA_B110000902_G_scaffold267056_1_pt1 | contig 17524 bp, 19 predicted proteins | sample TARA_B110000902 | Tara Oceans TARA_B110000902 (sample SAMEA4398009) | marine metagenome | biome: Polar Biome; feature: [SRF] surface water layer (ENVO:00010504); material: water (ENVO:00002006), including particulate matter (ENVO:01000060) such as... | depth 5 m | reverse complement strand
TAATACTCGCAACGGAAGCGGATAGGCAGCAGGTTTTTTCAGCCATTATGCTTAGTTTCGCCAATGACCCAGTGAGCCGTTGGTTGATGCGCAGTGCCCATGACTACGTGACTCATGCATCAGTGGTTAATCAGGTATTTTGTGGCGCGGCGATAGGCCACCACAGCGCCTATAAAACTGAAAATATAGAGGGCGTAGCAATGTGGCTACCGCCGGGGGTGTTACCTGACGAAGAACAGTTTGCGGGCTTATTATTTGAGGTGATTGCTGAAGAGATGGCCGAAGATGCGGCTAAATTTTTTACTGCAATGGCTGAGTATCATCCACAAGACCCTTGTTGGTACTTAGCGGTACTAGCGGTAGACCCTGTTTATCAAGCTAAAGGTTATGGTGGAGCGTTAATGAAAGCGGCCTTAGCTATGGTGGATAAGCAGGCCATGCCTGCCTATTTAGAATCGTCTAATCCGCGTAATATCTCGCTGTATCAGCGTCACGGTTTTGAGCCTATGGGTGAAGTTCAATTCGGCTCGTCGCCAGTGTTAACGCCAATGTATCGGGCGGCGAGAGGGTAAGCGTTAATCGCTTAAATCACGCAAGTCTTCGATAAAACTATTTAGTTTCCTGACTAATTTCCGGCGTTGCTTATCAGTTAGGGTTTGATTGATGTCAAATATTAGCTGCATCACTAAATGTTGGTTTTTTTCGATCGCACGACGATATTCATCTGACCAAAGCTGATCTGGGTTGGCAAACAAAACTAGTAAGGTCTCTTCAAGTTGTTGTTTGTTTTGGCGCTCAACCATAGTTGACTGCATTTTAATACGCCACTGAATTGTATGATCTAATGACAATTGTGCGGTCGGTTGAATGCGCGGTGCCCATTGTACGATTAAAGTTTTCTGTTCATCGTTTAGTTTGCCGATTAGGTCACTAATTTTTTTACTGAGATATTCTGCACGCTCCTCACTGAGTTTCTCTTCAGTGTCGCGTTCAATGTCCCTAGCATCATCTTGCTCTTCCTCGATTAATATCTCAAAGAAGTCATTAACTTGTTGATCGGTTAGCTTTGACATGATGTCGGTGGCGGCGGGTAGAGTTTTAATAACGATGCGCTGCCAGCCAATGCTAAGGCTATTATAAGTATCGTCTAATTGTTCAACTGTTAGGCCATTCTCTAGCCCATTAGAGAGTTTTTCTAGCTGGTCTGCGTATTTTGGTAATTCATCGCTGCGATGCCAGTCAACTAACTTGGAAAGTTCGTCTTTAACTAAGGAGCTCTGGTCACGATTAAATTTAACGTAGTCTTCCATCTGCCAGTACAACCCCCAATCTAGGAAGTTGTAAGCAAGTTTAATGGTGCAGCCGCTAGCGAATATGCTAATAGCAAGCACTGCCAATAATGTACGGAAAGTTTTGTAATGCTGTTTTAGTTTACCCATTAACTAAATTATCTCTCAGTTTTATTTGGCTTAGCTAAGATACGCTCTGAACAGAATGTCAAGCAGGCCAATTAAATTACCCCAAGTTTAGCTAGTATTTTATGCTGAGCAAGGATTTAATCTAAGAGTCTGCTGACGAGGGAGGGTAAGGTCAAAATAGTAGCTAGAGGCTAAAAGTCAAAAGTGACGCCAATGCTAGTAATGTTTACTGAGTCATTTGTCGCAGGGATGTTATACATCTCATTTAAGTTTATGTTGTAGTGTTCCCAGTCTAGGCTAAAACGCATATTCGAATCGTTGTTTGATTGAAAATGCATACCAACACCCGCTGTCGAAATAGTGCCATTGTCAGTAAAATTATAGCCATAGGAGGCGTCGGTAATTTGAATAACGCCTGCGCCGACATAGCTAGATAACTCCATCCCGCTGCCGCCTAAAGGAAATACGCCTTCAGCCCTGGTTGCAGTAGTCGCTAAGTTTACATCGCCAATAATCTGACTGCTGATTTTTTCGCTTTGCAGGTTTAAGTTTTTACTACCAATATTCAAATAATTAACAAAGTTTCTGCTGGCATGAGATTGCTCAGTAATTAAAACTATGTCGACATTGTTGGCTGTATTTACCGTAGTTATTGCGGGATCAAATGCTTGAGCATTTAATGTGATACCCAGAACTAAAACCCCACTGATAATTAATGATACGGTTGATTTTTTGATTGTTCTCACTTTCAAAAACCTCAAAATTCTTATTGATTAGATAGTTAAACTATAGTGTTTACAGACACTTATGTCGGTACGGTAATACCCGTATAGCGGTAAGGAGTTTGTGACGTGGTAGTAACTTTTTTCTGAGATAGGTCGCAAATTTAAGCTATATTTTGGATTCTAGAGTATCGCAGACGAGTAGTTAAGATCGATTGTATCGGACTGGTTTTGGTTGTTTTAATTTGGTTTCTCACTAATAACTATTGGTTACCCATTGCATTTATAAGTTATTATGTTCAGAAAATAACAATAAAGGTAACCATTTGGCATATTCTGTAGCCTTAAAAACAGTAGATATCGGGTATTGTCGAGACGTTATAGTTGCGCTGTTATGCTCACTGGCGCTGTTATTTACTGCTGATTCGTTCAGTGCCACCATTTATATCAAAAGTGCCGATAAGGTATCAATCGCCCACCCGTGGTCGTTTTCAACCGGTGATAATATGCGCTGGTCGCAGCCTTCATTTGATGATTCAACCTGGGAGTTGTTACCGGTGCCAGGAGATTGGCGTAGTTACGGTTACGGTGACTATTTTGGTGCGGCGTGGTATCGCCTAACTGTTAATTTGTCTGACAAAGTACTGAATAGCGATGAGCGATATCGCTTGGCTATTTCAATAGGCAAAGTGTATACCTCATATGAAATTTATGCAGGCGGTGAAAAGCTGGGTGGAGTAGGTAATTTGCCACCTAATCCTAAAATCATGTATGACCAGTTAGCAACCTATCGCATCCCAGCCTCTGCAATTGATGATGATGGCAATATAGTCATCGCCATGCGGGTATGGCGTCAAGATATGGCTGGCGAGAATTGGGGCGGGGGTCCTTATAAAGGGGACTTTTTATTTGGTGATTATTATCAAATAAAAAGTGGTATTTATAAGAGCGAACTAAACTTACTAATTTTAGCTATTATGTATTTAGTCATAGGTTTTTATCACTGCTATTTGTTTGTTAGACGACAAAATTTGACTGACTATTTAGCATTTGGCCTGCTGGCAATCTTTACTGGTATTTATACAGTTTTTATTAGTCAATGGCGGTTCGAGTTTGACTTGCCTTACGTGCTGCTTAAAAAAATAGAGTATTTCACTGTTTATATGATTATTCCGCTAGGGATTGAAGCTGCTTGGCGCACTGTTGGCGTGAAAATAAATCGGTTACTGCGGATATATCAATTTTCTTTTGTCTGTTTTGCTATCGTCGCTGTTGTCATTCCAGGCTTCACTATTCTTGCGTTAACGTTAAATACTTGGCAAATATGGGCGATGCCTGGGTTGCTGTTAACAATGGGTTTTATTGTTTTTCAGGCTATAAAGGGCAATTCACAGGCCAGAACATTGTTGCTAGGAGCCGCTTGTGTTCTTACCACCACTCTTTTTGATATGGCCGCTAATATTGGCTGGATAGATATTAATACGGTGTTAAGCCCCTACGGGTTTTTGGCGTATGTAATGTCAATGATGGTATCTCTTGCTAACAAGGTTTTGAACTTTAATGATGTTTTGGAAGTCGAGGTAGCACAGCGTACTGGAGATTTGGAAGAAGCCACGCAACGATTAAAAATAGTTGCAGACATGGATGTGTTAACTGGCTTATTGAATCGTCAGGCCTTAAGTCATCAGATGTGGTCGCATACAGATAGTGATGTCGATGGATACTTTTCGGTTCTTGTTCTTGATGTCGATAATTTTAAAAAGCTGAATACTACGTTTGGAAATAAATTTGGTGATTTTGCATTGATAAAATTGGCTTCGATTTTATCGAAAAACGTTGCGGCTACAGACTTGGTCGCACGTTGGGGGAGCGCTGCGTTTGTTGTTGTGCTGCCATCTATATCAATAGAAAAAGCTGAAGAAATCGCAGAAACTATTAGGACAAATGTATATCGTTTTGTTTTTGAATTAGATGATAGTTCGGTAAATATAACGATTACTGTAGGCGTTGCTGCTTCCCGAGACGGTGAAGTGTTCGATGCTTTATTGGACAGAGCTGGCCAAGCTTTATATGAAGGTAAAAGCTCCGGTCGTAACAAGGTTGTCTGCGATAAATAATATTTTCTACTAGTAGAGCCAACTCACTTCGTAATCGTTCATAAATTCTTGACATTAATTTTCAATCAATTAGTCTGCTCATCCCTACATTAGGTCTTGTCTTAGCCGTTTTATCCAATGGTATACAGACAAGTTAAATGGGAAGTGTGGTACGTTATGACAACTTTTGGTAAGTTATAACAAATCCTCCGCTGCCCCCGCAACGGTAGCTAGCGTTTGCTAGAAGCCCGGAACCAGCCTGAAGTAGTTAGTGTTTTGATGAAGCGGAGGGCTTTATCTCGGGCTGTTTGTGGGCTTATTTCTTAGGCTCTATTGACCTCTCGTATACCCTCCCTCGTTTGAGATTTTTTTGAGCAAATGGGGATTTATAATGAAAAAATCTTTAAGCAACTTTATTGCAGCGATTACTGCTGTGTCTTGTTCTACAAGTGTGTTGGCAAATCCTGCGTTGGAAGAAATGATTGTCTCTGCTAGTCGAATCGAAATACCTTTGAGCCAAATTGGTACGTCGGTATCGGTGATTAATGGCGATGAAATTCAACTTCGTGGCTATAACTCTCTTACTGTTGTGTTAAGTACTCAACCTGGTGTTGCAGCTAGTAATGCTGGTGGCTTGGGTAAAACGACATCACTAAAAATCCGTGGTGAGGAAGGCTACCGTACTTTGATGATGATTGATGGGGTGGATATTTCTGACCCTAGTGGTCCGCAGGTAGGCCCGAGACTAGAAAATTTTATTGCCTATAGCGATATCGAAAAAGTAGAAATTGTTGGTGGTTCGCAAGGCTTTATTTATGGCGCAGATGCGGGCGAGGTTATTAACCTAGTCACCAACACAGGTGTGGGTGATTTAGGTGGCAGTGTTGGGCTAGAAGCTGGCCGTTGCGGCACGCAACAAATAGACGCTAATGTATCTGCTGGCAATGATAGCGGCGAGTTTACTATTGCACTAGCAGATTTGGGAAGTGATGGTTTTAATACAAAATCAAGCGATAATATTTCGTCCGACGACGACGCTGTAGAGAACACAACTGTTCATGCCAAGCTTGGTTGGAGTGCGACTGAAGACTTACGGGTGCAGTTAGTGGAACGTGATGCCGAGGCTGAGTTTGACAGCTGTTTTGGTGTGTCTAATTCAACTAATGATTGTACCAATGAAACAAAGCAAACCATCGCCAAGCTTGCTGGCATCAAAGATATGGCAGATTTTGGTCACTATATTGCATACGCTAAAACCGATATTACTAGAGATAATTTCTCTGATGGGGCCTTTTCAAATGGTTCCGAAGGCGACATTAATCGTGTCGAATACATGGGGAGTTATCGTTCCAGCGATACTACGCCGGTGGTTGCCGGTGTCGATTTAGAAGAAGAAACTGTTGTCAACAATTCTGACTTGGATGTCGATCGCGAGCAGCTGGGTGTTTATGTTGAATTCAATGGCGAGATCGCAAGTCATTGGTTTATTTCTGCAGGGGTGGGAAATAACGACAATGATGATTTTGGTAAGTATACCAATGAACGCTTATCTTCAGCTTATGTGATAAATTTTAACGACGGTAGATCAATTAAGTATCGCGCAAGTTATGGTGCTGGTTTTAGAGCGCTAAGCTTATTTGAAGTTGACTACAACGCTTCATCTGGCACCGATGTTGCTAGTGATTTGTTAGAAGAAACTAGCAGTGGTTACGATTTAGGTATCGAGTATTATACAGCCAATGGTTTGCACCTTGAGTTGGTTTACTTTAACCAAGAAGTTGAAGACGTTAATGAGTATCAATATTTAGGCGATCCGGTTACTTTTGCTGCAATAATTGATGGTTATATGCAACTTGACGGTACTAGTCAGTCAGAGGGAGTTGAGCTGGTGCTTGAATATCCGATTACTGAAGATGAAGCTTTTTTAGGTAACCTTACTCATAACGAAACTGAAGATCCTAATGATGGTGCGCGTATTCGTCGCCCAGAGCTTATTGGCAATGTTGGTCTAAAAGTATAAGCGTTGGATAAAGACCTAAATATTATTGTTAACTGTCGTGTTTCTCGCGATGCAGTTGATACGGGCTTTAGTACTGGTGGTACTGCCAATTTAGATGATTATGCGGTGTTAGTTATTAGTGCTAACTACATTGTTAATTAAATGATTACTGTATTTGGTAGAGTAAAAAACGCGCTTGATGAAGACTATTAAGAGGTCACGGATTTTAATACTGCCGGTTCTGCAGCATATGCTGGAGTTCGATTTAACTTTTAACAACAACTATCAAAATCACTATGGACTAATGAGGAAGCACTATGACTGACAACAAAGACGATAAACATAACCGCTCCATGAAAAAGCAAAAGGAGAAAATCGACCAACGTGTTGAGGAAGCTTCAACTGAACGCGGCGTAATGATCGTATTAACCGGTAATGGCAAGGGCAAGAGTAGTTCTGCCTTTGGCATGGTTATACGCGCTTTAGGCTATGGCTATAAAGTTGGCGTAGTGCAATTCATCAAAGGTGCAATGTTATCTGGTGAAGAAATCTACTTAAAGGAGCAATGTCCGCAGGTAGAATTTTATCAAATGGGCACCGGCTTTACTTGGGATACGCAAGATAAATCCGGTGACATTGCGGCGGCAAAGAAAACCTGGGCGGTAGTTGAGCCAATGTTAAAAGATGAGTCCTATCATTTGGTAGTACTTGATGAATTGACTTATATGTTGGCCTATAAGTATTTGCCAGAAGCTGACGTGTTAGCTGCCCTTGAAAACCGTCCAGCTAATCAAAGCGTGGTGGTAACTGGGCGTGGTGGTGGCAGTGCCTTACAAGCGATTGCTGACACCGTATCTGAAATAAAGGAAGTTAAGCATGCTTTTAAAGAGGGTATTGCTGCCCGCAAAGGCGTAGATTATTAAACGATGTTAACGGTATGACTACCTTAATGGTGCAAGGCACTTCTTCTGACAGTGTTAAAATCACAGTGGTGGCAGGCCTTTGTCGAGTATTAGCGGGACGCAGTTATAGTGTTGCACCATTTAAACCTCAAAATATGGCGCTTAACGGCGTCGTTATTTCTTCTGGGTGGAAGATAGGTATGGCGCAGGCACTTCAACCGGCAGCTCGCTATTTGCCGGCCCGTATTGATATGGATAAATTGCCTGTTGATCTAGGCAATGCCACTATTAATAATGTCGTTCACGACTTTACTAAGATTACTGCTTAATGCGTCTACTATCGCCTCAGACATTACTGTTTTGCTTAGCTATTTTACTGCCAAGTTGCATACTATTGAGTATGGTTATTGGGCCAGTCAATATTTCCTTAAATATATTGTGGGATAGTCTTTTTGCTGGCGATGCTAACTCATTAGACGCTATGATTTTAACTAATATTAGAATTCCACGGGTACTGCTGGGTGCTTATGTAGGTGCAACTCTTGCTTGCTGTGGTGCGGTTTTACAAGGTTTGTTTCGCAATCCTTTAGCTGACCCAACTTTGATCGGAGTTTCCGCAGGCGCTTCTGCTGGCGCCAGCTTTGCTATTGTTTTAGGCGCCTCACTCGTTCATGGCGGAGCGCTGTTTGGTATATCTTTAGTTGCGATAGCAGCCTTTACTGGCGGCTTAATTACTTCGTTAATCGTATATCGTCTTGCTAGTGGCCCAGAAGGCACATCGGTCGCGACCATGTTATTAGCAGGGATCGCAATTAGCGCTTTGGCCGGTGCAGTCAATAGTCTATTAAGTTTCTTTTCTGATGATGAATCACTGCGTCGCATAAGTCTGTGGCAAATGGGTAACTTAGACGCTGCCACTTGGCAGCATGTCTGGTTGATGGGTAGTGTATTTATTGTACTAATAATTGCCTTTCAACGTGATGCCAGAGGTTTAAATGCAATGTTATTAGGCGAGTCTGAGGCCCGTCATTTGGGTATTGAAATAGAATGGATGAAACGCCGCCTGATTATATTTACGGCGCTCGGTATAGGTGTGTCGGTTGCCGTTGTTGGTATGGTGGCATTTGTTGGCTTGATTGTTCCTCATTTAGTCAGGTTGTTAATTGGCCCTGATCATCGTTATTTAATCCCTGCATCAACCATGGTCGGCGCAATACTATTGATGTTGGCTGATACACTTGCCCGTATTATAGTAGCGCCAGCAGAGTTACCTGCTGGCGTGATAACCGCTTTGTTAGGCGCGCCGTTTTTCGTCTCGTTGCTCATTCAACAGCGGCGAGTGATTTAATATGTTAGCGGTAAATAATATAGGCCTGTCTATTAATGGCGTTAAGTTACTTGACGATGTGTCGCTCGAGTTGACGGCAGGATCAGTTACCGCAGTCATTGGCCCTAATGGTGCAGGTAAAACGAGTTTGTTAAAAGCGATCACCAATGAAGTAGCGGTAAGTTCCGGTAGTGTCATTTTTAATGGCAAGCACATAGACCATTGGAGTGCTCACCAGCGCGCAGCAATGATGGCCGTTTTGGCGCAAGGCTCCCAGCTTAATTTTCCTTTTACGGTTGAAGAGGTTGTCGCGCTAGGACGTACTCCTCACCGAAGTGGTGTTGAGCGGGATAAAGAAATTGTCGCGCAGGCTCTGAAGTTAGTTGACTGTGAATATTTACGAAACCGAATTTTTACCCGGTTGTCTGGTGGCGAGAAACAGCGTGTGCAGTTTGCCCGGGTGCTTGCCCAGATATGGGAGCCGAGCGATGACGGTGAACAGTTATTGGTATTAGATGAACCAACAGCGTCGTTTGACTTAGCTCATCAACAAATGATGTTAGAAACCCTTACTACTTTAACCAATAAAAACATAGCTGTACTGATCGTATTGCATGACTTAAATCTGGCGATTAGCTGCGCTGACCAAATCGCGATGATCGGTTGCGGGCAGCTACAAGCTGCCGGGTTACCTGGCCAAGTTGTTAATCCAGAGAATATTTTACGAGTCTTTGGCGTTAATATAGATATTGTGGCTCATCCTATAACTGGTGCGCCGGTTGTTATTCCGCTTTAATGGGGCTTGTTAAAAAATGACTTTAGACATTGAATTAATCTTAGGCGGCGCTCGTTCTGGGAAAAGTAAATTGGCCGAGCAGCGCGCTGCTAGTTCAGGGTTGAAATTGATTTATATCGCCACCGGCACCGCCGGCGATGATGAAATGCGTGAGCGCATTGTGCATCATCAAACTAGCCGCGATAAAGCATGGCAGTTAGTAGAAGAGCCAATAAATTTGGCAGATGTTTTGTTGTCATATTCTGATACTGAAAATTGTATTTTGGTTGACTGCTTAACACTTTGGTTAAGTAATTGTCTGCATCAAGATTGCTGGCATGAGCAGCGGGATAAACTATTAGCAGCGTTTAGCCAGCTTAGCGGAAGAGTGTTATTTGTTAGCAATGAGGTGGGTATGGGTATTACGCCAATGGGCGAGTTGACGCGCCGCTTTGTTGATGAAAGCGGGTTTCTACACCAACAACTTGCCAGCATGTGCGACAAAGTGACTTTAGTGGTGGCCGGTCTTCCTCTGCAATTGAAACCAGCGGTAGAACATTAATGAGTGACTGGTGGCAGCAAGCATCAAAATCCATTTGTCAGTTAAGCCGACAATCCGCTATAGCGCGGCAGCGGCAGCTAACTAAACCGGCTGGCTCCTTAGGCTTGTTAGAACAGATAGCTATTGATTTTGCTGGCTGGCAGCAGCGTGAAATTCCTCAGTTAGACAATATTCAAATATGTGTTTTTGCCGCTGACCATGGTGTAGTCGAAGAAGGTGTGTCCGCATTTTCACAAGTTGTTACTGGCGAAATGGTTAAGAATTTTGCCAGCGGCGGGGCCGCTATTTCAGTGATAGCGAAGCAAGTTGGGGCCAATTTTTCGGTGGTAAATATGGGGTTAGTCGTCTCTCTTGGTGACGTTACCGATGTGATCGATTGCAGCGTAGCCAGTGGCACTAATAACTTTACCAAAGCCGCCGCTATGGATAGTCATCAAATGGCTAACGCTATGCAGGCAGGTGCAGAGCAGATAGATGATAAGGCGCAGCTGTTTGTCGGCGGTGAAATGGGTATTGGTAATAGTACCTCCGCTGCTGCAATTGTGAGTGCGGTATTGGGTTTGGCTACTGATCAAACCGTTGGTAAAGGTACAGGGGTTGATAATGTCGGCTTAGCTAAAAAGCGAGCAGTGATAACCCGCGCACTAGACCTACATAGGGAACAATTGGTTACTCCGGCTGGTATTTTAAGCTGTCTCGGTGGATTTGAAATTGCGGCTTTAGTGGGTGCATATATTCGTTGTGCCCAAATGGGTATTCCTATGCTTATAGATGGCTATATTAGCTCGGCTGCGGCGTTATTAGCCTGCCAGTTAAACGCTGACGTACGCAGTTGGATGTTGTTCGCTCATCGCTCACAAGAGCCAGGGCACCAATATGTATTAGCTGAACTTAAGGCTACGCCTTTGTTAGATTTACAGCTGCGCTTGGGCGAAGGCAGCGGTGCTGGATTAGCGTTGCCATTAGTGGAAATGGCGTTAGCTTTACATGAGTCAATGGCGACCTTCGAGCAAGCGGAAGTTTCTAATAGATAATCCCAGCTTTTATAACGGATAATACTAATTGTGCGAAATAACACTAATTATGAGAGATATTAATAGTCATGCGAGATAACAGTAATTTTACTTTGATAGATATATTGCGCCATGGTCAGTGCCAAGGTGGTGAAATTTATCGTGGCTCGACCGATGTAGCGCTAACCGATTTAGGTTGGCAGCAAATGCGTAATGCAGTAGCTCCACACAATGGTTGGGATGCGGTTGTTAGCTCGCCTTTGACCCGCTGTAAGTTGTTTGCACAAGAACATGCGGCTGGGAAAAATATTCCTATAACTGTTGAAAATGATTTTCGTGAAATTCATTTTGGTGAGTGGGAGGGCCAGCTTGTTAGTGAGGTTTGGAAAAACGATCAAGAATTTGTTATGCAGTATTACTCCCAGCCCGGCAGCGTGACCCCTGTGGATGGTGAACATATTCAGGACGTACAAAATAGGGTGGTAGCAGCATTTGATAAAGTATTGGCTGATTACAAAAATAAACATGTATTGGTTGTACAGCATGGAGGTACCATTCGTTTATTACTGGCACATTTAATGCAGTCGCCTTTAACGGCAATTACCCGCATTGAAGTAGCCTATGCCTCAATGACGCGAATCAAAGTATTTCACCAAGGTGACTCGGTTTCGCCGGTGATCGTAGGACATTATCCTGGTGAGGAAGCTTGAGAAAGTTTATTAATAGCTTGCAGGGTTTTGTTATTGCAATGCAGTTTCTTTCCCGCGTACCGATGGGGAAAACCATTATAGCTAGCGATCGGCAATGGAGCCGGTCGGTTTACTTCTATCCGCTGGTTGGAGCGGTCTTGGGTGCATTGTTAGTGTTGTTAGCTAGTATGCTTAGCAGTGTACCTTCCTTCTTAGCAGCAGTGTTGATTTTGACTGTCTGGGTGGCATTTACTGGTGCGCTCCATATTGATGGCTTAGCCGATTGCAGCGATGGATGGGTTGGCGGACAAGGTAGCCGACAGAAAACTTTAGCGATAATGAAAGACCCAGCAGCAGGCCCCATAGCCGTTGTTGTCATCGTTTTATTATTACTGTTTAAGCTCGCCGCGATAGTTGTCTTATTGGAATCAGTTAATCGTTTTGCTTTGTTAATAATTCCTATGCTGGCTCGTACGAATTTGTTAGCTGCCTTCTTATATGCTCCTTACGCTAACCCGGTTGGTATTGGCGCCAAAGTGTCTCTATATTTATCGTCTAAATTAGCGTTGTTTTTTTTACTAATTGTCGCTGCAATGACATTTATAATTTTACCAGTTCTCATATCACTGATTTTACTATTAGTTACTATAGTTGTGTTCTTGCTCTGGCGAACCGCTTGTATCAATCGCTTAGATGGGGTTACCGGCGATTGCATGGGTGCATTAGTTGAACTGCAAGAGGCATGTATGTTGATTGCGCTTGCCTTGATGTTAACTGGCGAAATGTAGTGACGTTATTTAGTAAAGCTGTATCGGGGTGCTTGGTTGTTGCTTTTACTGTATCGGTAAATGCAGCAATTACATTGATTGATGGGACTGACACTGTAGTGATGTTAGCCAAACCTGCGCAGCGTATTGTCAGTTTGGCGCCACATATAACTGAGTTGGTTTTTGATGTTGGTGCGGGTGAAAAATTAGTGGGTGTTGTCTCGCATAGTGATTATCCAAAGGCGGCCTTAGATCTGCCTCAAGTAGGATCGTATAAAAAAGTAAGTTACGAAGTAATTGCAGCTATGAAGCCAGACTTGATTTTGGCTTTTGGCAGCGGTAATGGCTGGGAGATGATTAATCATTTGCGTAGCATAGGTTTTACTGTGTATGTTGATGAACCCAAGACTGTTGCTGATATTGCTAAGACCCTAAAATCTTTTGGCAGATTAACCGGCAATGAAATTGTAGCTAATAATAAGGCTGAACAGTTTTTAGCGCGTGCTGGTGCTTTACGCGAAAAGTATAAAGGTCTAGAAAAAATTGATGTGTTTTATCAGGTTTGGGACGATCCACTATTTACTATTAACGATACGCATTTAATTTCTGATGTCATTCGACTGTGTGGCGGCCATAATATTTTCAGTGATGCTATTCCGCTAGTACCGAAAATTAGTGTCGAAATGGTTGTTAGACGTGATCCACAAGTCATTATCGCCAGTGGTATGGGTGAAGAGCGTCCTGAGTGGTTGGATGATTGGCGTAAATGGCAGTCGCTGAAGGCAATTAAAAATGATCAGTTATATTTCATTCATCCCGATCTATTGCAGCGCCATACCCTAAGAATCTTGTCAGGTACAAAGCAAATGTGCGCCTTTTTAGATCAAGCCAGAACTTTGGATTGATGATAAAAAGCACTGAGCTGGATAAACAAGGCTTTAACTGCGTTTTATATAATAGGCGGGCTATCAAGTCGCACTTTTTATCAGACCCAGTTGATGAAAGTGTGTTGTTGAATATTTTGACTGCTGCTGATCATGCCCCTTCAGTTGGATCTTCTCAGTCATGGAACTTTATTATTAAAGACGATAAAGTGAAACAGGATGTTTATCAGGCATTTATCGAGGCTAATCTTGAGGCTAAGGACATGTTTGATGGTCAGCGTAGGGATCTTTATCAATCTTTGAAGCTACAGACAATTATAGACGCCCCGATTTATATTTGTATTGTTTGTGATCGCGACCATGTTAGTAGCTTTCCTGAAATTCCTGAGCTAGAAGGTAAACGCTGGGAAGTGTGCGAGAAAGTATAAAAGCTATCTATAATGATGTGTGGGGCAACCAGGTAGGTTGATTGGCAAATTGGTATTATTCGTTTTTGAGTGAAGAGAAATAATTGTGAGTCATAATTCCAAGTTTAGCCCAGCTACCGCCGCAGCCATTGTGATCGCCAATATGATTGGCACTGGTGTATTTACCAGCCTTGGATTTCAGTTGCTAGATATAAAATCAGGCTTTGTCATTTTACTACTGTGGATATTAGGCGGTGTTATGGCTATCAGCGGTGCGCTTTGTTATGCCGAGCTTGGCGCAAGGTTGCCGAGGTCAGGTGGTGAATATAATTTTCTCAGCCAGATATATCATCCGATGGCTGGGTTTATTTCTGGCTGTGTGTCAGCCACTGTTGGCTTTGCTGCGCCGACGGCATTGGCAGCTATAACCTTCGGTGTATATCTGTCTTCTGTATTCCCTCAGTTATCTCCTTTGTGGTTGGCAACCGTTTTAGTTGTGGTGATGACATTGGTACATGCAACTAGTCACCGTAATAGCGGTAATATGCAGACATTTTTTACTGTCGCTAAAATTGTCTTGGTTATCGGCTTTTCAATCGCAGCCTTAGTTGCTGTCGACAACTATCAGCTAGTTAGATTTACACCTGAATCTTCAGACATTGAGTTAATTACCAGCGGCAGCTTTGCTGTTGCGCTTATTTATGTGGGTTATGCCTACAGCGGCTGGAACGCAGCTACTTATTTAACGGGTGAACTAGAAAACCCTGCTAAGACCTTGCCGTTAGTGTTAGCCGTTGGCACTGGCGTAGTGATGCTGTCTTATGTGCTGCTTAATACTGTGTTTTTACTGGTTGCGCCTATGGCCGCCATGGAGGGTAAGTTAGAGATTGGCTATGTTGCAGCCACTTATGCCTTTGGCGAGGTTGGCGCGTCAGTTATGGGTGTTACTTTAGCGCTACTGCTGGTATCTACAGTAAGTGCGATGATTATTGCCGCGCCTAGAGTACTGCAAGTAGTTGGTGAGGATTTTATAGCGTTTCGTTTTTTAGGCACGCTTAATAAAAATGGCGTGCCGGCCACTGCGGTTTATTTACAAGGCGGTATTACTTTACTATTTTTGTGGACCGCTTCGTTTGAAAGTATTTTGATATTTTCAGGTGCAACCATGGCGCTAAATACATTGTTTGCAGTGATCGGTGTATTTATTCTCAGGCATAGAGAAGGTGATGAAAGCGTTGAATCAATGGCCGTTTTTCGAGTGCCGTTTTACCCACTACCGCCACTACTATTTGTTGCCTTAACGGGCGGTACATTAATTTACTTAACAATTGAACGGCCGGTAGAAATTATTTTTAGTTTCGTTGTTATTGGTGCTGGTGCAATAGCGTATCTGTTGTCTAAGCGCTTTGAGCGCTGAGCTATGTGAACTAGCATTGTAGCGGTAGTAAGGATTTGGTGAGGGATGTGAACTCGTACTAAGACTGCGAATAATCGAGAGATAAAAACTTATGATTAGTAGGGTCAAATACAGATAGTCTAAGCTATAGTCGAATTATCTTGTCCATTCTCTTGATCGATATATGGTTTCCTGAGATGCTAGCAACATTATATGTAATACCTGTTGATTAAACATGGTTGGAATAAAGAATGAGTCAGAAATTACTGTGCGCTATCGGCATCTTTGTATTACTAGCTAGTATTAACAAAGTAAATGCTGTTGAGCGTTTATCTGCTACAGAGCTTGCCTCTCACTGTGAGTTTTTCCCCGAGCAAGCTGAAAGTGTCGATGGGCAGTTTTGTATACGTTATATACAGGGTTTTATTGATGGCGCCGTGGCAACAGATAAACGTGTGTTGCTTAACGTCGAAGCAGAATTAGGAAAACCTGAAACTTATGTAGAGAGAGCGGCTCGTGTTCGCGGGGTAAGTTTGCCTGACCTTGCTGCGCAGTACGCCGAGTTTTGTCTTGGTGAACCGGAGTCATTGCAAAAAGTGGTTGACCATGTGGTTAATGATCTTAAAGCAAGCAGTTTGGCCGCAGACGCAATGGCTAGAACAGTAGTCTATACCTCATTACGTAAAAATTACCCCTGTGAGTCGAGTTCTTAGAACTCTAGCGAGAACTTTATGGCGGTCACTAAATCCAGCTATTCACGCAGACTGACCGTATTGTTGGTGATATTAATTGTCGCCTGGCTATTGTGGTCGGGTCTGTATAAACCGCTACTATTAAGTTTAGGCTTGGCTTCTTGTTTGCTGTCATTGTATCTTGCGCATCGCATGGGTGCGCTGGACCGATCTGTGTATTCTTGGTATGTGGTACCGCGATTACCGGGCTATTGGTTATGGCTATTGAAGGAGATTGCCGTATCTAGTTATGAGGTTTCGGTGATTATATTAAAGCGAGATTTGCCTGCCAGTCCTATTAAGATTGAATTTGACTCCATAGCCGATGACGCTGTAGGACAGGCCATTTTAGGTAATTCAATTAGCTTAACTCCGGGGTCGGTGACACTGGATATTCATGAAGGCAAGTTAACCGTTCATTGCTTTACTCAGGCAGGCGCTGATGCCTTGCTTGAAGGCGAAATGAATCGTCGCGTTGCCGCGCTAACTAAGGCTTGAGTATATGTATTATGTTGCATCAATAGCAATTCTTGTAACCATGGCTCTAGCTCTAACTCGTGCTATGTTGGGCCCCACTGTTTATGATCGAGTATTGGCGGTGAACATGTTGGGTACCAAAATAGTTTTACTGCTATCGGTTATCGCCTTTCTAATTGGTCGCCCTGACTTTCTAGACTTAGCGCTTGCCTATGCCCTTATTAATTTTATTGGTGTGTTAGCAGTACTCAACTTTTTTCAAAATGCTGCAGCGCGCAGTGCAATTAATAAATCGTCGGAAAACTAGCATAATGGCTTTGATTGTTGATTTATTAAGTTGGTGTTTATTGTCTGTCGGGGGAATTTTTATCTTCATCGGTGGGATTGGTGTTATTCGCCTGCCTAGTTTTTATACCCGTATGCACGCGGCAAGTTTGACCGATTCCATCGGTACGATACTGATACTTGTTGGCATTATGCTGCAAGCCGGTGTTTCGTTGGCTGCGTTTAAACTCATGGCAATATTAGTCTTCATGTTGCTCACTGGTCCAACGGCTACCTACGCCTTAGCAAATGCAGCGTTGATGTCAGGCCTTAAACCTAGCGATGCTGCGCCAACCGATGAGGAAGATTAAACAATGGTTCTTTTGTTTAGTGCATTCCTGCTCACATTATTGGTAATTACGGCGATTGCAATTATTCGTACCACTGATCTTTTTGCGGCGGTTATGCTCAGCGGTATTTTCAGCCTACTAATGGCAGCGATATTTTTCACGCTTGATGCTGCTGATGTTGCGTTAACGGAAGCTGCGGTGGGCGCTGGTATATCGACAGTGTTGTTTTTAAGTGCCTTGGCACTTACCGAGCAACACGAGAGATCTATAAAGCCAAGTCGTTGGTTAACCGTCCCCGTGTTGGTCGCAACTGCGTTAATTATTTATGCCACTGTTGATAAACCTAGGTTAGGTGACCCTGATGCGCCAGTTCATCAGCATGTTGCTCCTTGGTATTTAGAGAAAACCCCAGAGTTAATCGACATTCCTAATGTTGTTACCGCCGTACTAGGCAGCTTTCGTGGTTATGACACGCTGGGTGAAGTGTTTGTAGTTTTGACTGCAGCCATTGGCGTGATGGTATTGCTGGGTACTAGGCATAACAGCGTGGCAAGTCCGGTGCAGCCAGCATCGAGTTCAGACAGTTTGCGTCACCATCTTATTCCACGGGTGATAGGGAGATTAATGATTCCCTTTATCGTATTGTTTGGGCTTTATGTGCAATTTCATGGTGATTACGGCCCCGGCGGTGGTTTTCAAGCTGGTGCATTAGTAGCGGCGGCGATTATTTTATACGCATTGCTTG
>TARA_B110000902_G_scaffold267280_1_pt1 | contig 17526 bp, 13 predicted proteins | sample TARA_B110000902 | Tara Oceans TARA_B110000902 (sample SAMEA4398009) | marine metagenome | biome: Polar Biome; feature: [SRF] surface water layer (ENVO:00010504); material: water (ENVO:00002006), including particulate matter (ENVO:01000060) such as... | depth 5 m | reverse complement strand
CGAGTATTCAATGACAACGCTGAGAAAACATTCAGAGTCGTGAAACAATAAGAGAAAGCAAAGCTTTCGATAGGGAGTTTGAAAATGACCAGCCAAGGTTGGGATTTGAAAATAACCTGTAGAGCTTTCTAAATATCTTAAAGCCCTTTCATTTATTTGAAAGGGCTTTTTTATGCTCGATATTTTCTAACTTTACGTAACACGTTTAAAACCTATATTTATGTTAACTCCTTTTAACCTTAAAGAATGGATTGAGACCAATCGCGATTTATTAAAGCCCCCTGTTAGCAATAAGAACCTTTATGTTCAGGCTGGTGATTTTATAGTAATGATCGTTGGTGGGCCTAACGCTCGTAAAGATTATCATTTCAATGAAAGTGAGGAGCTATTCTATCAATTAGAAGGAGATATCACTGTAACGGTTCAAAAAGATGGAGAACCAAAAGAGATAATTATTAGAGAAGGAGATATCTTTTTACTCCCTTCCAACATCCCACACAATCCTGTTCGTGGTGCAAACACCGTTGGGTTAGTTATTGAACGTGTTCGCAAGGGAACGGATTTAACTGATGGATTAATGTGGTTTTGTGATGAGTGTAATCATAAACTACATGAATATCGATTCCCTCTTGAGGACATCGAGCATGACTTTCTCTCAAGGTTCAGGTCGTTTTATGCTTCCGAAGAATTGAGAACATGTAATAACTGTTCACATGTCATGGAAGTTGATGAACGTTTCATTTAATACTTAATGATTAGAAAACATACGGACGGAAATCTATGTTCAATAATGGATGTTTGAAAATAAGCCTCTAACTTGGCGCACCCGTTCCTTTCTATTGAGTTTGTTGAAATGGTTGAAGAGATGATGAAAGATCATTTCATGCCTTGATCAGAAACTGGGGTATATGAAGAAGGCAGCCAAGTCAAAGGATTCATTGGAATGCAGAAGAATGAAATTAGAGGTCTCTTTGTTTATCACACGACCATTCCAAGAGCATTGAGCAAAAGCTGGTTCGGTTTATCGAAGCGCAATAAGAAGAACTAGAAGTTGAAGTATTCAGTAAGAACAAGATTGGACGTCGGTTCTATGATAAATTTGGATTTCAATTTTTAAAAGATGAGGTGCATGAACCCAGTGGTGAAAATGTAATTCGAATGGGTTACACCTCTTAGATTATCTCAACAAATTAACGTGGCCATTATAAATGGATTCCACATCCTCAAAAGAAGTGATCGTTACTTTCCAAACATAAGTTCCATCTTGACAATCCAATCCTTTAAATCTTCCATCCCATGATTCTTCCAGATCATTTAGTGTCACAATCAATTCTCCCCATCGGTTAAAAATCAACATCTCAAAGGTTTTAACGTTTCCACCTTCTGCGTAAAACAAATTATTATGTTCATCTCCATCTCCTGGTGTGAATGTATTTGGAACCCAAATAATCGGATCATAAAAAATATTTACCGTATCAAAAGCTGAACATCCGTTGTTATCAGTATAAGTAACCCAGTACGTATAATTTTGGTTTGGATTGGCCACAGGATTCTCACAAACCACACACGTCAAGAATTCAGTTGGATACCATTCATACGGCCCCGAAGTTGAACTCGTAGCTGATAAGGGAACTAAATCTCCCAAGAAAGCATATACATCAGGATTGGTTTGTATAAATGGCTGAGGATATAAATCCACAAATACAGATGCTGTATCTGTACATCCGTATTGATCGGTTCCAATTACATAATAGATAGTTGGATCAGTTGGTGTAGCATAAACCAATGAAGTATTTGCAGCACTCAATGATTGAGAAGGTGACCAGACATAACTCACTCCGCCTTGCGCCCAAATCGGAGTTGTTTCTCCAGGGCAAATGATTGTATCCGTTCCTGCATGAATATTTGAAGTAATCACTTCGATCAAGACACTATCTATTTTAGATCCACAGGCATTTGTGAAATCGCAATAATAAGTAAAATCAGCAGGAGGATTAACTGTGACCACGTTCGTATCTATAAAGTTTATGTCAGTATTTGGATACCAAAAATAGGTTTGAGCTCCTCCGACAGTTATTTCAATAGAAGCGCCTTGACACATTTGCAATACATCCGGCATGATCGGAACTGGTGGCGTATAGAAGACACCTATCGTAACCGAATCAGACAACACGCAACCATTGTTTGTTGTTATCGCAACCGTGTATGAAATATCAATCAAAGGTGTACTTATTGGAGTTGATGAGAATGGATCATCAAGATAAGTTCCCGGCGACCATTCGTAAGTGTTACCTCCTGTTGCGAACAAAGCAACATTATTTCCAATACAAACACTCGTATCGTTCGAAATCGAGGCGGTTCCAATATGGACAGGAATAGTAACATAAGCGGTGTCAATTCCACAACTATCGGAAATAATGACCATGAAATCCGTTGTTTGCGTTAACGTTGCAATTGGTGTGGCTATGTTCGGATTGTCTAAATTCGCAGCTGGTGTCCAAACATAATCTACTCCTCCAAAGGCTTCCAATTGGTAGGAATCACCGGGGCAAATTGGTCCAGGCGGTGTAATTACACCTCCATTAAAATCACCAATTATTATAAGGAATTCTACCGAATCGGGACTGAAACATTCATTGGTGTCCATTACAACAAGCGTTACGGTATAGTTTCCCGCTCCCCCGTATAAATGCGATGGGTTCACGTCATTCGAAAAATTTCCATCACCAAAGTCCCAGAAAAATAGATTTCCATTTGCGCTGTTGTTATTAAAAATAACTGGGTCGGGTAAGCAAACAATTGGATCTGGAGTAGACACAATGGCTTCAATTGTACTCAGTTCAAATTTAAATGCGGCCAAGTTACAATTTGAACTTCCGCTAAGCGGAGCCCAAACACCAGGCGTTGTGGTAAATCCATTGTTGACATTCGATCCACATGACCCACAGGCTGCGTGGTAAATTCTACCCGATTTATCAAAACGACTTGTACCGCCGTCCACGTGTTGACTGCTCAAATTGTTTGTTCCTCCAAAGAACGTAGCATATTTTAAGGCCGTTGCATCCTGATCTAAAACTGCGATGTAGAAATTTTCTCCATTAGTAGCCGTCTGATAGGCCCCTGGAGTGGTTGGAAATCCCGATACGCTCGAATTAATTGCTGAGGATAATTGAACGTTCAAACTTCCTCCCCAACCAGACAAGTAAATATCATAACAATCCGAAACAAGGAATGCCGTTGGCGATATCTCCACGTGACCTGAACCTGACCCAATCATTGTAGTCCATTGCAATGACATCAAATTTGAACCGTACTTTCTAATAAATTGTCCAGAATTAGCAACTCCATATTGCCCGGGAGTAACTCCTAAATCCGATTCCGTTTGTCCCAGTACATAAACGTTATCATCGATATCCAGCTGCACAAAATAAGCTTGATCGTATTCGCCAATTCCAATATAGGTTCCTGTGAGAAGTGCTCCGTTTACACCACTAAATCGCGCCAAATAACCATCACTTATTCCACCATACGTTAAATCGTGCCCTAAGTTAAACGGCAATGAAGTGGAGGTTGATCCACCTGCAATAAAAACATCTCCATTTCCAGCGACTTGAACTGAATTACCAGTTTCAGCGCCAGTTCCACCAAAATAAGTGGACCACACCATACTGTTTAATTGTGGCGTCATTTTAAAAATAACCGCATCATGCGTTCCGCTTAATGAAGATTGTGATCCAAATACAGTCGGGAAATCGACAGATTTAGTAGTTGATGATACATAGACAAAGCCGTTATCATCAACAATTATTTCACCTCTAAACTCATCCCCATAATTATAAGCGAGTCCAGAATTGTTCAATCCATCTACACCTGAACCTCCAACAAAAGTTGATGCTATCAAGCTCGTTCCGTCTGCCGACAGTTTAGCAATGAATAAATCTGTTCCGGTATTAAATCCTAAACCATTAGAGTTTATTGGAGCCGGCCCACCGTTGTGCGTATTATCAAAGGACGCTCCGGCCATTGGAAAATTCGTCGAAGATGTTACACCGTAAACATAGAGATCATCATTTGCATCGCTGATCATACTATTAGTCGTCTCAGATCCAGACCCTCCGATGTAGGTTGAGAAAATCAAACTCGATCCATCTGAACTGAATTTGGTCACTACGGCATCGACTGTTCCGCCATTGAAAGTTGTATCAAATACGCCTACAGTTACTGGATAACCCAAACCAAAAACAGTTCCTCCAGCAACTAAATTTCCATTTGAATCTGGAGTAGCAGTCATCCCCCAGTTATCAGCAGTTGAGCCAGTAAACGTTGAAAATGTTAATGTTGGGTCAATAATTAACGTTTTGGATTCGTCATAGCCATCAGGGAAATTGAATGAAACTGTTTTTCCAACGATTTTGAATTCAACTTGAATTTTTCGGCTAGTCTCATCCAGCCAAGCGACTGGCGCTTCTTCAATAATTTCACCAAATATATTTGTGATGTGCAAATTACCGAGCTCATCAATGAAAAGACTGTCCTGTCCTTCGTACCTCATTTGTATTTGATCAGCGTCAACTGCTGGGTCAACTCGAAATGAATATTTTAATCCTCCTCTTGTGCCATCCATTAAAAGATCAATTCCAGAGTATAAATCTACCATCGAAAGAATGCTGTAACTATGGAGTCTTGATTTCCATTTGCTCTTATCCGATCCTTGAAAATAATTCTTGTAGAAGCTCGATGGGTTGGTTTCAAAAGCGTTTCCTCTCCAACTTGAGCCAATAAACTTTGATTTTACAACGTGGAATTGAATCTTTTCATCTTCCTGTTGATCGTGTGATTCAAGCTGATGATCATGTCCATGTTTCGATTTGGCATCGGATAAGTTGTAGGTAAACCCATCTTTTTCGATGTACATATCCCCCATCTGGAGATCAACTTTGTATTCTATTCTATCATCCCATTGCCCTGCATTAGGGTGCATCCAAACATCTTGAGCAAGCAAATTAAAGCCACTAAAAATTATTAGAAATATGGAAAGTACAAATTGTCTCACAACAGGTTTAAAATACAACAATTAGGTTAGATTAAACATACAAACAATTAATGTGCCCGACTTATTGTTTAACCTGCTATATATATACGGTTTAAATGCCCAAATGGTTGCTTCAAACAAAGGATTAAAACAATGCGGTAATTATTGCTCAATTGGTCGATTTATTATACGTAAATTTGTACCGAATTTACACGTTCCAACAATGAGTGATCCTATAAAACACGAATGCGGAATCGCACTTCTTCGTTTAAAACAGCCCTTACAATATTACGTTGATAAATACGGCACGGCTTTCTACGGGCTAAACAAGCTGCATTTATTAATGGAGAAACAGCACAACCGAGGGCAGGACGGTGCTGGAGTTGCTAATATCAAGTTTGATATGTCTCCCGGAGAAAGGTACATTTCTAGGTACAGATCTATTGATAGCAAACCGATCCAAGACATTTTCGATTATATCAATAATAAGTTTGAAAAAATTGGAAAAGAAAATCCTGAGCATCTTAAAGATGTTGACTATTTAAAGAAAAACTCGGGGTTTACGGGTGAATTATTCTTAGGTCACTTGAGATACGGTACGTTTGGAAGAAATTCAATTGAAAGTTGTCATCCGTTCTTAAGACAGAACAATTGGATTACAAGAAATTTAGTCGTCGCTGGAAACTTCAACTTAACGAATGTAGATGAGTTGTTTGAAGATCTTTTACATGTTGGACAGCACCCGAAAGAAAAATCAGATACGGTTACAGTGCTTGAAAAAATTGGTCATTTCCTTGATACGGAAAACGACGAAATGTATAAACAGCTTAAACCCCAAGGTTATAGCAATTCCGAAATTTACAGCAAGATTGCGGACAGCATCGATCTTCAAAAGGTATTGAAAAAAGCATCTGAAGATTGGGATGGTGGATATACTATGGCTGGACTTTTAGGGCATGGTGATTCATTTGTTCTTAGAGATCCTTCAGGAATCCGTCCCGCTTATTGGTATGAAGATGATGAAATTTGTGTTGTTGCGTCTGAACGACCAGTAATACAAACGGCATTTGACTTACAAGCAGAGCAAATTAAGGAAATCAAACCGGGTCATGCTTTAATTATCAAAAAGAACGGAAAGATTACTGAGACCTTAATCAACGAACCGAAAGTTGAAGCAAAATGTTCATTTGAACGCATCTATTTCTCCAGAGGAAGTGATGTAGATATTTACAAAGAGCGTCAACAATTAGGGAGGAATATTGTTCCTCAAATTCTTGAAAAAATAGACAATGATTTAGCAAATTCAGTCTTTTCTTTCATTCCTAATACGGCAGAAGTTTCGTTCTACGGAATGGTAAAGGGGCTGGAAGATCACTTGAACGAAGAGAAAATTAAAAGCATAACGGCCCTTGGTACGAACCCTTCAGAAAAGGATATTCGTGAAATCTTACTTCAACGTGCTCGTATTGAGAAAATCGCGATTAAAGATGCTAAACTGAGAACGTTTATAACGCAAGATGATTCACGCGACGACCTTGTTGCTCATATTTATGACATTACTTACGGAAGTATAAACAGAGGGACGGACAATCTTGTTATCATCGATGATAGTATTGTCAGAGGAACAACTTTGAAGCAATCAATTCTGAGAATTCTAGACCGTCTTGATCCAAAGCAGATTGTTGTTGTTTCATCGGCTCCTCAAATTCGTTATCCAGATTGTTACGGCATTGACATGGCCAAAATGGGCGATTTCATTGCTTTCGAAGCATGTATCGCTTTGCTTCACGATCGCAACATGATTTACTTGATTGACACTGTTTACAAGAAATGTAAAGACCAAGAAAGCTTGCCAAAAGAGCAAATCAAAAATTACGTACAAGAATTGTATGCTCCATTCACGGACGATGAAGTTTCTCTCAAAATTAGTGAGTTGTTAACACCTCCAACGGTTTCAACTCCCGTAGATATTATCTATCAAACAGTTGAAAATCTTCATAAAGCTTGCCCTGATAACAAAGGAGATTGGTATTTTACAGGTAATTATCCAACACCGGGTGGTAACAAGGTTGTAAATAAAGCATTCATCAACTGGAAAGAAGGAAAAAACGAAAGAGCATATTAAAGACAAAAATGAATAGACGAACGGCACTCATATTTTATATCCTAAGTGTTTACGTTGTCGTACAATTCATTTGGTGGGGGTACCACCTCATCGAACTAACCAATGAATTGAATATTGAATCGCGTTTAATTTACCAGCGTGTCACCATGATCATGGGAGAAGGAGCCGTTTTCCTACTGCTACTCCTTGCTGGAATCTGGAATATTCGCCGCACTATCAAAAAAGAACTGCTTTTATCAAACCGCCAAAAGAACTTCTTGCTTTCGGTAACACATGAGTTAAAAACACCATTGGCGGCAAACAAGCTTTACATTCAAACCGTTAGAAAGCGTGATCTCTCAAAGGAGCAAACGAATGAAATTCTGCAAAAATCGATTGATGAAAACACGCGACTTGAGCGAATGATCGACAATATCTTAAATGCCTCTCGATTAGAGAATAAGGCGCTCCCTCCAACTAAGGAACAGTTCGATTTAAGCCGATTAATAGATCAAGTAAAAATTCGTTTCAATACAATCTCAGGGGTTTCAAACATCAAAATAGAAGTTAAGCAAGGGTTGCAAATCAATGCAGACTATCAAATGACGGAAACGATTTTGAATAATCTTGTCGAGAACGCCCTAAAGTATGCAGGCAAAATTGAAGACGTAATTATATACGCTCGTAAAGAAGGAGCACAAATGGTTTTTGGTGTTCGCGATTTAGGCCCTGGGGTTTTGAAAGAACATAAATCGGAAGTATTCACTAAATTTTTCAGAGCTGAGAACGAAGAAACACGATCTCAAAAAGGAACTGGACTTGGCTTGTATATTGTTGCAAAATTAATAACGATTCAAAACGGAACAATCGCATGTATGGATAACGAGCCGAAGGGTACGGATTTTCAAATAAAAATGTAAGATGTCTAAAAACGTTGGATTGATAATACTAGATGGGTGGGGAATTGGAGATAAGTCTGATTCAGATGCCATCTTCCATGCCAAGACTCCATACATGGATTCGTTGATTGAAAACTACCCAAACGCAACATTACTGACGAGTGGAGAAGACGTTGGATTGCCAGACGGACAAATGGGCAATTCAGAGGTGGGGCATTTAAACATTGGCGCTGGTCGAATAGTATATCAAGAACTTACACGCATAAATAAATCCATTCGTGAAGGAGATTTCTTCAAAAATGAGATGCTTTTAAAAGCATTTTCGGAAGCCAAAGATTCAGGCAAACCGATACATTTTATGGGATTGGTATCGAAAGGCGGCGTTCATAGTTCACAAAAACATTTGTACGCGCTTTGCAAAATGGCACAGGATTTCGGAATCGAAAAATCATTTATTCACGCTTTTACAGACGGAAGAGATTGCGATCCCAAAAGCGGACATGGGTTTATTCAAGAATTAGAAAATGAAATTGAAGGAACGAATGTCAAAATAGCGTCTGTTGTAGGACGGTATTTCGCGATGGATAGAGACAATCGTTGGGAACGCATTAAAAAAGCGTATGATGTCATGGTTCATGCCAATGGAAAAGAATTTAGCTCTGCAAGCGAGGCCGTTCAAGCTTCTTATGCAGAAGGAACAACAGACGAATTCATTGAACCTTGTGTGATTTCAAAAGAAGGGTCGATCAAGGACGGCGATGTCGTGATTTGCTTCAATTTTAGAACAGATCGACCAAGAGAGATTTCTATTGCATTAACACAGAAAGACCTGCACGAGTTCAACATGGCCGCTTTGGACATTTCATATTTCACGATGACCAATTACGATAGGACTTTTAAAAACGTCAATGTGATTTTTGAAAAGGATAATCTAGCAATGACGTTGGGCGAAGTTCTTGAAAAAGACGGTAAAACGCAGGTGCGAATTGCAGAAACCGAAAAATACCCGCACGTTACATTCTTCTTTAGTGGAGGAAGGGAACAGGAATTTGAAGGAGAACACAGATTATTGGTCAATTCTCCAAAGGTCGCAACGTATGATTTGCAACCTGAAATGAGCGCTCCAGAAGTGAGAGATCAAATTGTGAATAACATCAATTCCCAATCGCCAAATTTCATTTGTTTGAACTTTGCGAATCCAGACATGGTTGGCCACACGGGCGACTACAAAGCCATTCAAAAAGCAGTTGAAACGGTTGATGGTTGTTTGAAAGACGTCGTGGAAGCAGGCTTAGAAAAGAATTACGAATTTATCATTATTGCCGATCACGGAAATGCCGATTATGCAGTAAATCCAGACGGCTCGCCTAATACAGCACATTCATTGAACCCAGTTCCCGTTGTTTTTGTTTCAAAAAATGAAACAAACGTGACGATACAAGATGGAATATTAGCTGATGTTGCGCCTACAATTTTATCTCGATTGGGTGTTACTCTACCGACCGAAATGACAGGTAAGGTATTGATTTAAAGCTCTTAATTATTGTCTCAATCCTTCCAGTAGAAAAGCATACGTCAATCCACATGCATCCACTTTTTGAAGGAATTCCATAAGTACTTCGTCTGAGCTATCGATGTCAGTATCCTTATACTTTGATTGAACTTTAGCCATACAACTCATCAGTTCATCGCCTCCCATATTTGAAATGATTCCCATATCTATTTCACCCTGTTCAGGGTTTGCCGAAGCATGTCCCATAACTACTTCCCGCAAACTTGTCCCACTTTTCCCAGCATCTTCTATTACCTTCCTCATTCCATCAGAAATCCCTTCTGCCGCAGTATTGAAGCAAGCGCACATGTCATTTGCAACACTCTCATATACTTCATCTTGAGGAACTCCGCTTTTCACTTCTGATTCAACAATTGCCACTTCCTCGCTTGTTTGAGGTGATTCTTGACCGAAAGTTAATCCAGTTGAAAAGACAAAAATTACGATTGGAAAAAAGATTTTCATAGGGGCTTTGTTATACAATTAAAGAAATACTTGAATAAAAAATACTGACGCTAAATTAAAGAATTGGCCGCATATATTTTGTTTTCTCGTCTAAAGATCATCTTTCAATAAGGCGTATGTCAGTTCACAAACTTTCATCTTTTTCATCAAATTCTTTACCTTTTCCTTTGATTCAGCTTTGGAATCTGACGTTTTAGCATTCTTGAACTTCGTCTCTATGCGAGAAAGACAATTGGAAACCCCACCTTTTCGAAGTCCATTCAAAATCGAACCGTCTTTCATTCCTATAATTGGGTTCTCATTTGAATATTCTGTCAATGCTATTTCTGGATCAGTATCGTTCTTTCCTGCCTCAATTATAGCTTCTCTACCTCCTTCAGAAAGGTCTGCAGTTGCCTCATTATAGCACGTACACTTTTCAGTTACCATTTCTTTGTAATCGGCATCATCGGCATCATTACATGACAAAAGACCAATTAGGAGCATAGCAAGAAGCTGTAGATTTTTCAAAATAGCAGTGAATTTTAGATCCTAAACTTAACAAATTTTAAATTTAACGAGAAATATAGGTGCTAAAAAATTGGTCTTAGTCTCTTAACTTACTAATTATCGCGGTTGTAGAATAACCTTTGACAAGTGGAATTGCCTTCACTTCTCCTCCATTGGCGATGACAATATCCGAACCTACAATGTACGACTTCGACGTTTTATCAGTCTCTTTAGGGTCATAGTCGGCCCCCTTAACGAGAATGTCTGGCCGTAGCTTTTCAATCAAGTCAATCGGTGTGTCTTTGTCAAAAAACACGACCATATCAACAAATCCAAGCGCAGACATCACTATAGATCTTGCATCTTCATTGTTTACAGGACGATCATCTCCTTTGCCTTGCCTTTTAACAGAAGCGTCAGTATTAAGTGCCACCACAAGCCTATTTCCCAAAGAAGCAGCTTCCGCCAAATACGAAACATGGCCTTTGTGCAGGATATCAAAACAACCATTCGTAAAAACGATCTTATCCTCTTTCAAACGCCAAGTCTCAATTCTTCTAGCTGCAGAAACGTGGTCCATGAGCTTGTCTTCAATATGCTTTAGGCGAAGTCCTTTCATTCCTGTTCTATTTCAATTTTGGGTTGGCGTTGAATTAAAAATAACGAAAGCAATCCTAACACGACCAAAAGCCCTGTTTGTACAACCCAAATAAATATTCCAAATCCTGCGAAATCTACACCATACAATAGCAGCACTCCTGTGATCCACAATGGATAGACCCCAATTCCACCGGGCAACAGTGCCACAGCAAATGCTCCTACAACGAAAGCACCCAAAAGCGCCTCGACGGGTAAGTTCTCAGTTTCTTCAAAAGCAAGTGCAGAAAACCAAATCATGACGATATAGCTTGACCAAATCAACAGCGTATGGAAAATGAACGCCCATTTCTTCTTCATTGTCCAAATGGACTTGAGACCTTCCCAGAAACTTATGATCTTTTCGTTAACGAATCCTTTTACTTTTTCATTCTTGAAATAAACAACCAAACCGACAATTCCGAATAGTATGGCTCCTCCTAAAATATACCAAATCAAATAACTAGGTTCCTCAGGATCTGATGTCATGATCTTATCCAATTTATCCGATTTTGTTTGCAGGAGCCCTGTCAAAAAGATGATTCCCCCGAGCATCAATACATCAATCAATCGCTCGATGATAATTGTTGCAAATCCTTTTTCGAAGGGAATTTTCTCATAACTAGTCATCAAGCCAGCTCTTGCTATCTCACCAGATCTTGGAATCGTATAATTAATAATATAACCCGCCATAACAGCATGGTAAGCATTACTCAATTTAGGATTATACCCCAAAGGCTCCAATAAAAAACGCCAACGGTACGCTCGACTTAAATGACCAAGGAACGCAACCAATAAACTCAAAGCAATCCAGAAATAATTTGCATCAAAAAACGCGTTTTTGGTTTTCTGAATATCCCCATCATCCATTCCATTAAAAAAATACCAAGTAAGATAAATTCCAATTCCAATCGGAATTACAATTTTTAGAATTTTGATGGCCTTATTTTTCAAGTATCAGTCAATTTGATTCGTCTCCTCATTAGGAAAGACAATAGTAGGTTTAAATGATTTTGCTTCTTCAAAATCCATAAAACCGTATCCAATAATAATGATTTTATCACCAATAGAAACCTTTTTGGCCGCTGGTCCATTCAAACAAATTGTTCCTGTTCCACGATCTCCCTTAATAACATACGTTTCCAAACGTTCGCCATTATTAATATTAACGATTTGAACGCGTTCACCTTCAATAATATTTGACGCCTCCATTAAATTCTCGTCAATAGTTATGCTCCCGATATAATTTAATTCTGCTTGCGTTACTGAAACGCGGTGTATTTTTGATTTAACTGCTTGAATCAACATGCCTTTTCAAAATTAGATTGTTTCCGTTAAACTGCGCAAATCTAAACGCAATAACGGCACAAAGTTATGTATTTTAAGATTTACTTAAGCAGGTTTTAGCTGTAAATTATCCAGAAGCCGAACCTCACCGCAGTATGCTGTCAAACAGGCATGTGCGCCTGATTTCCATTCTTTCAAATTCATTAAAGTCGTTGGATCAACGATCTGAAAATACTCCAATTCAAGGCTAGAGGCTGCAAAAATTCTTTTGGCTTCTTCAATTACTTCTTGAATCGATTTATCGATTGCTGATATTTTGGCTTGTTTCAACGCTTGTGAAATTACGAGCGCTTCAATCAATTGTGATTCTGTTAAACGTTGATTTCGGCTACTACTAGCCAATCCTGATTTTTCACGATAAATTTCGCACCCAACTATCTTCACGTCCAAAGCAAATTTCTTGGTCATATATTGGACAACAGCCAATTGCTGAAAATCCTTCAATCCAAAATAGGCATGCGCAGGATGAATTATTTCGAACAAACGATTCACGACATTCACTACACCATCGAAATGTCCTTCTCTGAATTTTCCTTCCATTACCAATCCCATCTGTCCTAATTCCAATTTAACCGTTTGAAAATTTTCCGGGTACACTTCTGAAACAGAAGGTGCAAAGACGATAACATCACCTTGTTCTTTCAAAAGTTGGAGATCTTGCTCAATATTACGTGGATAATTCTCTAAGTCAGATGCATTATTGAATTGAATTGGATTTACAAAAATGCTGACAATGGTGCAATCGTTTTCCTTAATGGACCTTTGAACGAGTGTCATGTGTCCCTCATGAAGCGCGCCCATTGTGGGTACTAGACCGATTTTCGATTTTTTGTAATCAGATTGCAGTATGGATTGTATAGAAACAACCGTCTTAAAAACCTTGATATCCCCCATTTAGAAACGAATTGAACCCAACAAAACTATGTGTTTATGTTGAAAATCAACTTTTTTTTCTATATTTTTGTAGAGTTTTAATAATAAAAATTTCATGGAGAAAAAGAAAGTACTTTTTATTTCTCAGGAGATCTCACCTTTTTTACCAAAATCAGAGGTGTCGACTACTGTAAGAAACTTAGCGCAGGGGATTCAAGAAGGAGGAAAGGAAATTCGTGTATTTATGCCACGGTTCGGAGTAATTAACGAAAGAAGACATCAACTGCATGAAGTTATCCGCTTATCGGGGATGAACATGATTATCGATGACACTGATCATCCGTTAATTATCAAAGTAGCCTCCATTTCTGCAGCAAGAATGCAAGTTTATTTCATTGACAATGATGAATACTTCAGACGGAAGTCAACGGTTATGGATGAGAATGAAAATTTCCATCCAGACAATGACGAACGTTCTATGTTCTTCTGTCGTGGAGTTCTTGAAACGGTAAAAAAGCTTGGTTGGCAGCCAGATGTAATCCACTGTAATGGTTGGATGACTTCATTGATGCCAATGTACATCAAGAAACTATACAAAGACGATCCTCATTTCACGAACACGAAAGTTATCTATAATATGTTCAATGAAGGGTTTAACAATAATTGGGATTCGAAATTTGCCGAAAAACTTAAATTTGACGGATTCACAGATGACGTAACTGCTGATTACAAAGAGCCTAATTTTGAAAATATTTCTAAGGCCGTTGTAAAATATGCGGACGGAATAAGCGTTGGTAGTGAAGAATTAACGCCAGAGCTTCGTGCTATTTTTGATTCAGCTGAATGCGAAAAACTTGACTTCGTTGCTGAGGAAAACTTAACAAAAGAAGTTTCTGAATTTATCGACAAAGTAATTGAAGCAGAAGTACTCATATAGGAGAATGAAAAATATTACACCATTAATGTGGCGGAAAGGTATTATACTTTCCGCTACTTTTTTATCAGCACTTTTTGTTAGTTTTTCTTGTAAAAAGAAAATTAATACAATTGGACAGAATACAATAAATCAAAACGAAATTCTAGGATCTAACGGAACCGATACATTTTCGATCAACACCTACACGGTTTATGACGACATGGATTCCTTATCTACTAGCTTTGCAATTTACGGAGTCTTGGGATCGTACAACGACCCTGTTTTTGGAACCGTGAACTCCGAAATTTATACTGAAGCTAAATTAAAAGCGTTTTCTCCTGACTTCGGGAGTACTAGCACAATCACAGTCGATTCAGTCGTTTTAGGATTAAGATACGCTGGATCTTATGGTAAATCAGGAGTCCAAAACGTTGAAGTATTTAGGCTAGGAGATACTATATCTCTTAATACGACTTATTATGCGTCTTCTACCGTTGAATCTTTCGGTACAAGTCCAGATTTAACCTATGGAAGCGATAATCCAATGGGGGCAACAACGAACCCTTATGGTCAATACAACTTCAATACAACAAATGAATCTGTAGTTGGAAGCGATACTTTAGATCCTCAATTACGCATTCGATTAAAAAATGAATTGGGTTGGGAAATCATCAATAGAGCGGGTATTGGCGATGGCGCATTCTCATCCAACGAGGGCTTCAAAGAGTTCTTTAAAGGATTACATATTAGAACGAGAACCGGCTATCAATCACCTGGCGAAGGAGGCTTGTTCTACTTCGATTTAAACAATACGAATTCGAAAATGACCATTTACTACAATCAAGATGGCGTTTCGAATACTTATGACCTATTGATCAATAGCCAAACTGCAAAATTCAATCACGTTGACATCGATCAGTCTGGAACGAACGTTGAAAATGTTGTAAACAATCCTGCGTTGGGTCAAAATCAATTTTACGCACAAGCATTTGGAAGTAGAGCAATCGTTGAAGTACCAGGACTGGATAACATTCCTGCGAACGCTGTTATACATAAAGCGACCTTAGAAATCCCTGTCCAATACCAAACCGGGGCAGATTATGAGCCGTCAGCGGATATCGCTGTCACTACTCTCCTTGAAGAAGGAGGTTATGGGCTCTACAGTTTCGTTGGATATAACAATTTTAACAAGAGCTATTCTATCGATTTGAGAGCCTATGCACAAGCGGTTGTCAATAAAGAAGTAGACAACACTGGTCTCGCACTGTCTCCTGTTTTGTATATTACATCTGGCGATAGAATAATCTTTAATGGTGCAAATTCTACCAATAAAGGAAAGCCGAGACTTAATATTGTGTACACCGAATTCTAGTTTACTATGTGTGGAATTGTTGCTTATATTGGAGAGAAAGAAGCTTATCCAATAATCGTCAAGGGATTAAAACGTCTTGAATACAGAGGATATGATAGTGCAGGAGTTGCACTTTCTAATCATGGAAATCTTAACATCTTTAAAAAGGCAGGTAAAGTTGCCAATCTTGAAGAATTTACGGAAGGAAAAGATACCGGCGGGAAAGCTGGCATTGGCCATACGCGTTGGGCAACACATGGTGCTCCAAACGATGTAAACGCTCACCCTCATTATTCAGAAGATCAAGACTTAGCGATAATTCACAATGGAATTATTGAGAATTACAATCCGCTCAAGCAAGAATTAATGAGAAAGGGATATACATTTAAAAGTGACACCGACACTGAAGTCTTGTGTTACTTGATAGATGATATTCAAAAAAATACAGGGACAAAACTTGGAGAATCCGTTCGATTGGCACTACAACAAGTGATTGGAGCGTATGCTATTGTGGTCATGTCTAAAAGTGAACCGGACAAACTAATCGCAGCTCGAAAAAGTAGCCCGCTTGTCGTTGGAATTGGTCACGATGGTGATTTCTATTGTGCATCAGATGCAACACCGATGGTGGAATACACGAAAAAAGTGGTTTACATGAATGATGAAGAAATTGCTGTTCTTCGTGCTGGAAGGGAAATGAAGCTTTATGGAATCGATGATATCGAGAAAACTCCATATATCGAAGAACTTGAATTGCATCTTGAAGCTATAGAAAAAGGTGGATATAATCATTTCATGTTGAAAGAAATTCATGAACAACCAAGATCGATTGAGGATTGTTTCAGAGGTCGATTGAATGCTAAAGAAGGTTGGGTTTCTCTCGGAGGAATCAAAGAATACGAGCAAAAAATGGTCAATGCCAACCGTATCATCATGATTGCCTGTGGAACTTCATGGCACGCTTGCTTGGTCGGGGAATATTTATTTGAAGATTTAGCCCGCATCAACGTTGAGGTTGAATACGCGAGTGAATTCCGATATAGAAATCCTATTATCACTGAAAACGATGTTGTAATTGCTGTATCCCAATCTGGAGAAACTGCAGATACAATGGCGGCGCTTGAATTGGCAAAATCAAAGGGGGCAACAATCCTTGGAGTTTGTAATGTTGTTGGATCTTCCATATCTAGAATTACTGATGCAGGGTCTTATACACATGCTGGTCCTGAAATTGGCGTTGCATCAACAAAAGCTTTTACAGCTCAAGTAACGGTTCTTACGTTAATGGCCTTATCTCTTGCGAAAAAGAAAGGTACAATAAGCGAATCGAAATTCAGAACAATGCTGTCTGAACTGGAAGCGATTCCAACAAAAGTTCAAAAAGTTTTGGATAAAAATGACACAATAGAATACATTTCTGCACAATATAAAGATGCCGCAAACGCATTGTACTTAGGACGCGGAAGTTCATTCCCAGTAGCTCTTGAAGGCGCATTAAAGTTGAAAGAAATTTCATACATTCATGCTGAAGGGTATCCAGCCGCTGAAATGAAACACGGTCCAATTGCTCTAATTGATGAGGAAATGCCCGTTTTTGTAATCGCGACAAGTGGCACCTCTTACGAAAAAGTTGTCAGTAACATTCAAGAAGTTAAAGCGCGAAAAGGGAAAATAATTGCGATTGTAACTGAGGGAGATACACAGGTTAAAGCAATTGCGGATCATGTAATTGAAATTCCAGAAACGGATGAACACTTGGTTCCACTTTTGGCGACAATTCCGTTCCAATTGCTTTCGTATCATATAGCGGTTATGCGTAACTGTAACGTAGATCAACCGAGAAACTTAGCGAAGTCTGTTAC
>TARA_B110000902_G_scaffold263830_1_pt1 | contig 17526 bp, 14 predicted proteins | sample TARA_B110000902 | Tara Oceans TARA_B110000902 (sample SAMEA4398009) | marine metagenome | biome: Polar Biome; feature: [SRF] surface water layer (ENVO:00010504); material: water (ENVO:00002006), including particulate matter (ENVO:01000060) such as... | depth 5 m | reverse complement strand
TTGGCGCGACGACAGAATGATTGTATTTTGCAGTAAGGCCCATCCGCTAGCCAATAGTAAAGGTCTAACTAAAACAGATATTAGTCGCGCCAATTGGGTATTACGTGAGCCTAGTTCAGGCGCTAGGCAAACCTTTGATTTGGCGATCAAGAAACTAAAGACCTCGATCAATATTTATCTGGAGCTAACTCATAATGAAGCTATTATGCGAGCGGTAGAAACCGGTATCGGTATAGGCTGTTTATCTGAAATCGCTTTAGAAGGGGCGTTGAAAAGGGGCGACTTGGTAGAGCTTACACTGCCAAAAGTTGATATGCGGCGTACCTTTTACTTTATCAAGCGCAAAGACAGCTATCCCAGCGAAGCTGTATCTCAATGGATTGAGTTATGCAGTCGTTAACTATAAAGCAGTGTTATAGCCGCTCTTTATGGTAGGAAATCACTATAAAAAATGTCTGCAATCAGCTTAGCTAATACCAGATTGGGTTTACAGCAGGTATGATGACGACCATTAAGAATCAATTAGTATTTCTAACAACTAAACACAGGGCTGAGACATGAAAACTCGTATTACGGAATTATTTGGTATTGAGCATCCTATTATTCAGGGCGGCATGCATTTTGTTGGCTTGGCTGAGTTAGCAGCGGCGGTCTCTAACGCTGGTGGTCTAGGCATTATTACTGGTTTAACACAGGGTACCCCTGAAAAGCTTAAGGCTGAGATCGAACGCTGCAAAACAATGACAGATAAGCCTTTTGGCGTGAACATCACCTTTTTACCGACTCTTAATGCCCCTGATTACCCAGCCTTATTTCAAGTGATTATCGACTGTGGTATTACCGTTGTTGAGACTGCTGGTAATAACCCCGCTCAATATCTGCCTATGTTAAAAGAAGCCGGTATTAAGGTTATTCACAAATGTACCGCTGTTCGACATGCGCTTAAAGCACAATCGATTGGTTGTGATGCAGTATCGGTAGACGGCTTTGAATGTGGCGGTCATCCTGGCGAAGATGATATCCCTAACTTTATTTTATTGCCGCGCGCAGCTGACGAACTGACTATTCCGTTTGTTGCTTCAGGTGGTATGGCCGATGGACGTAGCCTGGTCGGTGCATTGGCTATGGGCGCTGATGGTATCAACATGGGAACGCGCTTTATTGCTACGACAGAAGCGCCGGTCCACCAAAATGTTAAAGATGCAATTGTTGCTGCTAGCGAGCTTGATACTCGTTTAGTTATGCGTCCCTTGCGCAATACCGAGCGAGTGATGACGAACCCTGCAGTAGAGCGTTTATTAGAGAAAGAAAAAGCCTTGGGTGCGGACCTTAAATTTGAAGATATTATTGAAGAAGTAGCCGGCGTTTATCCAAAAATCATGCAAAATGGTGATATGGATGCAGGCGCTTGGTCGTGCGGTATGGTTGCAGGTTTGATTAATGACATCCCGACATGTGAGCAGTTAATCGACAATATCATGAGTGAAGCTGAAGGTATTATAAACAAGCGCTTAGCTGGTTTTTTATAATATAAATGGCTTTATAAATGCTCAGTAAGTTTTTATTCAAAAGCTATTAGGAAATATATGATTACATTGCATGGCAATTCTATTTCGCCTTATGTCCGCAAAGTATTAGCTGTTTTAAATTTAAAAAATCTCGCTTTTAAACAAATTCAACAGATGCCTTTTTCGGCTGATGATGAGTTTAAAAAGATCAGTCCGCTGGGCAAAATCCCGGCCTTGCAAGATGGCGATGCTTCCATTTGCGACTCTAGGGTTATCTGCGAATACTTGGATGAGGCCTATCCGCAAAGCTCTGTTTATCCATCAGACCCGAAAGATAAAGCGCATGCTAGATGGATTGAAGAGCTGTGCGGTAATCAACTAACTGAACAAGCCGCGGGGATCTTCTTTCAACGTTTTATGCGCCCGATGGTGCTAAAGCAGGAAACCGATGAAGAATTAGTTGAGAAAATTATTAATAAGCGGTTACCGCCTTTACTGGACTATATGGAGACCCAAGTACCTGCCGCTGGGTTTTTGTTTGGCGCAGACATTGGGGTGGCTGATATTAGTGTTGTTACACCCTTTATTAATGCTGGCTACGCGGATTACCAAGTTGACAGTGCAAGGTGGCCACAGTTGGCTAACTTTATGACCCGAGTCAAAGACCATCCAGTAATGGCTGAATTATTACATACTGAAGCAGTCATAATGGGGCGCGGCTAACATCAGCTGAAATCCATATTAAAATACACCGATAGGAATATGTTATGGCTACAAATTTGTTTGATCTAACTGGCAGAGTCGCATTGGTTACTGGCGCAAGTCGCGGTATAGGTGAGGAGATTGCTAAGCTGTTGGCTGAGCAGGGCGCTCATGTGATTGTTTCAAGCCGCAAAATAGATGGCTGCCAAGTTGTTGCCGACGCGATTATTGCCAGCGGTAACAAAGCCGAAGCGTTTGCCTGCCATGTTGGCAATATGGATGACATCAAAGCGGTGTTTGAACATATTGAGTCGACTCATGGCAAGCTGGATATATTGGTCAACAACGCTGCTACCAACCCGTATTTTGGTGACATTTTGGATACTGACCTGGCCGCCTATAACAAAACGGTAGACGTTAATATTCGCGGTTACTTTTTTATGTCTGCTGCGGCCGGCAAGATAATGGTTAAAAATGGCGGCGGTGCAATCGTAAATACTGCATCAGTTAACGCCTTACAACCTGGACCGTTCCAAGGAATTTATTCTATTACTAAGGCGGCAGTCGTGAATATGACTAAAGCATTTGCTAAAGAATGTGGTGGTCGTGGTATTCGGGTTAATGCGTTATTACCGGGTTTAACTAAAACAGCTTTTGCTGGCGCGCTTTTCGCTAATGAGGAAATATTAGCCGAAGCTATGAAGGAAATTCCGATGGGGCGTCATGCTGAACCATCTGAAATGGCCGGTACTGTGCTGTATTTAGTGTCAGATGCCGCTAGTTATACTAATGGTGAGTGTATTGTGGTCGATGGCGGTTTAACTATCTAAACGCTATGGGGATCGCTGATAACTGGGTAAGGCTTAACGCTCTTCCATAAAGTTTAACAGTTCGTTAAAGACCATCGGTTTAGCGAGCAAATATCCCTGCGATAGCAAGCAGCTAGCATCCTTCAAATAAGCTAGCTGTTCTTCGCTTTCAACACCTTCGGCTACGATATTCAAACCGTATAATTTTCCCATTCCTAATATAATATTAACCATATTAGCATCTTGGGATTCGCTATTAATCGCGTGAATAAATCTTTTGTCTATTTTAAGGCTAGTCACAAAGGTGCTATTGAGATGAACAAACGAGTTATAACCGGTACCAAATTCATCTAAACTTATGCTGAAGCCTAATTCATGTAACTGAGCCATTGTGCCTAAAGCGTGTTCGCCGAATTCGGTTAATTGAGTTTCGGTAACTTCAAGTGAAAAGGCATCGGCGGGAACATCGTATAGCTCCAACAGGTCTTTTAATGTCTGTACATAATCAGGAGAAATCAATTCAGATGCAGAGAAATTTACTGAAAGTCGCATTTTAGGATGAACTTGTCTTAGCTGGACTAAGCGTTCCATCGCCATACTGGCTACTAAGGCATCTATTCTTCGAATTGAGCCATTCTTTTCAGCCACATGAATAAACGCTTGAGTTCCGACTCTTATTAGCGTTGGGTGAGTAGATCGAAGTAGGGTTTCAGCACCAATTACAATCTCGGTTTCAGTCAGAAATACCGGTTGATAAACTAAATAGAATTGATCGTTAGCTAAGCTTTCTTCAATAGCTTCTTGAATCTCTTTCTTTTCTTCGTTCTTTCTAACTATGCTATCGTCTAGCACCATCCATCGGTTACGGCCTTTATTTTTCGCTTCGAACATTGCTTCATCGGCACGCGCGACCAAATCTGCTGCAGTCTTCGCATGCTGCGGATAAATAGCAACGCCGACACTGACTTCAAGATGTAAAATGCCCTGGCGGGTGGTGAAACCCTTGTCTAATTCTCTAACCATATTTTCTGCTAATACATGGCTGTGACAAGTTAATGCGTCCACCGCAACAAATACCGCAAATTCGTCTCCAGCCAAGCGCGATATGTTGGCGGAGTCATGCGGCTTTGCCATATATCTACTGACAACTAATGCTAATTCGTTAGCAAAAGTCTTCAGTAATAGGTCACCTTCAGCGTGGCCGTAAAAATCGTTTACCTGTTTAAATCTATCTAAGTCCAAATAGAATAATGCATATTCTTCAGTGGAATTTTTACCTAATGTTTTTGATACTTCGCGAATAAATTGGTCTCGATTTGGCAAATTAGTAAGGCTGTCTATGTTAGCTAGACTAAATATCTGATCCATTAAGTTCAGATATCGATTGCCTAAACTTGCAATTTCGTCATTTTGTCTTGAGGGTTGAATATCAAGCTTGCCCGTTTTTACTGACTGATTGACCTTTTTTTCTAGCTGTAATATCGGTTTAATAACGCTTCTTCTTACTACGTAATTAACCACTACTAGCAAAATTATGATTAATACTATTGATAAGCTGATCACCGCCGTCAAATAGCTACTTATACGGGCGGAAATATCATTCCTAGTGATGAGTTTTTGAAACTTAAATAACGCTGTATTAGCCGATATAACATCTTCGAAAGTGTTGTAACTCCGTAACACCGGATACGAACCATCACTGATGTTGAGCATGCTAGTGGCGCCAGATGGCGTAATATCAAATTTAGCCATTGCCTCGTTCGATGCGTCAAACGGACTAGTAAATACGGCGACCATATAGTGTTTATTACCCCAGGTTAAGCTCGCTCCTTTGGGAACATAGGGCGAAAATACTTGTGCGCCTAAAATGAGCAAGTCTTGTTCAGATTTAAAAGAGCTAATTCCTTGAGTCACTATATTTTTGCGCATATAACTATGTAGGTTACTAATCGCAGCGGTATCAGGTGCAGACAATAATAGGTCACTGGGGCTAAAATTAATCAGATCTTGCAAGCTTACTTTTAACAGTATATTTAGTTCACTGTCTAATAACGCCGCATGGCTAAAACCTTTAAGCTGACTACCGAGTTGATAAGAAAACTCAATAAAACTGGCTTCTAATGCGCGCTGTCTGGCTTGATTTCCTTCCTCTAGCGCAAGACCAAAGCCCTGGCTATATTCGCCAGCTTTACTCAGTGCAGAGTCTATTTCAGCTACCGCTTTATCTACGTTAAGTAGGGCAATTTTTAAGGCGAACCTGGTCCTATCAATTTCTGTCAAACGGCTTTGATCGAATAGTATTTTCCAGGAGCCCATAGCCATTAAGATGACTACCATCGAAATAACCGGTACTAACGTTAAGATAATCCGTTTCTGTAGTCGCATTATTTATTGTTATCTTTCATCATTTTAAAATTTGTTTTGGCAGAAAATACCAACCATTGTCGCAGTTTTAATGCTGCTGACGATAAATGTGGCTCGGGATAGCTTCTCGCCATTACGGCTGCGCTAGGGTTTACTTCTTTATCTTTAAAGAACTCGTCGGAAAGATGAGCGAGCGCCGCAATATTGGTAGGCGAGTGCCAGACCTCTAGTGAATTTGCCGCGGCCACTTTGTCATCGTTTAGATGCGACAAAAATTTTATTGCTAACTGTGGTGTATTATTAGTTTTAGGAATGGCCCAGCAATCTACCCACAAGGGAACCCCTTCTTTGGGCACTACATACTTCCAGTCGGTCTGCCCTGTGGTTGCAACTATTTCCTCGGCATTGCCGCTAAAAGCCATCACCATTACGATATCACTTAGCTCACCTTTTTGTTCGGCGTAGGTCATGCCCAAACTATAATCTTTAACGTAGGGCATTTGTTGTTTTAACAACTCCAATGCCTGCCTGAAATCAGCGATATTTTCAGAAGCCATATCTTTGCCTAGGGCAAGCAACAGCACTGAGATTGTACCAAAGTCATCGAGTGGCATCATTATGCGTTTACCCACTTCAACAGGCGGGTTAAACAGTTGAGTCCAGCTGGTTATTTCTTCTTTGATAATTGACGTACGATAGGCAATGCCGATACTGCCCCAAGCATAGGGCATACCATAGGGTCCACATGCATCAATATATTGCTGTCCCTGATTTTCCACTTTAGATACAGGTAGCTCTGCAATGTTGTACAGCAGCCCACTTTCACCAAATAGATCTACGGTGTCTGAATCCATCATGAAAATATCGTAGTTAATAGCATTTACCGCAAGAATATTTCTGTTGCGGTCACCCTCGTTATCGTAATAGGCTTCGCGAATCGTATTTCCGCTTGTCTTTTCAAATTCAGCGGCGGTGTCGGCACCTAAGTTTCTTGCCCAGTTATAGATTAATAAATCGTCAGCTACCACCAAGCAAGTGACAGGCATGATGAATAACGCTATCAGTAATTTATTAACTTTAAAAAATAACAATATAACCTAGTCCTTTGTATGTACATGACAACCAATTAGCCGTTTAGCTTAAGTTGTCGACGGGTTAATATGCTCAGCATAGCTGATTTTCCCATAGCGCTATCTGTTTAGCTGTTAAGTACTCCACATTATTAGAGCGCTAGCAGTCAAAAAACTAATGCGCCGCTATAATATATCAATTACAGAAAACCATTTGCGCTCATTGCCTAGCAGCAGGCTAATTTCGTCGTTAACAGCGCTGCCAATAAGAACGCTTCCCATTGGAGTTTGCGGCGTAACAGTGAGTATTTCTGAGCCGTTGATGGTTAACTTCATCCCGCCGGCGCTGGGGCCGATAAAAAGTATTTGTGACTGATGATTGCTATTATTAATCGTTACTGTACTGCCAACTTGGACAGTTGTGTGGCTAGTTGAAGCGGCTGAGTCTAAATGGCGGTATTGGGCGATAGACGCTTGTAGGTCAGCAATCCGTACCGATTGGCCGTGGGCCAAATAGGCTGCTTCAACAGCTAACGTATCATATTTATTTTCCGCTACATTCTCTTTATGAGTAGCACTTGCGTGCGCTTGCTGACTGGCTAATGTCGCAGTTGCCAGCTCCTCAGCTAGACGCTCGATTATTGCCGTAATAATTGTGCTCACCAGTGGTGTAAGTCAATAAATGTGAGGGGGATGATATGTTTATATAAATGCATTGTGAGCTCGCCTTAAGATTTAAACCAATAACCGCTGTCAAACGTAAAACAGATTTTTAGCTGAGATATTCACCAGTCTATTGAGCCTCATTTACCGGCTATTGGTTAAATAATAACTAATATATGGTGCTAATTTGGTGTACCGACAATTCTCTGTACGATAGATCGAAAAAATATCTATTTTTGCAAAAAATTGGTATCAGTATTCTAAAGCATAGTGCTAGATTAGCTTCCATTGTAACTCTCTCTTTTAGGACCTAATAAATTGATATTGTTGTTAGACACCGAGAAAAAGCTAAAATTTGCTGTTGATCAGGCGAATTCATATGATGAATGGTTAGAAGCCGCCACTGCCTACGACGATAAGCTAGGCCATACCCGTTGGAAAGCATACGATCAGTCAAGCCAATATGACTTCGTGTCTATTCGCCAGCGGTTGGACGAGTTGCGGTCATTACGGGCACGTCATGACCATAGAGGCCTGCTATTTACTTTGAATGAAGGTATCCATGGCAATATGGGTGGCATGGGGAAGTCTTTGCTATATGGCCGTGCGATGTTAGGCACCAAGCAGTTAATTATCGATTACGTTGACCAGATAGTAGAAGCGTTGGAGCTAATAGCCAGCGACGAAGTAGTCGATATTACTTTTGAGGAAAAACTCGATTTTTTCCGCCGTGCTCACCATTGTTTTGGCAGCTCGGCTTTTATGATGAGTGGTTCAGGTCTATTGTTATTCTTTCACGTTGGTGTTGTAAAAGCCCTATCAGAGCAGGGCTTATTGCCAAATATTATATCAGGTGCCAGTGGTGGCTCTATTGTCGGTAGCTTAGTCTGTACTCGCACAGACAAAGAGCTTAAAAAATTACTAAACCCTGAATACTTCGCAAAATTAATCTTGAGTACACCTGAAATAGAAGAAAAAGCTAACCGGATGATTCCACCATTGATGGAAATTGAAGAAATTCATGCGATTGTAAAACGGCTTATTCCGGATATGACTTTTAAAGAATCATTTGAAAAAACAGGTCGTATTCTTAATATATCGGTAGCGCCGTCTGAGACCCATCAAACTTCACGGTTACTTAATTCTACCACTACGCCCAATGTGCTAATTCGTCAATCTGTATTGGCATCGGCTGCCGTACCTGGCATTTACCCACCGGTCACATTGGAAGCTAGAGATAGTTATGGCCAACGTAAAGCGTATTTGCCGTCGCGTAAATGGGTCGATGGTTCGGTCAGTGATGATATGCCCACCAAACGTCTGGCGAGGTTATATGGCGTTAATCACTTTATTGTTAGTCAAACTAATCCAGCAGTATTGCCGTTTGTATCTGACAGTCTGCGGCCTAGCGGCAACCGTGCCATTATCAGAAGTACAGTAGCAAGAACAGGTCGAGAATGGGTTAATGCTGCGGCAACAATTGCGCGTAAACCACTACAACGTAATCCCACCTTACACCGAGCATCTAATTTATTTTTATCGCTATTGAATCAAAATTATTTAGGCGATATTAATCTGGTCCCTAGAAATCGCTTTCCTAATCCCTTTACTTTGTTAGCATATCCGTCGGCTGAAAAAATTAGTCGCATGATGAAAGATGGTGAAAAGTCTGCTTGGGGGCGAATGGAAATGATTCGTAACCAAACAAAAATTAGCCGTAAGCTTGATGCTATTTTAAGAGATTATGAAGAAGATTTTATGAATATGCATAAAGATAAGATCCAAGTCGGATAATACCAATGCCTTTAGCCAACACGGTTGTCGTACTCGACTTTGAAACCACAGGCTTATCACCAGATGAGGGTGATAGGGCTATCGAAATTGGTGCGGTGCGCCTTGTCGATGGTGAAATTGTTGGTCGCTTTCAAGAATTAATGGACCCTGGCCGACGCGTTAGCCGTTTTATTGAAGACTACACCGGCATTACTAATACCATGCTAAGCGGGGCCGCTAGTTGTGCTGACGTAATGAAACGTTTTGCTGATTTTATTCAAGACGATAATCTGGTTGCCCACAACGCCTCATTTGACCAACGTTTTTTAGATGCCGAATTCCGTCGCATTTCAAAAACTTACTGCGGTGAGTTTTCTTGCTCGCTGCTGGCAACCCGGCGAGTTTTTCAAGCCGCCCCTAACCACAAGCTTGGCACGTTAGTTAAGTATAACAATATTGAAAGTAGTGGCGGCTTTCACCGTGCTCTGTATGACAGTGAAATGACGGCCCACGTTTGGAATAAAATGCTGGCCGCTATAGAGCAAAGTTATTCTTTCAGTGAAGTCACCTTCGATCTAATTCAAAAACTTAATAAAACGCCTAAAAAACAAATACACAAATTCTTGCTAAAGCATGCTGCTAGCTTGTAAGTTCAATTGTTTATTTGGGCAATGAGATCACTCACGATCTCTTACTCTTAACCGGTTGTTGGCATCACGGCTGTGAATAATCAAATCATCATCGGCTTCTAAATCAGCTTTGGCTAGTCTGTCATACAGAACTACATTAACTGTTGCAGCCAAGTTCAAACATCCAACTGTAGGTATGTAAACCACATCATCAGCCTGATCAATAACGGCTTGAGTGACACTGCCGTCTTCGGGGCCAAATACATAATATGCATTAGTTGGATGAACGTAGGAGGGCAGCGCTATTGCACCTTCAACCAACTCGACACAAACAATTTTTGTATCTTCAGGTAGGTCATCAAGGACCGACAATTTGTGGGTTAGAGGGATATTGTCAGCATTATTTTGAGTGTCAGTATTAAATTGCAGTGCGCGGTTAAGTCTATTGCCCGTATAGGAAATGCTACTTGCTCCAAAGCATCCCGACGCCCGCAATATAGCACCAACGTTGGTCGGACTTTTAGGATTTATAAGACCAATCGTTATTTTGGACGTGGACATGAATAGTCAATCTCGGCTATAAATTTTCCGCAACAGTTTACCATCTATAATAAATGCCGCCTAAGCGATAGCTAACTGAGGTGGTCAAATAATTCTATTTTTCCTCAAAAGTAACATCAGGCTCATTTTGCTCGACGTAATCGCTGGTTAAATAATCTTCGAAACTGTTATCGTTTTGCAAGTAAGTTTTAAAGAATGCGACCCCATACAAATTTTGGATACGAAGAGACTCGTCAACTGGATACACATCAGGCGCACAAGTACTAATGTAGATTGCCTGTAACGGTTCTGCGGCCGGAATTAGTGCTACCAGCGCGTCAAATGAGTCAAAAATGTCTAAGGCGGCATCCGCTATATCGCAAGAAGTGGTGAAGTGGTTGTGTCCCGCACCAATGATTTCAACATTATAGATTGGTGAATTATCGACAACCGCAAAGGCTTCTCTGTTGGTTTCGATGGGCACACTGGTATCCAAGGTACCCCCAAGAAGTAGGGTAGGAACAGCTAGGCTTTTGTATTGCGCCTCAGTAATAGGAGCGGCGGGTACAAAAAACCATCCTGCTACCGGCATAATAGCCGTTACACGAGGATCTGCTGGGGTATCACCAAAGCCAACAGCCATTCCGAGCGCTGTTACGCCGCCAAAAGAATGCCCAGTTACGCCAATGCTATCTGTTAATAATGTTCCTTCAAAAATATCTCCGGCGGTACTATTGCGTAATAACATCTGGTCGATAACAAACGATATATCAGCAGTACGGTTTGCGACTTGTAACGCTAATTCGTCTCCATTATCGCCACTAGTATTGCCAGCATGTGTTGGTGCAGCAACAATAAACCCCTGGCTGGCAAGTATTTCCATCATTGTATAAGCCTGATTGCTTACACCACCACTACCATGTGAAAAAACAATGAGATTACGATCTGCTACTTTGGAAACTGGTAATGCCTCGCCTGCGACCTCTGAAACAATATTGGCGAGGCCGCCAGCCAATGGATACGTCGCTGCGGGCTCAGCCATAAAATCAATATCATCAACTGGATACCACAAATCTACCGCTAGCAGCCTGTCGGCCCTGACTGGGTCAGTTATAGTAAATTGCATATAACCTACCCCAGACTCACCCTGAATTGATGGTAAGACTAACGGGGGGACGTTGCTACTGCTATTACTACCGCCATCACTGCAGGCGATTAACGTCATTGATAGAAAGCTGCTAACTATTAGTTTACGTAGCATAGTAAAATTGCCTTATTTTTATTAGAAGTCGGAACGACACCAATAATAGTTTAAGGGCTTACTTCTATCTAGCAGTCATTGCTCAGCTAGGATTAAATTAAATTTAGTATAGAAGTCTTCTTTCGATCGATTATCGGGTGAATCTAATTTCAATTTATTATGGAAGTATAAATATAGCGTTGATTCTCTATCTGAAATCATCAATGTGTAACCATCGAAAGAACTTTCGGCTTGCAGTCCTCGATAGTGTTTACCGCCAGCTTGAGTTTCACCATTAGTATAAATAGTATTAAACACCGACATAATGTCGCGCGGAATAAGTTTTTTCTCTTCAGCATTCATATTTTGGTCCTAGGCTGAATGTAGGTAGATAAGTTACGTGCTAGTAAGGTAAACAGATTAGAGTAGGGGTGTCAAAACCATTGTTACAGTAAGAAAGTACTGTGAATTTTATAGTTGACCTTAGTATAGAGGCGGTGAAAGCTGATCAAAATAGCAGTATCTATACTTTAGCGAATCGGTGAACAATGAGCCATACGGTTTTTCAGTGAATAAAAAGTAGCTTAATAAGTCTCGATAAAAAAAGTTAGCAACTAACTTAAAAAAGTAAGTGGCGCTATTTCAAATTAGCTCAGTCTATTTTTTTAAGTTGCTACAGTGTTACTGGTTTGATGTAATGAGGCAATTGCTCGTAACATCGCACTGTTTCTAGCCGCCATTGATGCAGCTATCACGTTGACATTCATACTAATTTTAAAGCTTCGTACTCAGAAAGGTTTTGCAGATAAATGGCGGTTCCTTTTATATTAAAACAACTATTCTCAGTTTAGCTTCGTTATAACGCCATATTTGAGTCTTTAGTCGTTATGTTAAATTTTAGCTCGGAAAATTATCTATCTAGCTGCTATCGGTTGGCAGTCAGAGGCGTTTATGACCGTGACTAATCATTTACTTAATTGCGCATAATGTATATTATGTTAAATATAGTTTATTAACGAATACTAGAAAGTATCCAAAGTTGGCCCTCAATCGATCATTACACAAACATGTCAATGAGAGTTAATCCACATCTAAACGTCGAAAATATAAGCCTGCATGCGCTGGACTACCTAAACCACTAAAGAGTATCTCATCCATTACAATCTCACCCATTATAGGAATCAGATCATGGTAAACTTAATGGCCTTGCCATGACCTGATACAACTAGACTACGCCATAAGCTAACATCGCGTCGGCAACCTTCACAAACCCTGCAATATTGCCGCCACGGACATAGTCGATATGGTCGCTGTCAGCAGTGCCGCCGTATTCAACGCAGTTGTCATGAATGTTTTTCATAATGTCGACAAGTTGCTTTTGTAAATCGTCTTCTTTCCAAGCAATACGCCCCGAATTCTGACTCATTTCTAAACCTGAAACCGCCACGCCACCGGCGTTGGCAGCCTTGCCCGGAGCAAACAGAATTTTGGCGGCTTTAAACACATGAATACCGTCAAGATTGGTTGGCATATTGGCGCCTTCTGAAACGCCTATACAGCCGTTTTCAACCAGTAATTTAGCATCTTCTCCGTTGAGTTCGTTTTGCGTTGCACACGGTAAAGCGAGATCACATTTCACTGACCAAGGTTTCTCCCCTTCGTGATATTCGCTGCCTTCAAATTGCTTGGTGTATTCAGAAATACGGCCACGACGCTGAGTTTTAAGAGCTTTCACCCAATCTAGCTTTTCTTGGTCTATACCAGCGGGATCAAAAATAAAGCCTGCAGAATCTGACAATGTTAAGACCTTCCCGCCTAGATGAAGGATTTTTTCGGCCGCATGAGTCGCCACGTTACCCGAGCCAGAAATGACAACACTCTTGCCCTCGATGGAATTACCGACTCGCTCTAACATGTTTTGTAAAAAATATACCGCGCCATAACCAGTCGCTTCAGTACGAATCAAGCTACCACCGTATTCCAGACCTTTGCCGGTTAGAACACCAGTAAACTGATTAGTGATACGTTTATATTGACCGAACATGTAACCGATTTCGCGGCTTCCGACCCCAATATCCCCTGCTGGCACGTCAATGTCAGCACCGACATGGCGATACAACTCTGTCATAAAAGACTGACAAAAGCGCATCACTTCGTGGTCTGATTTACCTTTAGGGTTGAAGTTAGAACCCCCTTTACCACCACCTAGCGGGAGACCAGTTAGGCTGTTTTTAAAGGTTTGTTCAAAGGCGAGAAACTTAAGCACGCTTTCGGTAACACTAGGGTGAAAACGTAAACCACCTTTATAGGGGCCAATAGAGTTATTGTTCTGTACTCGCCAGCCTCGTTGTACACGAATATTGCCTTTATCGTCTTCCCAGCAAACGCGAAAGCTAACAACGCGATCAGGCTCGGCAATACGGCGTAATATTTGGTATTCATGGTATTGCTCTTTATCTTTTATAAAGTCAAAGACATCTTCAGCAACTTCTTGTACGGCCTGCACAAATTCTGGCTGCCCTGGGTTGCGTCGCTTTAAGCCCGCAATAAACGTTTCAAGATCTACATGGTCGGTTACAGCCATCTTAATTTCCTTTTATTAGTTATTTGTTTAGCGCGCCAAAGGAAACGAACGCCCTGCCTAAACTAACTCTACCCTATCAGCCCTAAGATCCGCAATCGGGAATATTTGTTATGGCTGAGGCTATCTTATTGTTCAAAGCCCTCTTTAACTGGCCCAACAAACCTAGATCTTTTAAAATGGCTAGTCGGTAGTAAATAGAAAGGAAAGATAGAAGAAGGAATAAGGACATTACCTATCCGCCGTTTATTAGCCCGCATAAAATAAAAAGCCCCTCCATTTTCATGATTGATGCTAGCTATACCCGCTTGAACAACTGAAGTATCTGGAATGCTATTTAATAGGGATAATTTAAGCCTCAAAAGCAAAGCCTAAACTATTAATTATAGGTATTAAACGCCGATAAACTGATCTGTGGTAAGGTCATAACAGGTACTGTCAAGATCACCTACTAGAGCAAGATTTGGTCTAATTTTCGGCAGTTCGTAACGGAAGAAAAACTGCATGGCTGCAATCTTTCCATCGTAAAACGCATCGTCTGCTGTATTACCCTTGTGCTTTCCGTCTAAGGCTGCAACAGCTTGTTTTAGCCACATCCATGCAATCACTAAATGCCCCATAGCGTCTAAGAAAACAGTCGCATTGGCAAGGGCCAAAGACGGATCTTTAGCTCGTTCAACGGCAATAATAGTTTCTTCTGTTAAGGTTAAATATTCGTTGAGTTGTTGACAAAAAATAGCCAGATCATCGTGGGCTGCAGCCAAATCTATAGTTATTTGCATCTCTTCACGAAGAATTTTCACTGCCGCACCATTATGCATGCGCACTTTGCGCCCGAGAATATCGATACCTTGAATACCCCAAGTACCCTCGTGGATATGGTTTAAACGGTTATCGCGATAAAGCCGTTCCACGGGATACTCACGGGTATAACCATAGCCACCCAATACCTGTATCGCTAACTTATTCGCTTCAAGACAAAACTCTGAGGGCCAAGACTTGCAAATAGGCGTTAATAGGTCTAACAATAAATCACGCCGCTGATTAACCTCAGGATCATTAGAAAGCTTTTTACTGTCGATTAACTCAGCACAGTAATACATCAGTGTTTGCGCGCCTTCAACGAAAGCCTTCTGAGTCATTAGCATACGTTTAATGTCAGCGTGCTCACTAATCATAACCTGTGGATCTGCCGGATTACGATTTACCAAAGGCCGACCTTGGGGACGATTTCGCGCATAATCTAAAGAATATAAATAGCCGCCAAGTGCGCTCATAACAGCTGACATACCGACTGAAATACGGGCTTCATTCATCATATGAAACATATTGCTCAGGCCTTGATTCGCAGCCCCAACCAAATAGCCAATAGATTCACCTGCCTCACCGAAGTTGAGCAAGCAGTTAGTAGTACCCCGACAGCCCATTTTATGGTTCAAACCTGCTAACGCTATATTATTAGAAGCACCAAGGCTTCCGTCATCATTGACTTTCATCTTTGGTACTAAAAAAAGCGAAATACCTTTAACACCAGGGGGTGCGCCAGGAATTTTTGCCAGCACCATATGGACAATATTCTCGGTAATATCCTGCTCGCCGCCTGATATCCACATTTTAGTCCCGCTAATAGCATAGCCGCCGTCGGTTTTTGGTTCTGCTTTTGTGCGTATATCAGCAAGCGAAGACCCGGCTTGAGGTTCGGACAAACACATAGTCCCAAACCACTTGCCAGCGACGAGATTTGGTAAATATTTCAGTTTGAGTTCCTCCGACCCACACACATTCAGCATATTTGCTACGCCTTGAGTCAGAAATAAGTAAATGTGAGCAGGATTGTTAGCGCAGACAAACATGCCGTTGAGTGCCTGGTCCATCATCCATGGCAACTGTAAACCGCCAATATCTGCATCATACCCAGAGGCGCACAAACCAGCCTCTTGATAAGCCCCAATAGCGTCTTTAAGCTCCGCAATTGTTTCCACTTTTCCATTAATAAACTGGGGTTCGTTAGCATCTAGCTTAGACGCAAAGCTGAGAAACTGATCTTCAGCGATAGTTTGACAGAGGTCTAACATAGCGTCGAGTGATTCCCGATCGTAGTCAGCATAACGCTCTGACTCTAGTATTTTGTCCAACCCTAATGTTTCATAAAGCACAAAGTCGAGATCTCGACGATTAACAATCATTGACATAGATTTACTCATATTGCCCTTTGCGCTTCTCTATAATTCATCAGTTAAGTATAAGGTGTAACGAAATTATACGACAAAAAATCTAACTTGGATTGCCTCAGGTATGGACAATCTAACGAATACTTACTCACATTATCGTATCCTGTTGACATCTTAAGTTGGTATTTAGTAAAAACTCTATTTAGTGGTTCAATAAAAGTGCAAGCTTTTGCTAGCTATAAACAAAAGTGACCATTCTTAAAAACAATCAGAGGCTATCGAACGCCTAGGCATTTGTCAGCGCTGAGCGAAATTAATTAGTGCCAGCAGATAGACTTTGACTTATCACTACGACAACTAGCAAGTACACCTTCTATCCAATGCTAATTTACAAATAAATACATTTTCTTAGCAATTCTCTAAATATCTATGTACTGTATATAAAAACAGTTAATAGATAAACTCATGAACGTCAAAATCATAGCAAAATCCGACCCCGCTACCGCCATTCTGATAACGGTATTATCATCAAGTGTGTCCGCAGGTTTCCCTAGCCCAGCTGAGGATTATGCCGAAGATGCGATAGATCTGAATAAGCATATTGTCCCTAAACCAGTATCGACTTTTTTTGCTCGAGCTAATGGTGATTCGATGATTGATAGAGGGATTCATTGTGGCGATATGATGGTAATCGACCGAGCGCGGACGCCAGTAGACGGCGCGGTTGTTATCGCTGCGGTGGATGGAGAATTCGCCTGTAAGATTATGGATTTACGAAATAAACGCCTCATATCGGCTAATAAGGCCTACCCCCCTATAGCGATTAGCGATGCCATGGATTGTGTTATCGAAGGCGTAGTCACTCATTCGATTAGATACCACATATAGATGTATGCGCTTGTTGACTGCAACAGCTTCTATGCGAGCTGTGAGCAAATCTTTAGACCAGATCTACGTGGCAAACCGGTAGCTGTACTTAGTAATAACGATGGCTGCATAGTAGCGAGAAACACAGAGGCCAAGGCACTAAACATTCCAGAGCTTGAGCCCTACTTTAAAATCAAAAAATTGTTGGAGCAGCGCCAGGTCCATGTATTCAGTTCTAACTATGAGCTGTATGCCGACATATCTAATAGAGTTGTTCAGACATTACAAAACTACGCTAACGATGATGAGGTGGAAATATATTCAATCGATGAGTGCTTTTTAGACTTTGACCGATTAACCAATTTCGATTTCACTGAATATGGGCAAAATATAAAAAACACCTTATGGCAAGATGTTCGCATGCCTGTTTGTGTTGGTGTTGGCAAAACAAAGACGATTGCTAAGCTTGCTAACCACATAGCGAAAAAATCTAAAAAATTAAATGGTGTATGTGTAATAAAGGACATGTCAATTTGGGCAGCTGTGCTTAAAAAGTTACCGGTAAATAAAGTATGGGGGGTTGGTTCTCGTATAAGTCAAAGGCTGGGT
>TARA_B110000902_G_scaffold267086_1_pt1 | contig 17528 bp, 9 predicted proteins | sample TARA_B110000902 | Tara Oceans TARA_B110000902 (sample SAMEA4398009) | marine metagenome | biome: Polar Biome; feature: [SRF] surface water layer (ENVO:00010504); material: water (ENVO:00002006), including particulate matter (ENVO:01000060) such as... | depth 5 m | reverse complement strand
CATCATATAAAACAGCAGGTCTGTCAGGGTAACGTACTAACTTGTGATCTCCATCTCTTACCGCCGCAAAAGCCGCACGTCGCCAAAATAACGTTTGATGTGGTTTACTTTCATTTGAACCATTTAAATAAGGTAATAAGTCAACACCGTCTAACGCTCTTTCACCCACCTGTTCCGCATTAGCCGCAGCTAAAGCTGTAGGGACTATATCAAGTGAGGAAATCACTTCATCATATGAAGTTCCTGGCTTGATTTTACCTGGCCACGACATAGTAAATGGCACTCTAACACCACCCTCATAAAAAGTACCTTTAACACCAGAAAATGGTTTGTTAATCGAGTAATTAGCGTCTGATGGACCACCATTATCGTTAAGAAAAACAATCAAAGTATTTTTAGTGAGTTTTTTCTCATCAAGTGCGGCTAATACTTGCCCTACCGATTCATCTAACGCTAATGTCATACCCGCTAACGTACGTCGATTTTTATCGGTGATATGACTGAGTTGTTTTTCATGTTCAGGTTTAGCTTCCATTGGCGCATGAACCGCCGTGTATGAAAGGTATAAGAAAAATGGATTCTCTTTATTGCGATCAATAAACGATATAGCTTCTTCACCTAAACGATCGGTTAAATAACCTTCGTGTTTTTCTACCTTGTCATTACGGCGCATTTTAGTGTATTGAGTATCGTTACCTTCAATTTCCCAATAACTTCTACCGCCGCCTAACAGGCCATAAAATTCATCAAAACCACGATTGTTAGGATGAAATTGATCCGCTAGCCCTAAGTGCCACTTACCAATTAAGCCCGTTCTATAACCCGACGCTTTCAAGTGATCTGCAATGGTTTTTTCTTTAACATGCATACCATTAAATTTTTCAACATCACCTGGCTCAGGGGTTACTGGTAAATTGTATTCATGACCAAAACGCTGTTGATAGCGCCCTGTCAGCATACCTGCACGTGAAGGACTACAAACCGATGCCGTAACATACCCTTGGGTGAATTTAACGCCACTATTGGCTAATTTATCTAAATTAGGCGTTTTCAAGTTTGCTTTACCAAAAGTATTTCCACTAAAGCCAAAATCAGCGTAACCGGCATCGTCACTCATGATAACGATAATATTGGGCTTCTCGTTAGCAACAACTTCGGGTGAAGTACATACTGTTATGGTAAAACCAACAGTCAAAGTTAATACAATCGATAACATTCGTTTTTTAAATTGTTTATACATTTTTTATTGCCCTATTTACTAATTACAGGTTTAACTACTGGTTTTAGCGTAAAGCTATAATGATATGCTTTAGCTGGGATCATAAATTCTTTATGGGGTTTAGCCCCCCAACTGTTATCGCCACCTACACCCATATGTAAATAATCAAGCTTCAGGGTAGTAATATCTTTAAATTCGACATCTGAGCTGTGTTTAGATTGTTCTTGGGATTTATACAAGTCAAGTTTTGCTAACGGCACCGCTGAGAACGTGAATAATTTATCTGATGTGAAATATAAGCCAATACCGCTTTGATTAGTAATACTCACCCAACGGATATCAGACTTTGTACCCGATTCTTGTGGTCTCGCGTAATCATGAACTTGCTTATCAACACTACTTTGATAGATGCCAACTGCTGCACTTTCTTTACGATCAGCATAGTTTTCATGTGGACCACGACCAAACCAGTTTATTTGATTAAACTCGCCTTTAAATTCTGCATGTAAACCCACACGTGGCATAACAGGTAACTTTTCATTCAACGGCGTAAACACACTATCAATGGTTATTTGCCCGTTAGCCGAAACAGAATAACTTAATGATAAATCGGCAACACCATTGGCTAAACTAAAATCAGTAATCACTTTCACTTGACTATCGCTAATTTTCTCTAATGAAATATTGGTTAGAGTTTGCTCTTGTGTCGCAAGCCTCCATACTTTAGCAACACTCTGTAAGCCCCATCCTTTATCATTATCGGTAGGTAATCGCCAAAAATCACCGCTAAAGCCCTGTTTAAATATCTCAGTACCGTTTACTTTATAACTGCTGATAACACCAGAGATTTTATCAAACACTAATGAAAACTCTTTACCTGAAATTTCAATTGAGTCAACGTCTTGCTTTACTGAAAGTTCACTCTCATTTGAAATATTAATAGCGTCAAATTGAGGTGAAGTAATAGAAAACTGCTGCCAAGCTACTTTGTGATTTTGTTTAAGCAATGGATGAAAGCCATCTTTAGCATGAGCTTCAATGGTTAAATCATATTCTGCGGAAGTACTTATTGCTAACTGACTTAAATCTACTTTGACTTGCTGACTTTGGCCCGCTAAAACAGTTAATTCAGCTAGTTGACCTTTTACTAATTCTTTGCCATTTTTAGTCACTTTCCAGTTAAAGTTCAAATGAGATAAATCATTAAAAGCATAACGGTTGATCACCTTAAACTGTCCTGATTTAACATCAAAATCGGTAAAACATACTGGCTGATAGATCTTTTTAACTTCAAACAAGTGTGGGTTAGGCGTTCTATCTGGCTGAATTAAACCGTTAGCTAAAAAGTTTGTATTACTTTTCTTTTCACCAAAGTCACCACCGTAAGCCCAGTAAGGTTTGCCATCTTTATTTACTTCAGCAAAGGTTTGATCAACCCAGTCCCAAATAAAACCACCTTGTAATTGTTTATAGCTATAAATAACATCCCAATATTTATTTAAGTTACCGACACTATTCCCCATGGCATGGGCGTATTCTGCCATAATCAACGGTCTATCTGGATTTGATTGTACATAATCCGTCAGCTCCCAAATACTGTCGTACATTGGAGTATAAATTTCAGAGAAGTCAACTACTGTATGGCCATCTTGTGTTCCCCAGCCACCATAGGTTACCGGACGAGATGCATCATTTTTCTTTATCCATTGAGCACTTTTCTCAAAAGCACGGCCTAAACCCGCTTCATTACCCAAAGACCATAGAATCACTGAAGGATGATTTTTATCTCGTTCAACCATACGCTGTATACGGTCGATATGTGCGGCTTCCCATTCAGTTTTAAAACCTAAATGATGTTTGCGCTGATTTGCTGCACGATCAAAGTCTTTCGTTTTTATCTCAACGTTAACATCATCAATTTGTTGACGCTGTTCAGGCTGATTACCTATTTGCATATATTTATGAGATTCGATATTGGCTTCATTTAAAACATACAAACCATATTGATCTGCTAACTCGTAAAAATAAGAGTCATTAGGGAAATGTGCAGTACGAACTGCGTTAATGTTATTTTGTTTCATCAACTGGATATCTTTTAACATTAATTCACGGGTCAGTGTTCTACCGCCTTCTGGGTGATGCTCAACGCGGTTAACACCACGTAATTTAATGGCTTGACCATTAACTAAAAACAAACCGTCTTTCATTTCTATGCGTCTAAAACCAACCTGTGTTGCTATTGCTTGTATAACCTCACCTTGTTTATTTAGCAATTGGAGGTGAAGTTGGTATAAGTTCGGCTGTTCCGCACTCCATTGCTTAACATTAGCAATCGGTTGTTTAAAACTCGCAGCACTATTTTCCTCTGTTACTGCTTGCGTTTGTTCAAGCAACACCTTTTCACCATCAAATAACTCAGCCTTAACGCTAGCTACAGACTGAACATTAGCATGACGTTTAATATCAACCTCTGCACCAAAGATACCTTGTTGGTAACTGTCACCTAAACTGGAAGTGACAGTGAAGTCTTCGATACGTATTTTCGGCGTGGAAAATAGGTAAACATCTCGTTCTAAGCCACTTAAACTCCAACCGTCTTGATCTTCTAAATAACTGCCATCTGACCAACGATATACTTCAAGTGCTATTTTATTAGCACCCTTTTTTACAAAATTGGTAATATCAAATTCTGCAGGCAGTTTCGAACCTTGGCTGTAACCTACTTTTTTACCATTAACCCATATATACATCGCTGAATTTACCGCACCTAGATGGATAAATATTTGCTGACCTTTCCAGTTTTCAGGTAATTCAATATGTTTAACGTAAGAACTGACTGGATTATAGTCATGTGGAATATGTGGCTGATTAACAGGAAAAACATATTCAATGTTCATATAATGTGGAATACCATAACCTTGGCGTTCAACATTACCCGGCACAGTAATACTTTTCCATTGGCTAGTATCAAAATTAGTTCGAAAAAAATCGACAGGCCGCTCAGCAGGTTTATCAACCCAGTTAAATTGCCATTGACCATTTAAAGATAGAAACCGAGTTGAGTTTGCAAGTTCACCCTTTATTGCCAAGTCAATTGACTCATAAGCAAAGAAGTTTGCTCTAGCGGGGAGTTTATTGATTGCAAAAATTTCAGGGTTTTCCCAGTCAACTGAATTAGTTTTGCTTTTATTATTCCCATCGTTAACTAATGCTTGTTCATACACGCAACCTGTCAATAACCCCAAACCTAACAATAACATCATCATTTTTTTAAAAGTGTGGTTTACCTTACTGTAATCCTCTTTTATCTGAGGAATTCGATAAGAAAATATTTTCATAAACATATTCATACTCCATAGTACGTTGTCCGATTATTGATAAAATTAAGTTCGACTATCGCCCTTTAATAACTAATAACCTAAATTAATAATTTTTTTCAGTCGTTGTTGCAATTTCTGAACAAGTTCAGGCTTTTGGTTAGCAAGGTTATTTCGTTCTCCATAATCTTTATTAAGATCATAAAGTTGTGGAACTGTGGCAAAACCACCTTCAATATTTTTGTGTTTTAAGAAAAGGGCAACGTCAGTTGATTTTACTGGTGCTATATATTTCCACTGATTAAAGCGTAAAGAATTAGTCGCAAACGATTCCTCAATCAATTCTTCTCGTGCTACTTCTTCTTCGCCCAAGAAGGATGCTAAGTGCTCAGCACTATCTATAGCTTCTTTTTCTTTAAGATGTACACCAACCAACTTTGCCAACGAAGCATATATATCTATCTGTGAAAGCAAAGCATCACTTACCCCAGGCCTTACTTTTCCAGGCCAATAAACAATGGTGGGTACTCGGGTGCCCGCTTCAAAAGCACTGTATTTTCCTCCTCTAAATGGACCCCATGGTTTATGCTCTCCAAGTAGTTCCATCGCATAGTCATCATATCCATCCGTTAATACGGGTCCATTATCACTGGTAAAAATAATTAAGGTGTTATCAGACAGACCTAGTTGTTCAATTTCACTGACAATTTTTCCAACCATCCAGTCCATTTGAACAATGGCATCACCTCTAGCTCCCATTTTACTTTTCCCTTTAAACCTGGGATTCGGAAGTCTTGGTACATGAATGTCATGATAAGAGTGAAAAAGGAAAAATGGCTTGTTTTTGCTTGCACGAATGAAATCAATCGCCTTGGAAGTAAATATATCAGGGAAGTCTTCATCTACCCAAAGTGCAGATTCACCTCCTCCCATGAAGCCAATGCGACTAACTCCATTAATAATAGTTTCACTATGCTGTTTATCAGCTGCAATTCTTGCTAGGTCAGGACGTTCAGTTCCTGTTGGACGAGAGCCAATTTTTCCTTCATAGCTTACCGTTATTGGATCATTCGGATTTAAATTTACCACTTTGGTATTTTCAAGATAAACAGAAGGAACACGATCACCGGTAGCAGGTAGTAAAAAGCTGTAATCAAAACCAATATCAAGTGGTCCTGGACTCACGTCAATATTCCAATTCACGTTACCGTTACCTAAACCAAGATGCCATTTTCCGACTACTGCGGTTTGATAGCCTGCTTTTTTTAACATTGCTGGTAATGTCGCTTTCCCCGGTCGAATAAGTGCCGGAGCATCACCGGGTAAAATGTCTGCGTTAATTCGAAAGCCATGTTCGCCAGTTAATAAAGAATACCTTGAAGGGGTACACGTAGATGCAGAACTGTGGGCGTCTGTGAATCTAACTCCCTTCGCTGCAAGCTTATCGATTGACGGCGTTTCTACACCAATAGCACCATAACTACCAACATCACCATATCCCAAATCATCAATATAAAAAATAACGATGTTAGGTTTATTTTGTTTGTCATTAAGAACTTCAAACTGATTATTATCTGCATTGGCATCGTTTGTTTTTAGTAATGCAAGAAACATCACCCCAACTACAAAAGTTTTATTAATCATAGGTATATCTCTTATTAAGTGTCATGGATTTATTTAAATATGTGGTTTCCACGGTGTTTTATTAATCGTTTTTTCACGAAGAAATTGAGCATCCACATCCTTGTACCATCGAAGTAGTAATCGATGTAATTCCGCTACCTTCTTAGGATATTCGGCGGCTATATCATTAATTTCACCGATATCTTTTTCTAAATCGTATAGATGAACATCACCAGTTTCTAATCGTTGAATTAATTTATATTTTCCTAAGCGGACTGCTGATGCAGGTACACCTCCTTGGTTACTGTAATGCGGGTAATGCCAGAATAACGGCCGTTCTATTGTGGCACTTTCATCTATGAGCAAAGGCAATAAGCTTTGGCCATCAAGGGTACTTGGTGAAGAATTAGTTAAATCATAGATTGTCGCTGGTATATCCATACCAATAACTGGAGTTTTTTGCGTTATGTTCGTTTTGTTGAACCCTGGCATTCTTATCATCAAAGGCACCTTAATACCTCCTTCATATACCCAACCTTTACCTCCCCTAAGAGGAAGATTACTCGTTGGTAACCCTTCAGACGTAGACAAGCCACCGTTATCTGAAGTAAAAATAACAACAGTGTTATCTGACAAGCCAGATTGCTCAAGCTCCGCCAATACCCGCCCTACGTTGTGATCCATTTGCTCAATCATCGCAGCATATGTTGGATGGTTTTGAACCTTCCTTACTTTACGCGTAGTTTCTAGTTGAGGTATCACTTGCTCATCTTGTCCAAATTCTTGTTGTTCTGTTAATACTTGTTTTAGTTGACGATACTTATTAATAGTATGCTCTGGGGCTTGTAACGGAACATGCACAGAATAATAAGAGAGTACTAACAAAAATGGATTATCTTTTGCATTTTTTAGCGTTTTGATAGCTTCATTGGTTAATCGTTGCGTTAAATACTCTCCATCTTTTCCTTGTTCTAACCTTGGATTGGTATAAGGAGCAAAGTAACCGCCAGTTGGAGCACCTGAAGCCCAACCGGCAATATTTGTATCAAAGCCTTGGCTTTCCGGCCAAAGCTCTTCATCTTCACCTAAATGCCATTTACCTATAAACGTTTTTTGGTACGATTTTGGTAAAACCTCTGCCATTGTTAGGGTTTCTTTTGGCAAATAGTCGATACTATTTGCTATTTGATAGTTACCAGTAAGATGTTTACCATTTTTGTGATGAAACCAATCGGTTGCATTCATTCTTGCCGGATCTATACCTGTCATTAAAGCAACACGTGAAGGGCTACAAACTGGGTTAGCGGCGTAACTGTTGCTGAAGTTAACGCCTTGCTTTGCAAGTTTTGTTAAATTGGGGGTTTGATAAAAACTGTCAGGATTATTGGGTTCAATATCCATAAAGCCAAGATCATCAACGATAATAACCAGAAAATTCCATTTTTTATCCGTTGCTTTTTTAGTCTGATTTTCACTAGCGTTAACAGATAAAGAATAGGTAAATATCAATGCAACTAACAACATGGGTATTATTGCACTAACAAAAGTTTTTATTGATTTCAATGGTATCTCCAAATAGGTGTGATATCGGGTTCGAAACATAAGGCGATTTTTATACTGACTGGTATTATTCTTCAGATAAAAGAAAACATTACAGGGGACATTTTAACTCCCCTGTAACTTACGTAAAATATAATGTTATTAATTGGCGGTCACTACAACATTGTCATAGTTCGCTGTGCCATTGACAACTCTTAAACCTATAGAGCCTACTGTGATACTTGTATCAGTAACGGTTGTTAATGATTGACCATCAATAGCGGCTGTAATTGCAGTCCCATTAAAATCAAGTTTAAGTTGATAATAAGTTGAGTTATTGTTTACAAAACTACCGGTTGCTAATTCTGTCCAACTGCCATTAACATTTTTACTAAGTTTGTAACTATTGGTGTTGTAAATCATTAGTTGATAATAAGTATTACTTGCACTATATCGGCCTAAAATAGCAGCGCCTTGGCCATTTCGTTTGACGTCAGCTGTTATTGAATAATCAGACCAGGAGTTATCGCCTGCGGTCACTACATCATTTGTTGAACTGGTATTGCTATAAACTTGCGTTGTGTCCGTTGTTGTAGTCCAACTTCCTGAAGCCACAGTCCAATTATTATTAGTGGTTTCAAAATCATCATTGAATAAATCTGTTAGCTCTACCGCATTATTAATAGGCCCTGTTAATGTAATGTTATCAAAATACATTGTGCTGGCGGTTTTGTTAGTAGAAGTTCCTATTATTATTTCATCAATAAAATTACCTGAATTGGCAAATTTTGCACCACCCCAAACCAAGATTTGGTCAAGATAAATATCGAACGTTTCTGTGTCCGTATTCGCAATCAGTTTAAGTGAATACCAGGTGCTGGCTAAAATATTAGCAATAGGAGTGTCGTTAAAATTTGCATCAGAAAAAGATAGGGTATTGTGAGCTGTAGAGTTGACAATATTAACCAGCATAATGCCATTGCTCAATAAGCGTAGATATTCTCCTTTACCTAATGTGGTGAATTTCACATCAAAAGATGTGATAACTTCTGAACCTTTTTGCGCTGTGAATACTTGGCTTATAGTGGTTCTATCACTATTGCTGTTGTCTTGTAATTGCACCACTTGATTATTATTGTCATCTACCACTATTGTAGTGGTGTCTGTACCTTCAGTTACTGTCCAGTCACTAGGTGCATTACCGATTACATCAGCATTAAAATCACTATTTATTAATGGCGTTGCATTTGCGTTGTTACCCCAAATCTCCGTTTCATAAAAGCCAAAATCATTTGTGATACCCGCGCTATTTCCTTTGTGATTTTCAACTAAAGATAGACGAACATAACGTCCTAAAGTATCTATAACATCAATTGGCTGTAGCCAAGTGATAGAGCCAGTAATATCTTCAAATACATTGGTAAATTGAGTGCCGTCACCTATTTCAACTTTTAATCTTGGGGTTCGCAGTGTGACATCATCCCTAGTTTCGAGGTACTTATCATATTGTTTAAGCTTTATCGCTTTAACCGTTTGCGCTGTACCTAAATCAAAAGTAACAGATATTTTACTGGCATCATTGTTATTAAACCAAGATGTGGCTAGATCACCATCAATTAATGCACTTGCATCATCGCTAAAGCCATCTACGACAACATCTGCTATATCAAGTTGAGTACCATGATCGTATTGAAAGCCTTTAACTCTGCCTTGGGTATGATTAATTTCAATATAGTCATAATAGTTGGTTTCAAGTGCAGTAGTAGAATTAAAATATAATGGCATCCAGACGGGACGACTATCAGAGGCATTCCATGTGGCCGCATTCCTTGTCGCTGAAAATATCCGAGCAGCGGCTCCTGAACCATCAGTTGCAGTAACCTTAGCAGTACTAAAAAGCTGTGAATGATAGGCGGTACTATCGCCAAGATTAATCATTTCTGACCAAGGCCCGGCTAGATATTGCGCGTAGGCATACTTCTGTTGATTAGGCCGCCAGCTTGTCTTTCCGGATGTTGTTAGATAAAACGTATTGTCTTGTTTAAAAATACTTGGCGCCTCACGGTGGTCTTCTGAACCATCATCTAGATGCCATGATAAAGAAGCGAGAGGCGCTGTTCCTGCAATGTCACTACAATCGTTATTTAACTCAAGTATATTTTGCAGGCCTTCATTTGTTGCCGATGATATTATATAAGCACTACCATTGTCATTTATGTTACCGAGATCTCCTGAAGAATAGCCGAAAGGCTGATCAATAATAATTGAGTCAGTATAACTATCAGCCGGTGTTTTATCTTCACCTAGAATCGTTGCTCGTAATAATTCTTTTTTAACGATTAAATTGCCATTACTATCGATTCCGTGGCGTTTAGCCCAAATGGTCATATTGCCGGTCGCAGGACATTGAAACCACTTAATAGCTCTCAATATTGAACTACTATAATCATCGTTAGAATTAGAACCTTTACCAGCAAGGTCAGCTGCCGATAGCACTTCGGTAGGCTCAGACCAAGTAACCTCATTATCAGTTGAGGTTATCACTGTAAAATTGACAAAAGCACCATTACTATCTTCGTTTCTATTAAAGCCGTAAATAGTTTGACCAACAGTAAATTTTTTTATGTATGGAGTGACTACAGCTGGTTTTACTTTTCCCGTTACTACAGTTTCGATTACATCGTTAGCGAATACAGTTAATAGTGTTATTAATCCTATGATAATCGCAAATAAAAAAAATACTTTTTTTGTCTTTATATTAAAGTTATTCATGGTTGAAATTCTCTTTGACTAAAGCGAAGTAATGTAGAGGAATATAGCAATTTCACGTAAATAAAGGGGTCATAAACACAACATTCTAGCTCAATATAATTATATTGAGCTAGAAATTTGAGACATACATTTTACGATAAGTAGGCTATATTCCTCTGTTCTTTCGAACTCGATTTTATCGGTTTAAACTTCTACAATAGAAATTAAAAACGATATATAGCCCCTAAATTAAAACGCCTTCCCGTTTGACTTATATAATTGGTTAACTCTTCATATTTCATATAACGAACTGCTTCTGAATCGTTTAAATTGATGGCTGAAAAGGTAATTTTAAGGTTATCATTGATGCTATAGTTAGCCGTTAAATCTAACTGTCCACGTGCCTTCTCAATTTCTGGGAATAGTTCGGGTCTTGCCCACCCTAATGTTACATTTTCACGACGTACAAAGTCATCTCGCCAGTTATAGGCTAAACGAACACTTAAAGCACCATCGTCATAAAAAGCCATTAAGTTATAGCTATTTTCAGATAAACCTTTACGAGTGATTTGATCACCTTCTTGGTCTAAAAGATCGCTATCTTCCTCTGTGAAAGTATAATTTGCGCCAACACCGGTATGAGATAAAAATCCTTTAAGATTATCAAATGAATGTTGTATTGCTAATTCATAGCCATTAATTTTTGTCCCAGCTAAATTAGCTGGTTGTGTTGCTTTCCACATTTCACCATTTAATTCAACATCCATTATTTCTGGTGAAGTGCCTATAGTGGAATCTAAATCTTTATAAAACAACGCAGCAGAAAATAAGCTACTGTCAGAATAATACCACTCATATGACAGGTCATAGTTGGTCGCTATTACCGGAGTTAAATCAGTGTTACCCATTTTCGCCACACCAGAAAACCCATCAATATCGTCAGTACGAATAGTCGCAATACCCGGTGATAATTGAGCCAAGCCAGGGCGAGACATGGCTTTGTAACCGGCAAATCTTAATATCATTTCATCGTTTAATGCTAAGTTAAGATTCACACTCGGTAGTGCTTCTTTATAATTACCTTGTAATGAAATAGCGTCAAAACTACCTTCGATATTTTGTAGCAAGCCATTTGATGTAGTATCAGTTTCTACATAACGTATACCCGCATTACCAAACATGGATAAACCGGCAATTTCAGTCATGAAATCAGCTCGAAAATAAGCGGCTGTTGTTTCTTCAGTAACATCATAGCGAGCACCTGTTTCTTCATAAAGGCCCGCATTTTTTTCAGTACTAAAGGCTCTAATATCGTGCATGCCAAAGTACTGAGTAAAATAGTCACTGTCACAGGTAGTACTTATCCAAGACGTTGGCAAATTCCCTACATTCATGTCAATAGAAGCAGTATCAAAGCAGTCTTGTTGAAAGTCTGTAGCGATTTCTACCTTACTAGGGTCGGCATTAGACGCAGGATCAACATTAACAGATTGCATGTGTACAGTTTCTACTAACCCATCTGAAGTCTTGTCAGACTTTTGATTATTGTTAAAATGAGAAATACGTTCAAAAGATCGTTCAGAAATACGAATACCAGCACTAACTGTTGTGAAAAAGTCACCATTTAAATCGTAATTTAAATCAAGCTTAAATGAATCATCTTTACTTTCTGTGTCTGAACCACGACGCTGCATTTGGAAATAATTTAAGCGATCATACGCCATATTGGTTATATCCAAAGGCACTAAACCACTAGCATCAGTTGGAGGTGTAATGCCGTCTGCTGGATGAAATGGAGATTCATACAATGTTGCATCTGGTAAACGATTACCGTCAAAATTATAGCCAACAACACCATGCCATTGAATAGCATTCATATTACCATTTTGATCCCAATCTAAGCCCATATTGAGTTGCGCTTGATCGGTCTTACTCGTACCCTTTGAAGTATTTATCTCGGCAGAAATGACTAAATCATCTGAAACTTGATAATCACCACCAAAGGTAATTTTGTCTGATTTTCTCGAAATAGTTTCATTTGATGGTGCGCCACCTAGTCGCATATTAGCCGCACCAATCAAGGCGTTGTCTAATATATAAGAGCCACTATTACCAATAGAGACGGGGGTATAACTTCCAGCAATAATGGGATAGCTTCTACCACCATTTAATGAAATCTTAGCTTGAGAGCCTACTTTCTTCTCATCACTTTCAGTATGAGTTACGTCTAAAAATAAATCGATATTTTTATTAGGCTGCCATTGCAACGTGCCATTAAAAGAATCACGCTCAGATTCGGTCAAGCCCGAATAAACTCTAATTTCATTGGGAATATAAAAAACATCATCAGCATTTGAAAGGCCGTCACCATTTACATCTATATTGGTATCGTAAGTAAAAGGACCGTCATTTTTAAAAAGGTTGTTATTCGTATTACCTGCTGGCGTTTGATCACCTGTTCTTCTCAACCACGCAGCTGGTGAATCATTACCTCCGTCACCGTATGTATCACTTTGAGTGGTTATTTCTTTCTTGCCTACATTCAAAATAAGGCCAAAATCACCAAAGCTAGTATCTCGAAAGTTTTTTCCGAAAATAACGTTTAAATCAGGATCTGTTTCACCACTTAACTCACTATATTTGGCCTTTGCCGTAACAGCAGCTATTTGGTCTTTATTAAGTTTTAACGGACGATGGGTTTTCAAATTTATCGTACCACCTAAAGAACCCTCAATTTTATCGGCAGTAGGCGCTTTTAATACCTCTATTCCTGAAAATAGTTCAGAAGGAATATCTTGAAAATTAACACTTCTATCTGCTCCTGAGCCCGCTGATACTTGCCCATTAATTTCAACATTGTTATCTGAAATACCACGAATTTGAATAGTTGAACCTTCTCCTGTATCTGAACGTGTCATTTGTATTCCAGTAACACGTTGTAATGCTTCAGCAATATTTTCATCGGGTAACTGGCCGATATCTTCAGCAGAAATACTATCCATAATTTCTGAAGAAAATCGTTTATCATTCATTGATTTTTTCAGGCTTCCGCGAATTCCTGAAACAGTAATGACTTCAATTTCTGCTGCTTTATTATCAACGCTTTTGTTTACAGTTTCTTCTGCGCTAGACACTGTAGAAAACAGCATGGTAAATAGCGTAGCTAATATTGTTTTTTGAGTTTTCAATTGTTTTTCCCCTACATTCTTATTGTTAATATTATTCGGGGATAATGGCTTTATTAGAAAAGCTTTTTTATCTGAAAGTTCACCTTCAAGGTCACTGTTGCTCAATAACACTGTAAGTGCTTGTTGAACCGTAAATCGGCCTTTAACTAAACTACCCGTTTTATTTTCAACAAGGTCATAAGGAAATAGAAATGATATCTTGGCGATATCTGATAACTCATTAAGTGATTGACTTAAAGATTGAACCGGAATATTAAATTCATATTTCTCATTAATCTTTTTATTTTCTGTTGCTTCAACATGAAATGCCAAGAAACAAAAACTTAATAAATTAATAACTATTAGCGCCTTATTAACCTGTCCTTTAATAAGACGCATGAGAAATAAAAATCTACTACTCAATAACTCCATTTATTTTACTTTTACTCGTAATTGAACATGATTATCAGTTAATTTATTCACACTGATACCAAAACCAGACTCTAATACATAGAACAATGTATCGGTTTCTCCTACCTGAAATTGCCCTCCAATGCGCATGGATTTTAATTTAGGGTCAAGTACATCTATTTGAACTGTGGTATGTCTGGTGATCTCTTCAATCACCTCTTCTAAAGATTCTCCTGCAAAAACTAGCTTACCTTCTCTCCAAGAAAGGAAGCGTGTTACTTCACTAGTATCCAACTCATCAATAGCACTTATATTATCATTCTGGATTGGAATGCTAATACGTTGACCTGCAGTTAGAGTACCCAGCATTCTTTTCACATTTGCTGGCTGAACAATAGCTTTATTCCTAATTGAAGATGAATTTTTAAAGATCGTTTTATCTTCAAAATTTTGTTCAATTTGGATCGCTTGATAATCATCAGGAATAACAACCAATGTATTATCAACAATTGCCAGCTCCACTGTACCTTTACTAACAATCACTTCTATTGTTCCGTTTGTTTTATGGACAGTAAATGCTGTGCCTATAGCTCGTATTAAACGATTGTCGGCATAAACTTCAAATGGTCTGGTAGCATCTTTAGCCACTTCAAAGTGAGCTTCACCTTTAACTAAATTTATCCTGCGATAATCTTTACTATAATCAACATTTATTGTTGTACTACTATTAAGCCAAAATACTGAGCCATCAGGCATAATATGACTGGCGTTTTCACCCATTTTAGTCTCATATACAAAGTTTTCTATTTTCGGATCTGTTGGAATATAGCTGATCGCTAACCAAGTAAATACGCCGACCAACATTGATACAGCAATAGCAGGACGAAGCAGCTGATTTCTTTGTTTGATACAGGTTGATAAAAACGCATATATCGCAAATATTGGAAATAAAAATTTAGTAAGCAATGTTTCAAACATTGCCGGTTTGCGCATTTCTTGAGGAAGCATTACCGATGAAAGTAAATCCATTTCTCCCCAAGAGTTCACCATATTTTCCAAACACTCACGGTGTACATCACTTATAGCAACCCAAGAGTTTAATTCAATTATTTGTTCTTTTGAAAGCTTAGGTGTATCTTCAAGTAATAAAACCCACTGTGCAGCTTCTTGATTAATAACGGTTCGATTAGTAAAACCTTCTACATTAGTATTCATGATACTCTCCCATTATTAATGGGTGTTTTAGACTTTTCAGTATTAATTGATTCATTTTGTTCACTGTTATAGATGAGAACGGCATCGTTACAAGCACACATGCCTTTGGTAATATAATTACTGACGGTAATAGTTGAAATATCCATACGTTTGGCAATGTCTTTGGTAGAGAGGCCATAGACTTTCCTCATGACTATTGCTTGCCGGCATTTGTTAGGTAAACTTGCTATTGCTTCACACATCACGCCCAACTTTTCTTGTGCTAAGGCATTGTTTTCTAAGTTATCCAATTCTAATTTAGAGTCTACTAAATCAATATCTTCAACATATTCGTTCAACTGAGTAGAAGCTTTTCTAAAATCGGAGACAATTAAATTTTTTGCTACTCGTAACATAAAAGATTTAGGTCTCAGTACCTCCTTTTCAAGTGAAGACTTATAAGTACGCAAAAATGTTTCCTGACAAACGTCATCAACATCTTGAGAGTTAACAACATAGCTTGAAATGAAGTATTTAAGTGAGGATTTATATCGTTCAAAAGCACTCAAAACACTTTCTCTAGGTTCTTTAACGTCTTCTCGTTGATTATTTTTTGAATTCACAATAATTTCCAAAGTGCTGTCAAATATAAATGAAAGCTAGTTGAGGCATAAAATTTATGCAACTCCAAATAAATACAAAAAAACGAAAGTTATACTTCTATCTAACTTTCGTTTTCAGTATAAAAAATGGCATTTAATAATAGGACGCTTGAATGTATAAAATCTACTATAGCTTTTTTAAAAAGAATTAGAAATTATTATGAGTTAACTAATAAGTTAATAATATTGGCCTTGAAAATATTGCTAGCGGGTGATTATTTAATTTTGTAACAGGTGTAGTGATAACTATCTTGAAGGCATACAGATATACGCCTTAAAAGAGATTGAGACAGCTATGCTCTTTGAAAGTAGAGCTTATCTTTACGTAGACATTATGTATTTTGTGCGTACTGAGCGACCACAAATCAGGTTAGAACTCTTGTGGCGCTAAGTGCCCCTTTTTGAGTTAGAAAGTTATTTTTGAATATATGTTCTAAAGCGATGTATGGACTGTTTATCAGCCATATGAGTAGTGGTTGTATTCATAGATAACTGACTTAATATCATGAACACTTGAGTTTATTTACGAGCTATAACTAAAGAAAAGGAAGGAAATCGAGCTACAAAGAGTATTAAACCGAAGGGAACTTAATAATCTTCTCGTTTTAAATAACAAAGAATAACAATCTTTGTTATAGTTACTATATCTAAATATGATGAGGTAGTGATTATGAATGTTTCTTTAACACCAAAACTTGAAGGATACGTTAAGCAAAAATTATCATCCGGATTTTACAATTCTGCAAGTGAAATTATTCGTGAAGGGTTACGCTTATTAGAAGAGCAAGATAGTATTAAGCAGCTTAAGCTTCAACAATTTAAAGAAGAGTTAAATCGAGGTATAACATCACTTGACGCAGGACATGGCCGTGCTTTTAATAAAGACAACATAAAAGCTAAAGGACGATTGGCACAGGATAACAATTAATGCCTGAGTTGATACTATCTCCAGAAGCCGAGCAGGATTTAATTGATATTTGGAGCTATATTGCAGATGATAATCTAGTCAATGCCGACCATTATATTGACAAACTTTATGATAAAGCTGTTATTTTATCTAAGAATCCGGAGATTGGTAGTGAACGATATGATTTAATACCAGAAATGAAGTGTTTTCCTGTTGATAAATATATTTTATATTATCGAAAAATCCATAATGGGGTAGAAATAATTCGTGTATTACATGCCTCCAGAGATATGAATTTAATTTTTGATTAAAATTCTCTTACCCAATTAATTACATCAAAGATATTTATGATCAATAATTCAAGCAAGTAACCCCTCCTTATGTTTGCTTTATCCCATCTGTTAACGTTAGTTAATGCCATACTAAAGTCAACTAACTCGCGTATCACTAATTACAAAATACCAACAAAATTCCAAATATTTACTACCGGAATGCGAATAAAAAAATCTACGTTAGGGTTAAAACTCTAACACGCTATGTGACACGAAGCGCCTCAGAATTTAATACCAAAAATCATATTAATCTAATGTCCGCTTTGGTATTTTCTAATCAAATTATAATTTTTGACTTTATATATTCCTGGTGAAATTTAGAACAATTCTATTATCTAACGCAGGGCTGATTTTCATCGGTTCAAATGTCGCTAGATAAGCCAAGGCTAAGGTCTTCTTTCGTATC
>TARA_B110000902_G_scaffold32099_1_pt1 | contig 17581 bp, 15 predicted proteins | sample TARA_B110000902 | Tara Oceans TARA_B110000902 (sample SAMEA4398009) | marine metagenome | biome: Polar Biome; feature: [SRF] surface water layer (ENVO:00010504); material: water (ENVO:00002006), including particulate matter (ENVO:01000060) such as... | depth 5 m | reverse complement strand
TGCGGCTTTGCTTTAAAGATATTGCTACTCACCATAGCGATGCAGACCTATGCGTGCTCACTGGGGATTTGAGCGACTGTGGCCAAACTGAGGCCTATATATTACTTAAAAATCTTTTAACAGCGCTGCCTATGAACACCTCTTTACTGTTGGGTAATCATGATCACCGGCAACGCTTCTGTGACGTCTTTATTGATACACCAAGGGACTCACATGGCTTTGTGCAATGGTCACAGACGACATCAGAAGGAGTGCTGTTATTTCTTGATACCAATGAACCAGGCACTGATGAGGGCGTTTATTGTAAACAGCGGCATGAATGGCTGCGTGGGCAGTTGGCCAAGTATAATGACAAACCTGTTTATTTGTTCATGCACCATCCACCATTTGATATCGGCATACCAGACATGGATGCTCTGCGCCTACGAGACTGTGAAACGTTTGCACAAACACTGGCCAGCCATAGCAATATTCGCCACCTATTTTTCGGCCATGTGCATCGCCCCATAAGCGGCCAATGGCAAGGGATTAGTTTTTCTGCCCTTCACGGCACCAACCATCAGGTTCCTCTTTTGCTCAACAAAGATCCAGACAACGGGTTGTTTGCCTATTGTCAGGAGGACCCATCCTACGGTATCGCGCTTATATCCAATGACACGACCACAGTGCATCTGCAGCCTTTTCTCCATCGCCAACCGGTTTACTACAAACGGGGGTAACCGTATGGATTTTATCGTAATGGCCTTGGTGCTTGGTTCAGCAGCCTTACACCCTTTTCGTGATTTACTCATTAAGGGGCAACGTTTTCCAGAATCTGCTTATTTGGGAGTAACAGGTTCATGGGTTATATTTGCCGCACTTCAAGCAGCTTGGTTAGACCAAACACTGACCCTACCCATTGAGGTTTGGCCGTTGGTGGCAGGCTCAGCTTTGGGCCTATTTATCTATTATCTGTGTGTAATGTTAACCTTAAAAGCGGGCGATCTTTCTATCTATTACCCTATTATTCGCTCTTCCCCGTTAGCCATTGTGGCGATCGGTTATATATTTTTAGAGCGGTATTATTCACCACTAACACTGGCAGGTATTAGCCTAACATTGTTGGGCGCTATCATGATCCAATACCGCAGAGGTGCCGGTTTACTGCAACGCCCAACGTTAATTCTTACTGCCACAGCAGCCATGGTTGGCTCTGCCATTTATGGTTTAGCAGATTCCGTGGCAATGGAAGCGATTACACCAGCGCCCTTCTTATTTTGGGTTTATAGCGTTTTGACATGTGCCTTCCTCGCGTTCTTTACTCTAACACGCCCAGTTCAACGGCCACTAGCCGCGCAGCTATTTGGCTGCTGGCGCAATGCACCTCTACGCGTGCTTGCATCAGGTGCCCTGTCCTATGCGTCTTATGTGCTCATCTTGTTCGCTTTTCAGGCTGGTGGGGAAGTAGCGGTAGTCAGTGCTACTCGACAAGTGTCGATCCCCATATCAGTTTTTCTTGGTGCTTTAGTGCTTAAAGAACAAAGCCTACTGCCAAGGTTAGCCTGGTCACTTTTATTGGCAAGTGGCGTCGCCTTAATTATTGTGGGTAGGTAAGCCTCTCTCCAGACACTACCAGTGGCGAGCCCTTTGGTTACATCATTGTAGTTTTTAGGCCAGTAAACTAACCAAATAAAATATAGCTATACTAGAATAATCAACACTGAATTCTATTTTTTATGAAACTCTCCCTCATCGACCATCTGCTGAAACATAGCTTCAGCTGAGGCTTTTAACGAGCTATAATTAACACCAAGCTTGTCGATACTCTTGGCGTTATCACCAACATATTTGTGGCCCATATTCAGCGATATCATTTTACGAGACAACGTTTTCAAAATAATTGGCCCAACTAACCACACCAGCCATTTAGGCAACTCTTTACTGGGAAGGGGGTAAGTCGCCCCATATTTTTGTTTTAATAAGCTGGCTAACTCGAGTAGCGATTGGGCTTCGTTAAACACCATATACCGCCCTGTAGCTTTTTTAATGTACGCAGCACGAATGTGTGCATCAGCAACATCTCGCACATCAACCATACCCATCGAAAGAGGTGGAACACCCGCCTTCATTGAGCCATCACCCAATTGACGAACGATGTCATGCGAAGCGGAAGTAGATTTGCCAGAAACACTAGGCCCAATTACAAGGGCGGGGTTAATGGCAACTAAAGTCCATTTATCCTGACCTTCCGCCATTTTCCATGCTGCACGTTCAGCTAAAGTTTTTGAGTAAGAATACGGTTGGTGCGTTGCAGATGATGTGGTATTCCAATCATCTTCATTAACTTTGCCACCTGGGGTGTTCACACAGTCAATTGTATCGCCATAAATAGCGGCGACTGAACTTGTCAAAATGACCCGCTGTACAGATGAAGTAGCGTTTACACTGGCAAGTACATTTTTAGTACCGGCAAGCGCTGGTTCAATTAAATCTGTCTGAGCATTATTAAACTTCAATATAAACGGTGAGGCGGTATGGAATACTGTGGCACATCCTTTCATCGCTTTGCCGTAACTACCGGCTTCGGTAAGGTCTGCTTTGAAGAGCACTACAGAACCTGGGCCTTTTTCAGACAACTGTTTTAAGTGTGCTACTTTTACTTCATTTTCAGGGTCACGCACCGCAGCGTGGACGCATACACCGGCTTCTACCAATCGCTTTACTATCCAGCCAGCAACAAACCCTGTGGCGCCTGTTACAAGAACCTTCTGTTTAGTATCAATGTTATATTTCATTTTAGTGCCCTGACAGTTCGGTTTATTTAATTTCGTAAAGATATGGGGCAGGTGCAAAATAATTTCAAGGCCTTGCCCCAAGATTTGAGTCAGGTTAATCAAATGACTTTAGATTGAGCACATTGGACCTATTAATACGGCTTATACGGCATAAAACTGAAAGATATAAAATGCCCTCGTTAGCTTCCAGTTAAGCCTATAGTGCTCTTTTTGGGTACCCGCATAAACAGTGTTTTAAAGAAAACTTGATGGTAGATTACCTGTGTGTTTTATACCAAAATTAATCTTCTCTCATAATGGCAAAAAACTATGCCATATGGTATAGTTTTATTCGGTAGGTACGGTATAAAAATATATTATTATTAAATGTGTAGAGCTGCACTAATAACATCTGATTTCATTGCTAGTATGGTTTTATAAGGGCCAATTATATGGAAAAAATAGAAAAAGATTACTCTGAAATTCCCCAACTAGCCCATAAATGGGACGAACGCATTATTAACCACGGCTGGGTGGGCGTGCCCAACCTGTTACTTGAGCATCAAGGGCGCTTACAAATCTCATCTTCTGAACTGAATGTGTTACTAGCCCTAATGAAATTTTGGCAAAGTAATGACCACCCTGCGCACCCGTCCATAAAGCACCTTTCAAAAATGTTGGGAAAAACAGAAAAAACAATTCAAAACAACATTCGTTCACTCGCAAACCGAGACAACAAACCTGAAGGCTTAGAACATATTTTGCCACAAGATTGGAAAGGGTTTATCAGCGTTCACCGTAGAAAAAGCCCCGAAAATAATGCAAACCTAACTAACCTATATCATTTCAAACCCTTGGCTGAAGTGTTGTTGGCGTTAGATGAGGATCAAAACGAAGCTAAAGAAGAGATGAAGCGCAAAAAACCTAGAATACGATTAAAGTCTAGCTAGCTGCTAATAATTACAACCTAGCCATTATGATGCAAAAACTGACAACATGAATGAGAAATGATCAAACATTTGGATACCAGCGCTAGCAGCCAAAGCCAGTAACAATTTTTATATCAGTCACTTTTAATTACAGCAATTGCTTACCCTTTTTTAGGTTAAGCACTTTAATTGGCCCCAAGGTTTTTATAAAATCCTGCAAGCTTTGCCCTAAAGCACCAACCTGTGGTTGTTTAAATGTGTGGGTAACAATTTTTCGAAAGCGGGCTTGTTCTTGTGGAAAGTGAAAACTATGAAATACTGGCACACCTAGAGGCACCTCAGCTTTGCTGAAATCGGCCAGTTCATTTAAATAAATTGCCGCAGCGGGCTGTTGTGAAACATTAAAGTGGGTTTGGCAATGGTTTTTGAAAAACATAAACACATTGTTCCGATAACTTGGATGGTCAACGCCAAGCACTGAAAAGCATAAAGTGCAGTACACTCGGGTTGATTTAGCACCCTCTCTAAGATGAAACGCCTTCATAAATTTTTTACCCGTTACAGCTAATATATCTGAACGCACATAAATAAGTTCGGCCAATGCCATTGGGCTTTTCCCGCCTTTAAAAGCTCCCCACTGCAAAGCTTGCAGACAATCTTCACAAGCGCATAAAAGGCTAAGCTTTGGAGTACTTATATTTAAATCAAAGCCACAGGCCCCACAGTAACAAACGAGATCATCTGCCATTTAAAAACCCCATTTAACTTTTCTAACGCCATAGAAGAATACATTACTCATATACTGCCTTACTAGCACTAAACTATGACCTATGTCGGTGCAGAAGAACACCAAGGTTAAAATTTAAAAGTAGATTACAAACTAAATAGGTCATTTTCACTAACCTATTTACATAAAAATTCGCACCATTACCTTATTGGCTATATAGTGTATTGACTGCTTATTTAGGCCTTTTAGCCTAGTTTAATGACCTATTTTTGGGCATTTTTGAGTTTATCGGTAAGATCTAACGTGGCTTTTACGGCGACTAATAAACACCCAAAAAATTAGGACTTATATGCGAACCACAGACCAGACAGGCCTTGCCATTGTTTTAAGCCTTATTGCATTAACGTTATTCGATACTATGGGGTTAATCATCAAACACCTTTCAAGCACCTACTCAGCGGCCGAACTCTCGATGTGGCGAAACTTGTTTGGGCTGGTGCCGTCAATCGTAGCTTTATGGTCGTATAGGGCATGGCGCAGCTCTGGCAGGCGCCTAAAACTGCGGCAATGGAAATTGGCTTTCTTTCGCGGTGCTGTTATCACTATTGCCCAACTTTGTTTTTATATGTCTTTGGGGTTAATGGCGTTTGCTACGGCATCCACCATCACTTATTCTGGCGCATTATTTACCACTGCACTAGCCATCCCAATTTTGGGAGAACGGGTTGGCTGGGTTCGCTGGGGGGCGGTTTTGGTGGGCTTTATTGGTGTTATTATGGTAATCCAACCAGGCAGTTCAAGCTTTTCTTTTTATGCTCTGTTGCCGCTTGCGGCGGCAGCGTGTTATGCCCTCGCTGGGGTCACTGCTCGCGTGTTTGACGATGATGCCCCAAGCCCTTTAGTTAACCTATATGCGTCTGTAACATCATTAATAGGGGCATTTTTAATTACCTGTTTTTGGGGTGGTTTCACGCCAATAGCCTCTGCCACTGATATGGGTTGGATTGTGTTGATGGGGGCATTTGGTGGTACTGCAGTGCTATTTTTAGTGGTTAGTTGCCGAATGACTGAACAGAGTAATTTAGCCCCATTCAGTTACTTTGGTATTCCACTCGCATTCGCCTTAGGATGGCTATTTTTTAACGAAGCACCATGGAGCAGCTTATTCCCTGGCGCACTGCTCATTGCAGCAGGTGGTTTGTTAATCGTATGGAGGGAACGATCTCGGTCTAAAACTGTAACCAACCTAAATCAATAAACCTTGCTCAGAGAAATTGAATATGGCATCACATAATAGTATTAGAAAGGCTTGGTTGGACCTAAAAACGGCATGAATAAGGCAAACAACAGGTCTAACATCTCATTAGGCTTATCAAGCGTAGCTAAATTATGGCTGTCTCAATTAACCTTAAGGTGCCCACCTGAATGGCGTAGTTTAATACCTCCGTTAAATTTAAAAAAACCCAACCGAATATTAGTACCAAAAAGCCTACCCGTATTATCTTATTTGCCACAAATGGCCAAACAAGCACCTAAAGAAAACCAGCCGTTGATTAATTGTTTAATCCAGAACGAATCTAAATTACATTTTAATCAAACCTACTCTGCTGAAGATTTTGGGGAAAACTTTTTAAAGCAGTACGGATGGATTAAATTTTTAGGCCCAGATGCCTATTGGCATAGCGATATACTGTCAAGTGGCTTAGTTCTTTTTGGAGATTATGTTACCTACCCTGAGCATTGGCACGTGGCAGAGGAATTATACTTCCCATTAAGTGGCAACGCTCTTTGGTATCATGAAGAAAAAGGCTGGGCTACTATTGCTGGCTCCCCACTCATCCATCATGCAAGTAATATCAAACACTCGATGCGTACTTTTGGTGAGCCAATGCTGGCTTTATACATTTGGCGCGGTGGCAACCTAGTGCAAAAATCTAACATATAGACTCGCTTTCTATTTTAACTTATTATAATTACAAGCTTGATTAGGTCTGAAAACCCTACGTTGAATAGCCCATGAGCTATTTTTCAGATAATGTTGCTGCTAATTTAATATAGATTTCAATCGTCAACTAATGCTGAGGCCAAGCATGCAAAAACCCTTTAGGTTAAACCGCCGCCAATGGCTTGTCTCATCTTTGGGACTCATTGCAACTGCACTTTCTAGTCCACTCTTTGCTCAAACTCAAATTCGTCGTATAGCACCTCAATATATTGCAACGCTTGCTCCCTCTGGTGCAAAATCAGGAACAGGTGCGCAAACCTGGGGCCTCTGGCGAGTAGATCCTGGCCCAATAGGTGTTTGGCTTCGCTTTTACCAGCTGTTGCAAAAAGCTGGTAATCTTGCCCCAGCTGGATGGCGATTTAATATCGATGATTGGTGGCTTGATGAGAATGGCTTAATAATGAAAGCACCTGAGTTTCCGATGCCTGCTGGAAACTATTACGTGACCAACGGTGAAGATCATATTTCTTTGCTCACGGTGGAAAAACCAGACGCCAACGGGGAACAAGCATGGTCATTGTCCGATGAAAAAACCATTGGTAATGTCACCCATGGGCCTTGCCGGTCTGCGCGCTATACACCTGAAGGTGATTCTGCCACCTGCTCACCCGCAAACGCCAACCGTGAAGCATTCCCACTAAAGCCTGGAGAAGTTCCACCACCTGTGGATGGCTGCAACCGCAAACAATACGCCGTACTTATTGTGTTTGCTTTACCCATTGAAAGCGCTTAGCAGTCTGTGTAGTTGCTACGCAAACAACTGCTATACATTTCGTGTGCTTTGGTAACGTGAGCAGGGGTCATTTTCGTAGCAATGCTTTGTTTATATTGAGCGGCTAGCAAGTCGCCATTATGGCTGCCCACACTCCACCACATGTAGGCACGTAAATAGTCTGTAGGTACCCCATGGCCATTAACATACATAACACCAAGGTAAGATTGGGCTCTCGCATAACCCTGGTTAGACGCTAAGGTAAGCCATTTAACTGCTGTTTTGTCGTTCTCCACAACACCTTTACCAGCATCATACAGACCACCTAGGTTAAACTGAGCAACTATATCGCCTTGCTCCGCCGCTAAGGTGTACCACTTTGCTGCTGCATTATAGTTCTGTGGAACACCATGGCCACGCTCGTACATAAAACCCAGGTTAGACTGTGCAGAAGCATTGCCACTGTCAGCAAATGGGATCCACTGTGATAGAGCCGTTTTAAAATCGCCTGCCTTGTAGGCCTGAAGGCCCTTATCAACGTCAGCAGCAATGGCTGCTCCATTGGCCCATAGTAGTATAAGGGTTAACCCCAGCAATACTTTTCTAATACTCATAGCTCTATGCTCTAACTAAGGGGATAACTAGTGTCCCTAAAACCGCAGTTGCAGGTAAACATGCCTACTATTTATAGCAAACGACACCAGCTTACCGCTTGCTTAAAGACATTATTACCCTCTGGTAAAACCACCAACCTTCGCTCGTACATCCGCTCCAAAAGCACCATAGGTGTCTTTTATTTCGGGCTTAATTTCTCCAACGATTAAATAACTAAGCAGGATCCCAACAAAATTTAACCTCGCTAAACTGAATACCCATTTTCAGTAAGCCGCTTCGAAAGTTCTGCAATATGTGCTGGCCCAACTTCGCAACAACCGCCGATTAAACCCGCTCCATTAGTGACCCATTCCATAGCAAATTCAGCATAAGCCGCTGGACCCAGATCAGTTCGCGACTGCATAGATTTCACGGTACCACCAGGCTTCAAGCTATCAATAGAAGTAAATCCATTGCCATAAGCACCCGTTAAGCCTTGGTCTGATTTCATTTTTGACCATGACGCCGAAATTGCTTCTGGCTTGCTACAGTTAAGGAGTTTTGCATCGGCACCAAACTCATCTAGCATCGCTACAGCGTCCGATAACGCTTCTCCACTGCGCAATAAACCTTGGTCATTATCTGCAATTGTTAAAGAAACCCATACTGGTAAACCACTTTCCTTAGCAGCAACTAAGGCGGCTTTAGCTTCAGCAATTGATGACATAGTTTCACACAAGAAAACATCAACGTGGGGCGCCTGAATAGCCACTATTTTACTGTAGCTTTTTAACATTGCCTCATATTTAGGTGTAACTTCAGCGTGATAACTTGCTACTAATGGGGGCAGGCAACCCGCAATTTTAACCTCTGGAATACCAGCAGCTTCGCGCGCACTGATCGCTGCATTAATCGCAGCGACATGAAGCCTCTCAAAGTCTTCAATTTGGCCATCACGGGTAAGTCTCTCGGGGGTCATCGTATAGGCATTTAAAGTAATCACGCGAGAACCAGCAAAGATATAATCTAAATGTACATCACGCACAATTTCAGGCTCATCAATCATTACTTGGGTTGACCAAAGTGGCGTGACCTCGTTACTGCTGCGCTTGAGTAACTCTTGGCCCATACCTCCGTCTAAAAGAGTAATGTGTTGCTTGTGTGGCATCATATTTTAAAAAAAACCTTATGTTATTAGCCGTGACGTTACTGTTACAGGCATTTGTTTGTTGGCATTTAAAGCAAGCGATATTTTACCATATTAGAATGCGCGATCTGCTGTTATTTGATGGGGTAATATAACTAACAAATCAGTGGCATAGTTTGAAAAGCAATTAAGGCTAATAAGAGAGGGTAAACACCTTGTTGGTGATCAGTCTGTAAAACAATACTCTGGGTATGTAATATCTGCTAAGTGCTGCTGCCAAATATGTGACACTAAGCCTAGTTTAATGACATTTTTTAAGGCGCTATCTAACGCCTGCTTTAATTCAACCTGGTGTGGCTGCATTGCTGCACCCCATAAATTAGCCGTATTTACGGTAAAGGCAAGTTTAAAACGTGGATCATTTAACAGGTTTCCAAATGCCGGCTCATCATCTACCACTGCGTCTACTTCACCTGACGCTAAAGCCTTAATCATGTCTGCAAAAACATCATCAGACTGGCCTGAAAAAGAAACTAGCTGGCACCCCAGCCAAGCTTTTGCCAATGCCATATTTGTACTACCTTCGATGGCAGCCACGTTTAACCTGTCTAGGTCTAATGGGCTAAGTATGTTTGAATCACAACGAACCAGCACAGATTCATCAAACGCTGCATAGGGCCTAGAGAACAAAAGACGGTTTTGCCTCGCTGCAGTTATGGCGCATCCGCACCAAATAGCATCGGCTTTCTTGTTTAACAACGCCGATTCGAAATCAGACCAGCGGGTATATAACCATTTTAGCTTCAGGCCCAATTGCTGGGCGATCACTTTAGCTATCTCTGGTTCATAGCCAAAGCGCTGGCCCGTATCATCAGTATTAAATAGCGGCATGGCATTTAGGTCTGCGCACACTAATGTTAAGCAGCCCTCATTGACTGTGTTTAACACTTTGGTGCTGAAAAAGTTAAATAGTCGTCAAGGGCTTTCGTTCTGCTGCCATTCTCATGCCAAAGAATTGGAAAATAATTTTCATCTAATTGATTGTCTGCTAAATGTTTATAACGACTGTAAGTAGGGCCTATTCCTTGGGCAAATTGAGTGGGATCATATTCTGCATCACAACGCATTAAATGAAGCACTAATGCGCGCCTAGGGAGCGCAGACTCATTAGCACCAGAGCCATGCCATGTCCATCCGTGATGCACAGAGCCACCACCTGCTTTCACTTCAACATACTTAATTTGAGGTTCCTCACCTTGGCTCTGGGCGGCATATTGCATGGGTTCACGGTAATTGTCTGGGCCATGGAATTCACCTGACGGTATGCTCTTGCCCCATTTATGCGAACCTTTAACAAACTCTAACGTACCACCAGCCTGCTTAGTATCGTCAAGGGCAATCCAGCAGGATATCAAGTCACTTGGAGTAAACCATGACAAATAGGCACTGTCCTGGTGATAACCCAAAGACCTTGCCCCAGAGGGCTTTGACAAGAGGTTATCAATCATAATTCGAACACCGGGCCACCCTGCCAATTGGGCCACACTGCGACCCAAGTCTTCACTTAATACCACTTGTGCAATGCTACGGTTAGCCTTCCAGCCATTGCACACCTGACGCGTGAGGCTAGGATCACCTGAACCAAGCTGCCAATTTACCTCATCAGGAGTCACCCCTGTTTCAAACATCCCATTAAATACATCATCAAAGGCTTGATGCAGCGGAACCAGTTGCTCTGCCGGGAGGATTTTATCGATAACAAGAAATCCTTGTTGATTGAAGTCTTGTTTATTTTTATTTGTTGGCTTGAATAACATAACTAGTCTAATCCCACTCTTACTTATGTAATCAGTATATAGAATAAGAAACGCGTAATTCAACCGAAAAATTGACGGCATGTAATGCTTAAAAATAGTTTTACATCAATAGATTTATAACTATTACAGCACTAATGCGATTAGTATGGATTGTGTTTTAAGATAACAGCTCTTTAAGGCTCTTCACTAGTGCACCAGACGCATTTTCTTCAAGCTTATGCTTGCCAGAAACTACCACCTGCTCTCCTGCAACAAACACATCGTTTACTGGGTTATGGTTAATTCCAAAAATCCAGCGATTAATAAGCTGCTCAGGCTTAGCTGCTGCTAATAGCGGATGGCTAATATCAAGGGTGATGAAGTCAGCGCGGGAACCGACTCTTATGCCCGTACTAATATTACAGGCCGCATTACCACCTAAAGCACTGGCTTGGTAGATAAAGTCGCCCACACTAGGTTGATCGCTACTGTACACTCGGTTACGTTGCTGGTCACGCAAACGCTGCCCATATTCCAATAGACGCAGTTCTTCAGCCACTGAAACACACACATGGCTATCTGACCCAATGCCTAATCGACCGCCTTGGGCCACCAAATCTGTGATGGGGAAAATACCATCACCTAGGTTAGCCTCAGTACTTGGGCACAAACCTACAACGGCTTGGCTATTAGCAATAGTCTTTACCTCTTGCTCATTTACATGAGTGGCATGGATCAAGCACCAACGGGCGTCAAAACCCACTTGGTTAGCTAACCACTCCACCGGGCGCTGGCCACTCCAGGCTACACAGTCATTCACTTCTTTCATTTGTTCAGCGATATGAATGTGGACTGGCCAGTCTTGCGGTAAGCTCGTTAATGCTGTTTCAATTTGTGATTTGGTAACGGCACGCAGCGAATGGAAACACAAGCCTTGATTATGCCTAAGCACATCCATGTTTTTTCCAAGCTGTTCTTGCAGACGCAAATAAGCATCTAGGTTGTGGATAAAGCGCGCTTGCGTAGGGCTTGGGGCTTGGCCACCAAAGCCAGAGTGGCTGTAAAGCACAGGCAATAGTGTCTGGCCAATACCTGCATCAACCGCTGCTTGGCGAACGTGCAAGGCCATTTCTGCTGGGTTGTCATAAGCTTGACCACTTTGCTGGTGATGCAAATAATGGAACTCCGCAACTTGGGTATAACCGGCTTTAAGCATCTCAATATAGAGGTGAGTGGCAATTTTACGCACCTGATCAGGAGTGAGCTTGGCAACCAGGCCATACATTAGGTCTCGCCAGCTCCAAAAACTGTCTTTGGGATCTAAACACACCTCCGCCAAGCCTGCCATGGCACGCTGAAACGCGTGCGAGTGCAGATTGACCATACCCGGCAGCACTGGGCCATTTAGCAACTGGCACCCTTGGCTAGTTTGACCTACCTGAATTTGACTAATAACACCGTTGGTAACTTCTATTTTTACGTTGTTAGCCCAGCCTGAAGCTGTTAAAGCTTGGTCGGCAAAGTAAAACTTGTTCATCATTAGTGCTCTCGTGATAATATATGCTTAACTTGTATAGACATTACATGAATTGGCACAGTTAAGTCAACATTGTATACTCCAATAAGAACTAAGATTTATGGACCTATTGTGACTAAACGCCAATCAGATACCACTCAAAGCTTACTCAACGCACTGCCAAATACCAATGCGCCTATTTATGCCCGACTGAAAAGCGCTATCTTAGAAAATATTGACTCGTCCACTTGGCTACCCGAACAACGCCTGCCATCCGAAGCTGAAATGGTTAAGGCATTAGGGGTAAGCCGCATGACCGTTAATAGAGCGCTGCGAGAGCTCACTGCTGATGGTGTACTCATTAGGCAACAAGGTGTGGGTACATTTGTAGCACCTAAAAAAGCCCATTCTTCGTTATTTGAAGTCCATAACATTGCTCAAGAAATTGCAGATCGAGGCCACAAACATACAACAAAAGTTGTTGAATTACAGACTGTTAAAGCCAATACAGACCAAGCTTTAAGGCTAGGTTTACGCACGGGTGAGCGCATATTTAAATCAACTTTAATCCACTTTGAAAACCAGCATCCTATTCAACTGGAACAGCGCATTGTTAATACTACACTCGCCCCAAACTATGCGGAACAAGACTTTACACAACTGACACCATTTGCCTATTTAAATAAAGTAGCCCCCATTACAGAAGGAGAGCACTTGGTGGAAGCCGTTATTCCAAATGCGACAGAGGCAGAACAACTGGCTATTAGTACACACCAACCCTGCCTTCAAATTAAACGCAGAACCTGGTCTGGCCAGATAATTGTTACTAGTGCTAGGCTGCTATCGCCAGGTCATCTATTTCAATTATTTGGTCATTTCGGCCGTCCTTAATGACTACATTTTACTTGCCAGATTATTAAAATTGGCGTATGTTTTACTACTTGTATATACATGTAAGGAAAAACGCACATGCTCAACGCCGAAGACCTCAAGGCTCGCCGCACCCGTAGTGGAAATATAACAGCACCGACTGGTACAAAAATCAGCACCAAAAGCTGGATGACTGAAGCGCCCCTGCGCATGCTAATGAACAACCTAGACCCAGACGTAGCTGAAAATCCAAATGAGCTAGTGGTGTATGGCGGTATTGGCCGCGCTGCAAGAGATTGGGCTAGTTATGATCAGATCGTCTCTTCTTTAACCGATCTTGAAGAAGACGAAACACTGTTAGTGCAGTCTGGTAAACCGGTGGGGGTATTTAAAACCCATACTAATGCGCCCAGAGTTCTTATTGCGAATTCAAACCTAGTACCACACTGGGCAACATGGGATCATTTTAATGAGTTAGATGCCAAAGGTTTAGCTATGTACGGCCAAATGACCGCAGGTAGTTGGATCTATATTGGTAGCCAAGGCATTGTTCAGGGCACCTACGAAACTTTTGTTGAAGCTGGCCGGCAACACTTTGGTGGCAACCTTAAAGGCCGCTGGATTTTAACTGCGGGTTTAGGCGGCATGGGTGGAGCCCAGCCACTTGCAGCAAGTTTGGCAGGAGCGTGCTCACTTAATATTGAGTGCCAGCAAAGCCGCATAGACCTGCGCTTAAAAACCCGCTATTTAGATGAACAGGCTGCCGATATTGATGATGCGTTAGCACGAATTAAACGCTACACGCAGGCTGGAGAAGCCAAGTCTATTGGCCTACTGGGTAATGCAGTAGACATTTTACCAGATCTGGTGAAGCGAGGCGTTAAGCCAGACTTAGTCACTGATCAAACCTCTGCCCACGACCCTCTAAACGGTTACTTACCACAGAATATGGACTGGGAAACCTACCGCCAAAATGCCATTGATGACCCTGCAGCCACTATTAAGGCTGCCAAAGCCTCTATGGCTATTCATGTGAGAGCTTTACTGGCGTTCCATAGCCAAGGCATTCCCACCGTAGATTACGGTAATAATATCCGTCAGGTGGCGCTAGAAGAAGGGGTAGAGAATGCTTTTGACTTCCCAGGTTTTGTTCCTGCCTATATCCGCCCACTGTTTTGTCGTGGTGTAGGGCCGTTTCGATGGGTGGCACTGTCTGGTAACAAAGAAGACATATACCGCACAGATGCCAAGGTTAAAGAACTCATCCCAGATGATGCCCACTTACATCACTGGCTCGATATGGCACGTGAGCGTATTCAATTCCAAGGTTTACCTGCACGTATTTGCTGGGTAGGCTTGGGCCAACGGGCCAAATTAGGTTTAGCCTTTAATGAAATGGTGCGTAGTGGCGAACTAAAGGCGCCTATCGTCATTGGCCGTGATCACCTAGATTCTGGCTCTGTTGCCAGCCCCAACCGAGAAACTGAAGGTATGCAGGACGGATCAGACGCAGTGTCTGATTGGCCATTACTCAATGCCCTACTCAATACGGCTTCTGGTGCCACTTGGGTGTCATTGCACCATGGCGGTGGCGTAGGCATGGGCTTTTCTCAGCATTCTGGCATGGTAATTGTGTGCGATGGTACCGACGAAGCGGCTGCCCGTATCGCTCGGGTACTGCACAATGATCCAGCAACAGGGGTAATGCGCCACGCAGACGCAGGCTACCAAATTGCCATAGATTGCGCCCAAGAAAAAGGTTTAAACCTTCCTATGATTAAGCACAATAAAACCCATTGAGGCACGTTATGTACACGTTTGAAATACAACCAGGTCTTCTAACACTCGCCCAATTACGCCAAGTGGCGCGTCGCAAGGTGTGCGTAACAATCTCCAGTGACGCACTACCGGCTATCCACAAAAGCCAGCAACTGGTTAATCAAGTTATTGAAGAAAATAGAACGGTATACGGTATCAACACCGGTTTTGGGTTATTGGCCAATACAAGAATAGAAGTAGAAGACCTTGAAGAGCTGCAACGTTCAATTGTTTTGTCCCATGCAGCAGGTATTGGACGATTAATGGATGACGCGGTGGTGCGCTTGGTAATGGTGCTTAAAGTAAACAGCTTGGCTCGAGGTTTCTCTGGCATCCGGTTAAGTGTGATCGAGGCTTTGATGACACTCATTAATACCGAAGTTTTTCCCTGTATTCCAGAAAAGGGATCCGTTGGAGCGTCTGGTGACTTAGCGCCTTTGGCCCACATGAGTGCAGTTTTGCTGGGTGAAGGTCAGGCTCGCTACCGAGGTGAAATTATCTCTGGTCAAGCGGCATTAAAAATTGCAGGTTTAAAACCATTGATTTTAGCGCCCAAAGAAGGTTTGGCATTACTCAATGGCACTCAAGCCTCTACAGCCTTTGCCCTACAAGGGTTATTTCACGCTGAGGACCTGTGGGCTTCCGCCACAGTGTGTGGCGCACTATCAGTAGAAGCTGCTTTGGGTAGCCGCAGCCCATTTGATGCACGCATTCATGACGCACGCGGGCACAAAGGGCAGATAGACTCAGCAACAGCATATCGTCATCTACTGACCCCAAACAGTGAAATAGGCACCTCACACGATAATTGCCACAAAGTGCAAGACCCTTATTCCTTGCGCTGCCAGCCTCAGGTAATGGGTGCGTGTTTAGAGCAAATTCGCCATGCTGCCGGGGTATTGCAGGTAGAGTCCAATGCCGTTTCTGATAACCCCTTAGTCTTTGCCGATCAAGGAGATATTGTCTCTGGTGGTAACTTCCATGCCGAACCTGTGGCCATGGTAGCAGATAATTTAGCCTTAGCCATTGCTGAAATTGGTAGTTTATCTGAACGCCGCATGGCCTTATTAATTGATTCCGCCCTTAGCCAACTTCCGCCGTTCTTAGTTGACAATGGTGGGGTGAATTCTGGCTTTATGATTGCTCAAGTCACTGCAGCCGCGCTGGCCAGTGAAAATAAAACCTTTGCTCACCCAGCCTGTGTCGACAGCTTACCTACCTCTGCTAACCAAGAAGACCATGTATCCATGGCCACCTTTGCAGCGCGGCGCTTGAGGGACATGAGCGAAAACACCCGTGGCATTTTAGCTGTAGAACTTTTATCTGCAGTGCAAGGTTTAGATTTCCGCACGGGCTTGAGTACCAGCCCCTTATTAGAGCAAGCCCGTTCTGGGTTGCGTGCACAAGTACCTTTTTATGATAAAGACCGTTACTTTGCCACAGACATCGCAGCGGCCAATGATTTGTTGGCCACAGCTTGTCATAATGACATGATGCCTGCCGGAATAATGCCAAGCTTTATTTAACCGCTGTGTGTTCGCACTCAATAGGACTTAAAACATGCCTTCATTTGATATTGTTTATGTTGGTTTTAACGCCGCCACTATGGCCTCCAATAGCGACTACGGCACCATTAAAGATGCCGCTATAGCTGTAAAAAATGGTCATATTGAATGGATCGGTCCTGCCTGTGACTTACCTGAACACAAGGCAACCACCGTTAACTTGGGTGGTGGTTGGGTTACACCAGGGTTGGTTGATTGCCACACTCATATAGTATTTGGTGGCGATCGTAGTAGCGAATATGAAATGCGCCTGCAAGGTGCAAACTACGAGGCTATTGCCAAAGCCGGTGGTGGCATTGTTTCTACAGTGGTAGACACGCGCAAAGCGAGTGCGCAACAGCTATTAGAGAGTGCAAAAAAACGCCTACATGGCCTAATGGCAGATGGTGTCACCTGCATAGAGGTGAAGTCAGGTTATGGCTTAGACCTAGCCACAGAAACGAAAATGTTACGTGTAGCCCGTACCTTGGGTGAAGAGTTATCTGTCACGCTGCGCACAAGCTGTTTAGCCGCCCATGCCCTGCCTCAAGAGTACCAAGGCCGAGCCGATGCTTACATTGATTTAGTCTGTGACGAAATTATTCCCAGCCTTGCCAAGGCTGGCTTGGCTGATGCTGTTGATGGTTTCTGTGAAGGCATTGCTTTTTCTGTAGCACAAATTGAACGGGTGTTTAAAGCTGCTTTAGCCCATAACTTACCTGTAAAACTTCATGCCGAACAGCTATCTAACCTGGGGGGTTCTGGCCTTGCTGCGCGTTACAAGGCATTATCCAGTGATCACTTAGAGTACTTAAGTGATGCAGACGCCGTCGCTATGGCCGCTGCAGGCACCGTTGCAGTCATTTTACCTGGGGCATTTTTTTGCCTCAAAGAAACTAAGCTGCCACCGATTAAACGCCTGCGTGAGTTGGGCGTGCCAATGGCAATTGCTAGCGACTGCAACCCAGGGTCTGCACCGGTTTTATCCCTACGCTTAATGATGAGTATGGCCTGCACCCTATTTGGATTTACACCACTGGAAGCCTTAAAAGGGGTTACTTGCCATGGTGCTCAGGCACTTGGCTTAGGCCAAAGTCACGGTCAACTTAAAGTGGGCTATGTCGCCGACTTTGTCTGTTGGGATGTGCAAAACCCAGCAGAGCTGTGTTA
>TARA_B110000902_G_scaffold254121_1_pt1 | contig 17600 bp, 11 predicted proteins | sample TARA_B110000902 | Tara Oceans TARA_B110000902 (sample SAMEA4398009) | marine metagenome | biome: Polar Biome; feature: [SRF] surface water layer (ENVO:00010504); material: water (ENVO:00002006), including particulate matter (ENVO:01000060) such as... | depth 5 m | reverse complement strand
AGTGTCCCCTGCTGACCCTCACTCAAACTGACCCAATTCTTGATGCCCGCCGCTTCCAAGGCGTGAAGAAGGTGCTGAGACTCGAACGCCAAATTCGATTCGAAGATGAAGACGGCTTTGCAGTGGCTGAAGACTGGGATGGACCGGACCGCTAGGATGTGGCGAATCAGCAACCGATGCGTCTGTCGCACGTCCCTGGTGTGCAGGGCGTCGACTCCCACGATCTGCGACGAGCAAACAAGGAGACGTGATGACGGTCTATCGTCGCAAGGACGAATTGAGATCGCTGCTCTTCGGTGTGCCGCTTCACAAACGGGAGCGGTCCGACATCGATTCGCTGGGCATGGACCTGGACGCGTGTCTGAGGGGGGTGATGCTTCTGCTGGAGGAGGAGGTTGGGGACACGGGCGCTCTTGGCCAGGCGAGGCTGGAGTGGGACCGGGTGATCGACCTCCCCGCCGACTCTGCCGGGATCGCCTGCAAGCGCGCCGCGCTGCTGTTTGCTCTGCACCATGAAGCAGCGGTGCGGGAGGAGTTCGCATCGAGCGACCTCTGGCTGGTGAGGGACCTGCGGGATCGGATCCTACCCATGACCATCCCCAAGTTTGTTGCGGGGATGGCTCAGTGCCCAGACTCGCTGGTGCTGATGGTGGCGACGCTGAGTGAGTTGTGGCCGGGGGAGCCGATGGGGATGCCGACGCACTTGGAGAAACCCATTGGCACCGCAGACGACGGTGGCAATGGAGAAGGCGGAGGCGCCGCCTCCTGAGGGATCGACGGCCACGAAGAAGTGGTTGGTGTTCTCGGCCGGGTTCCGAACGTTGTAGGTGATGGGAGGCCCCTTGCGGTTCATCATGGCCTCGATGTGGTTGGAGTTGAAGGCCTTCTCGCTTCCGTCGGCGCTAATGCCAAGGGACTCGCGGAGCAGCATGGCTGGATCTTCCGCAAGCAATTTGCGCACAGTCTCGACCTGCGGAAACGAACGACGGGACGATTTGTGAACCCCGCTCGGAGACTGCAAAGAAACGCAGGCGGTACCTTCTGACTCGACAGCCAGCGCGGCATCGAGGCAAGCTTGTGCCGACATCTGGCACAAAAAGGACCATTGTGTAAGTGCGGTTGTTCATGCGTGACATGGGTGTTGATAGGCGTAGCGTACTTCTCGGGATGATCGGTCTTGAGGCAATCGTCACAGACAAGTGTAATTTTTATGGTCTCGAAGACAAGGTGGCCGTAGTCGTCCTGGAGCTCCATCATCTTGGAGTAGTGGTTGCCACTGTCGAGGATGGTAGAGATGCAAAGGAGCACGGACTGCTGCATCGAGAGCAACGGCACCACGACCTCCGACACAAGTCCAGGGTCGCAGTAGGCGGCTTCCTGCGAACAGGGACGGGATGATTCCGTCAGACCGTGAGAGTGACTGAGTGGTAAGTTCAAAAGCGTACCTCGAGGATGATGACGTCGCCGCTCACGCCCTTCAGCGACTGTATGTGTGAAAAAAACGCAAGAAAGGCACAAGCAACAAAAAACGGTGAGTCTGGGGGTTTTGCAAGACAGAGCCCCCCCATGTGTGTGTGTGCATTGAAAGAAAAACGAGGAGGAGGAGAGAAGAAAAACGACGCACACTCCCAGTCCAACACACGACGCGTGGTTTTTTTAGCGCCCTTGTCAGAACAGCACCATGACCTGGTCTTTCACCTTCTGCAGCCAATTTGGCTGCAGGGTCTCCGACGTCAGCAGCGGAGTCGTCTCGTCCGCGTGGGCTTTCAGAATCTTGCGGATGGCGTTGATGGGCTTCAGGTAGGTGACGTCGGCGCTGGTGGCCGAGCGCCACAGCCGACTCGACGGGGTGGTCCTGTTGGGCCGCCGCGACACCGGCAGCTCGTTGAGCAGCGTCGCCACGTACAGCAGCGCCGTGTCGAGGTTCAGCGCCATTGCCAGCTCCGTTCGAAGGTGTGCGACGTGAGCGGCCTCAAAGGGCAGGTGGTGGGGCGTCGGGATGCGGCGAACGGAGAGGTGACGGCGAACAAGCCCGTTGCGTTCCCTCGCGGCGCGAAGGAGCCGGGCCGGGGGCACGAGGTCGAGCACGGCCACCTGCTTCTCGCCGTGGCTGAGACCGCCTCTGGCGGCGCGCCGGCCGCGGGGCGGGGCGACGAGGCAGACGGTGTTCAGCAGCTGGGTGTCGAGGGGGCACACGATGCGCTCGAACTCGGCCTCCGTTTGACGCCGACAGACGCGGCAGCAGAAATCCAGGGTCTCGCAGCCAAAGGGGGATCCGGAGACGTCGACGTGGTCGTCAACGGGCCGGCCGGTTCGACAGAGCTCCCAATAGGCCATCGCGCCGTCGAGGGCGGTGCGTCGGGTGTCGGTGCAGGGGGTCGAGGCGCGGCGGGTGCAGCCGCGGCGTGCGCAGCAGTCGTCGAGGATGCTCCCCGTCTCCCAGCGCGCGGCCTCGTGGGACATCTGGATCTGGCCACCGAGGAAGCGCAGGAAGCCGACAAACTTGCGAACACACATTGGGATGTCTTGAGGTAGCCCTTTCGTTGCAAGCCACTGGTCGGGGTGGCCGCAGAAGAGGACGTCCGACTCGCTGGAGCCGCGGTCGACGGCGCGGGCGTGGGTCTGGCGGGCGTGGAGAATCCACTGGACCCTGCGGACGCGTCGTTTGGTATGGAGGGCACGGAGCGGCGCTGGGAGCTGAGACTCGTATTCCGAGTTCAGGCAGTCGTCGAGGTGCTGCTCGAGGTCGATGCTGCTGGGCACGGCGTCGAAGAGGTGGTCGCGGGCGTAGCCAGAGACGTGGAGTTGGTAGAGGAGGAGCCATGGTGCGAGGGGCTGGAGACGGCACTCGTCGCGCGCCTCCTTGCAAAGGAGCGGCAGGGTCTGCAGAGCGCGAAGAATCGGGCCGCGGCCGAGGACGACGTGGGTGTCGATGTGTTGTTTCAGCAGGTCGACGAGGATGGCCATCAGAGGGTCCCACGGCACGGGCATTTTTTTTAAAAGAAAAAAATGCGTGCCTTGCGGCTCGTGGTATCCTCAACGGTAACAGGGGGAGTCGCAGAAACGCGTCTTTTTGTCTGTGACGAAACGATGGCCAGTCGACGGGCTAGCGGACTCGACCTTCTGAGCACGATGCGCAACGACGAACGCTGGACAAACAGCAAGAACGCGTTGCCCAACCAGAAGATCTCGTTTGCGGCGCAGGCCGCGCATCAGCTCGCGTACGTCGAGACGACGGTCTCGCTTCCTTATGGCCTGGAAAAGCTGCCGGCGTTCAAACTGAAGCATCGTGTCGCCCAGCAACCGCAGATGCTGCTGATCCAGGACGCGTACTCGGCGTGCCACCGTCTCACCGTGCTCTACAAGGAAAGCGACCTGGACCGGCTTCGCCGTGCCGAGGCGGTGGAGCTGGAGGCTGCGGCACGCAAGCTGACTCCGCCGGACGACACGCTTCGCCCTCGCAACGCGTCGGTGGCGGTGTTGGTCAACCCGGCGCTGATTCCCAACATGATGGCGCTGCTCGACGCCGTGGCGTTTCTGGCGCGTGCCCCGACCAGCGAGACTCCGCCGCGCAGGGCGGTCCAGGACACACGAATCGTCCTTCTTGCCGGAGTCCAGGCGCGCCACTACGCCAACTGGCGTCTCTCGGACGCCGTGACGACGACATCGGTCTCGGCCAAGGGTGGAAGCGAGGTCTGCCTGACGTGGGCGGCGTCGCAGTCTGCCGACTCGTGGCAGCTCCGCTCCGAGTTTGCGACGCTCCCCTACTGTGCGACGGCGGAGCAGTACCTGGATGCCCTCCTCTCTGCGATTCGCTCGCTGTGGGTCGAACACGACATGCTTCCGCAGTCGACACGGCTGTTGCAGTCGTACAGCCGTCTGGTCGACGATGCGTATCTGGACGGTATCATTGGCTGCGCCGACGACTTCTGGAGTATGCTGCGCGTGACCACGACGCCTCAGCTGAGCCAGTACGCAACGACCAACCCCGACTTCTGCGGTCGTCTTGAATACTCGCGGCAGTTTGTGAAGATGATTCCCCGGGCCGCCAGGCGCGAGGACGAGCTCCCGCCCGACCACCCGAGCATCTACCACGGCCTGCTGCTGCACCAGGAGGGCAAAGAGTCGGAGAGCAAGGAGTTTTGCGAGGCCATCAAGTCGGAGGAGCTCGGGAAAGGCTTCACTGTGTTTTCTCTGCGGCCGCCGGCAACCTCGTTCGAGGAGGCGGTCTGTCCACATCTCTTCTTGATGACGGCCGATCAGACGACACTCGGCAGCAAAGTCACGACCTATGGTCTGCTCGCTTCCCCAGGGAAGCGCATGTGCACGGTCCATGCAAACCTCGTTTGCCGCCTCACATACAAGATTGTGCCACTGGACGACGGGATTCTGAGCCAGGCGTTTGTTCTGCCTTGCACACAGGGCATGTGCGACCCTCAGCATGGCGCGCTCCGTCTTCCAATGTGGAATGCTCTGTCGGACGCGGCCGTGGAGCACTCCGAGCTCTTTGGCTGGAAGCAGCCACCCGAGTCTCCTGCGGGGCGTCGTCGTGCGCGGGAGACGATGGTGCAGACGCTTCTGTCTTCCTCGGAGTCGCCGCGGCCCCCGAGCGACACCGAGCGCAGCGTCGGTGTTCTGCTCGGCGCGCCGCTGAGCTGCACCGCCTTTCGCATCGGAGACGTCTACAACGTCGTGCGTGAGGAGAGCTGCGCAGAGGCAGTTGCCAAGTTTCTTCTCGCGGCCACCAGCGTCCTCGGAAGCGACGAGTCGATCGAAGAGGCGTTTGTACACGGCGCCGACGCCATTGCGAGCGCGCGTAGGAAGCAGACGGAGCATGAGAGGGAGCTGACGACGCTGAAACGCAAGCTCGAGCAGCGCGACCTCACAATCGAGACTCTGGAGCGCGCACAGCGGCACCGAGCCGAGGCGACTGCGATGCCAAATACGGTGGTGTCCACGACGCCGTCGTTTCCGAACGTGTCCTTTGAACAGGTCTCCAAGCTGCTGCTCGGCATCGGTATTCGCAAGTCGCAGCTCGGCTTTCCACTCAACACCACCTGGAAGAAGGTCGACGTCAAGACCGTCTGCATGGTGCTTCTGAACGCGTGTTCGCTTCCCAAGGAGACGCTGAACGCGACCACCATTCCATGGGCCAAGGAGCGCCTCAAGTTTTACAATGGCAACGGGACCGACCTCCAGCTCATGGCCGAGGTCCTCGGCCACGGACTCACGCAGACGGCCCGTACCGGCGGAATCCTTCTTTGGTGCGACGACGCGCCGGAGGCGCCAGTGGTCGTCTACACAGTCACTTTGGACGGAGGCGTCGAGAGGACCTCCGTGCTAGACCTGCTGTCGCTCGACACCAAGCGGACGCCGGTCCTCGTCTGGAGCAACACCAAGCGGCTCCTCGTCAACACCGAATCCGTCTCGTGACGAAGGAAACCCCACGACCTTGTGAGACCTGGTATCTGAACACAGAAAAACACCCGCATGCCACACGACACTCACGATCGCGGGCAGCGGGCGTCCCGTCCCGTTCCCTTTGACGCGGCTGGCAACCTCTGGGCGGCTGTTCATGAGGGTGTCGTCGTCTCGTCCGATCTCAACGGACGCATGCAGTTTGTGCCCCTCGTTTTGCCCATGGTGCGCTGCGACAGCCCACAACGTTCGTTTCAACCACCGCGACTGCCGCCGGTGCGCACGCCTCTTGGCGAGGTGTCGCTCAACGTGCTATCAATGGAGATTGACTCGTTGGAGAAGCAGAATGCCGCCCTCAAGCGGCATGTCAAGCTCCAGGACAAGATCATCGACGGCTTTTGCGGGCTGCGGCGTGAGAACTGACGCGTATCTCTTCGACTTTTTTTAAATTCCTTCTTCTGGTTTGAAAAAAAAACTCAATAGTTCCCGTAGCGAAACATGACCATGCGACTGTCGCCTCCAAACTCTGCCTTGAGCTTATCCCGCACCTTTGAAAAGTGGTCACCACCAGCATCAAACTCATACGGCTTCGATTTCATGTACGGGAGAGTGGCGAGCAGCTGTTTCCGGTTGATTTGCTCCTTGAACACAAAGATGGAACGGTACGTGGTGGGACGAGCTGCCACGTTCATTACGTCGTTGACCACCGTCATCTCTGGCGTCGTCGCGGCCACGTCGAACAGTTTTTCGTCGGGGTCGAGGTCGTTTCGTGACTTGGTCGTGACGACAAAGCTGACCGTGTCTGTAATGAAGACGACGCCACAGGGCATCTTGACCCCGAGGCGCGGACTCAACCCGCAGCCGAGCACCGCGACGGCGCGCGGCGACAGCACCGCATGGTGCGGCACCGGCGCGGGCTGCACGGACGGACGGAGACTCATTGTCGTGGGATCGAGACACAGGTACGCCTCTAAAGAATAGACCCTTAGGTTGTCTTCTTGGTTTTTGTATCGTGAATTCTTTGATATCACCACCCGATCATTTTAGATTTGCACTGACTACCGACCTGTCAAGGGGACAAGAATGGCACACGATACGCGTCACGACATCCAAGGTGTTGCCACTCTGTGGACGGCCAATACCAGACGCCCCGCAAAAGAAGAGCCGTGGACGGGTCGTCTTACATTTTCCAACGAGCCCAAACCAGCAGGAGCCCAGTCTCTCAAAGTTGGTGATGGCGTTGACTTGAGCTCTTTCCAAACACAAGTTCTTGTTACAAAGACACGAGGTGGGTACGAGCTTTCCATTGACGGTGTTGCAGTCGTGCCCACCGCCGCTGCCGGGACAATTCCTGTTGCAAAGATCAAGCGTTTCCGTGGTCCTTTTGCCTCACCAGAAACCGGAAAGGTCGTCATCGGGCCAGTGGCCATCGCTCTCATGACAGAAACTGGTCAGCACGCTCCACCAGTGGCATATGTGAACATTGTACAGCAGACGTCGATTGAACATCGTTCTATACGCGAAGACCTGGTTGGCTCGTTTGAGCTTAATTCTGGGAGCGTTCAAGATCAATCAATTCCAGTGACGAGTACACCATTTCCATGTCGCTTCACAGAGTCGCCTTACATTGTCATTGACGACGTCTACAATCTTCGAATCTTCCAAGCGGAAAAGGCGTCTCGATCGTTGATGACATTGCTGAACAGCGTGATTACTTTTCTTTACGCCGTGTATGTGGGGACTGCAGTATTGATACCTGTATTTGCAGGACCAATTTCGAGTCTTTTTCCGGAGTTCGTCCAGGCTGCAGCCAGTGGGGCGGCAGGTGCAGCAGCTGGTGCAGCAAGCGCGGCGGCAGGTGCAGCAAGCGCGGCGGCAGGTGCAGCCGGTGCGGTGGTTCCACCACAAGCCATGACGCAAACAATCATCCTCATGAGGGACTGGTTTGGGAGGATTTTTTCTGGATCCGGCAGGGCTGGAACAATTTCTTTGGTTTCGAGCGTCGGTTTCGCCGTCGAAACTGCTCAAGCGGTCGATGTGCTAGGATGGATGCTGACGTTTATGCGGTTCACTCAGTTGAGTGCCATACTCAACAAGCAGAACATCGGACTACGTCGTACCTCACTCGGTATTGAAGACCAGCCTGGTGGTCTTGGTGGCAGTTCGGATGACGCAAACTCAGATGCCTCCCTGAACGCACGGGTACAACTCTTTGGAAACGTTGCTGGCGCTGTTCTACAACCCAGAGATTCGAAAGATCCACCGCGTAACAAGCGCAAGTTTACGCTGCGTGGCTTGGCTGAGACACTTGAAAACCTGATGGCAATCGACAATGACCTTCAAAACAACCCGGAGAATCGAATCAACGATTTGAACCGCGTCGTCCGTAAGCGATACAAAAGCGAGTCGGTTCTTGCTGACTATCTGATGGAACCAGAACCGGGCATCGTCTCGCAACTTGGTGACACATTGAACAGGTTCTTCGCAAAGTTTGGATTTGGATTCCAAAACAAAGACACCCGGGGAAATGATCCTAAAGGTACGTTCTTTGCGGCTGTCGGCCCCGCCGACATCTCTGGTCTCGACCCAGACCTGCTGCGCAAAAGCTACGTCGGTACTACAATCGAGATCTATGTGATTGACCCAAGTGATACCAATGGCGGTTTTAGGGTTCGACTCGAGGCTGAGGAAAACGTGGCTTTTCAGGCTGGTTTCCACGCCTCTGGTGTCGCAGATGACATGGATCTACTTGAAAGCACCCTGATACGATTTGAGGCGGTCCACTGTACACAACAGTCGACGATGTCATCTTGGTATGCGTTGCAAAACTCCTTCCTACGAATGTACAACTCGAAGCCGGAGGACCCTGGGTGGGTACAGACCCTTGCGCAAATCCAACGCGTGACGCGCGAACGAATATGCATTGGAGCTAACAAGTTACGCACGACGCTCTTTGAAGGCTACACAGCTAAGCATCTCTATGACGAGGCTCAGTATGATGTATACGGGGCGCTTTCACCTCCAGACAAGCGAAAGAGTTCTCTGCCAGAGCTTCGTAGCAGACATGAGCAAGCACCTGACATCTTTGTTGTAGTTCAACCAGGGAAAAAGCTCGTGTTGCGAATGTTTCCGCAGCGCAGTGTCTACGAGGCGGTGGCAGCACCAACATTTCTGAGATCCGCGCAAATTGGAGTTCTTACAATCACTCCCGATTACGAACAGATTCATACAAAGCAGCCGATTGACAGCGCCATCGAAGAGGCTGGACGCTGGACACGAGGGTACATGTCGAGTATGGCAACGCTCAACCGTCTGTTCGAAGCACGCAGCGAAACACGCACCCTTTGGTTTCACGGATACATTGTGGACAAAGACGTGTATGAAGAGCTTGCAAGACAACGAATAGGACGTATCGGCGTTGACCGGGTATCCTTTGCAACGGACAGTGTCGGATTTCCGTTGTACGTGCAAGACGACATGCAACGATGTGTGGTACCGCCATTCGTTGTCGATGGTATCGATCAGATCTCGACCGTCTCAACTACTGGATTTTCTGCGACAGCAAAGGAGCATGCGCGTCTTTCAATTGGTGGTACTCAACAAGAGGTCAACGTGAATACGACAGAACCTGCAAGTCTCGCCGAGTTTCTTGCGATGCGAGCAGTTGCAGACATGCTGATTGCACGTATCATTGGTCGCAGTCAGACAGTGGCGGAACCATGTGTACGAGGTGCATTGTACAGTCTGAGGAGAAGCCTTCCAAATGTGATCACCATGATCAAGCTTGTTTCAATCGACTCAAAACAAGGGTTTTCAGGCGTTCTCGGTCGCAACGATCTCCTTTTTTCGTGTCTTCCAGGAGGGAGCGATGCTGCTCGGCTACTTAATACTGTTGGTGCATGGAAACGAGACGCTACAACCACAATCGTCGCCAACAAATTCCAATTCGACAACACGTTGGCTCAAAGACTCGCCAACTACAACCGCTGGCCCACAGAGGCTGATGCTACAATCAGAGAGATTGGTAGTACGCTTACGACGATTGCGCGTTGGCCACTTGCTCTGTCGAGCATCTACGCGTTACAGAATACGATTGCAGTTCGTGACATCGAACTCGGCGTTCGCTCACCATCCGTCGTTGTACGGGTTCAGGAGGCGCTTGGTTCAGTGGAGCGTGCGAAACAGCTTTCTGAAAGCCTTGGAATACCTGAGAACCATCTTAACTGTGTGGTGATGCGACTCGTGGTACACTGGCCAGTCTTTCTTGCTACTCGCCGCGCATGTACGGATCAAGACTCGTTTGCTGCTTACCTGGCCGATCTCACACCGCTTGACAAGTTACCATTGAGACTTTTGACCGAGCAGTCTCATGACGAAACGACCCGTTACATGCGATTGAGAAACGCGACATTGCGTTTAGACACGCTTCATGACCAATTGGATCCAGCCGCTGGCGACACGACCGCGGAGCAGATATCGACCGAGCTTGCCAGACTGTCTTTCGACACACTATCTGCAACGAGGAGTGCAACCTATTTTGTACCGTTTGCTCACGGAGCTTCTCCACTCAGTCGCGTCCAATCTCTGTTTCACCCTGGCTCGAAAGGGCTGGACTCCGTACCTGTATGGACCGACCATCTTCTTGCTGGGATTCAACGGTCGACAGAACATGCGCTACTGGTACAGAATGGAAACACACCCGAAGCTGCACTCATCCTTGGCCCCCGTGATCCGGCCCAAGGACACGTGTTCGAGGTGAAGGCCACTTCGACGACAGGTCAAATTGAGCGCGTATCGTGTTGTCTCACGACACTCATGACTCCGTTGAATCTTGGCACTGTTTCGAGTCTTGTGCCGTTGAGCATTGTCAAGGCTGTCGAGCTCACGTCTGGTGCTGATCCTCCACTCGAAGTTGGATCGTTCGTTGATCTGCTGGTGTGGAACGCTGAGCGACTCGTCCAAGCGACTCTCATCGCCATCGGACAGAACGCTGTACCCGCGAGAAGCTGGCTGTCTTGCGATCCTCCAGAGAAACCAACGCGTTCAGAACCGCTCGTAGACGATTCAAATCGGTGTCAACAAACCAAGCTGCGAAGATTGCAGAGCTTGCGGAACAGCGTGGCCGCTCATGTGATCAGCCTGAAGCACGCCTACACAGCAGCTGTTGGTCCTGAACTCAAGGACTTTGTTGAGAGAACACGAGCTAACAATCAGCTACAGGCAGGTCCCATACGCAGCCCTCTCAATCAGATCACACCAATGGCTCCTCCGACTCCAGGAGAACTGGCAGCTTTACAGCAAAATATGAATCTAACACAACAAACAGGCGCTGCCATTCAGGACTATACAGACCAGGTCAACATCATTGAGATGATGACTGATGACACCCTTGTGGAAGCGCGACACCGGTGGGCTCGAATGCAATCGGAACCAAGATTGGGGGACAACTGGCAAGACGACCAGTCGGTGGAAGACTATGCCAAAAACTTTGACAAGTTCGAAAAAATGGTGAAGAGGCATGCAATTCGAGTACGTAATGCAGACCCAGAAATACAGGCGTTGAATCTTGCTTCCGACAGTCAGGAGATTGCAGTCGACATTGTTTTCCAAGGCGGCGGTGACACAGTTGATCGCTACGGCACATACCGCGCCGAAGCAAAGCTAAGAATGGTCGCGGGTCAGTACGCAAAGGCCGTGACAGGGCGTATGACTTCAGAACAGGAGGCTCGAGAGAGAAACGAGAGACTCGAGCAAACGAAAGATATGGCAATTCGTCAGGGTGCTGTTGCGTTCGTTTGCTCGGTGGCTCTCGCAGATTCGATACTCGCGTCGCTTCTTGGGGAAGCCGTCGCACCCAAACTCCTCGCGCGCTCCGAAGACCAGGGCAAGGAGAGCGACCTCGACGACGCACGAAAGCGAGTTGCCGCATGGGACTTACGTCCCACTGCACAACCAAACGCAGCCTCTTTGCATGAAGTTGCATTGCTCTTGGAACAGCGTGTTCGTAGCGTAACTTTATAACCTAATTCTTGAAATTACCATGTATGGCAGGGCCGAGGAATGGAGATGGACGACGTCTCGACAGGGGCGATGGCCCAATACAAGAAGACCGTTCGTAAGCGACTCAGACAAGACGATTCAAAAGGTGGTTTACTTCCTGAAAAGCCCAAGCTTGATGAAAGCACACAAGCACGTACACTCGCTGAAGATTCGTTGGCTTCTTTGACCGCTTGCGACGGCTCAATTGAGACTTTGTTGGATGTGAACATTGATCTTGAGCCTGCCATTTTGGACGCTCATATGCTCGTGAATTATGCGTGGATGATTCACATCACTGACATGGCGCTCACTGAAGACGAATGGCTTCGTGTTGAAGCAGCTTACAAGCAATACATGGAAAACTATACCAAGTATGGCGTTGCGACTGTCGAAGAGACACTGGCGGCGTTCTCTGGAGATAGAATGGAAAGTCTTCAAGAAGAGCCCTCCAGATCTGGACTGCTCGCGTCGGTGGGACTAGACGAAGCATCCACATCAGTAAGAGCCGGCGAAATCAGCACATTTGATCTCAACAAGAGCAAGAAAAAGCAGCTTGTCAAAGTTGCAGTTATACTTAGCACCACTGTCGTCAGTGCCCTTGGTTTTCCAGTGATTGCAGGTCTGGCAAGTGTTGCCATTCCGTTTCTCTATTCGCAGTGTACAGAGACGGGTGGAGCTGTGGATCTCAAGACTATGGTGCAACTGGGTCTTAATGGTAGTCTTAATGGTGGAGCTGCTGGAGTTGGCCATGGCGCCAGGCAGTTGCTGGGAGTATTCTGGCGTGACTATGGGGCGTTCAAGAATGCAATCATACAAACTGCAAAGAAAGACTACATCACCCAGATGAGGCGAATCGCAGATGTTTTGGCAGCCGCAACCACCGAACTTGAGCCGTATCCCTCAGGTGAGGCACTCGCAAGGGCGTTTGTTCGAAAATGGAACTTTGTGGACGATCCCGTATTTGCGGGGTTGGTCAGAAGAGCAAAAGCCCAGGTCTTGGAGCCCTTGGCTTCAGGTTTAGACATTATTGCTGACGTTCGCGGAGCTGTTCTTTCGTTCGCTGCCAGCAGACCTCACTTGTTCACTGGAATACATGCACTTGCCGGCGTCGCAGCCACTGCTTTGGTTGTCTATGTGGCGATGGAATATAAGAAATACGCTGTCAAGCAAGAATGTACCGATTATGCAAATTTGATGCTTTCGGGCTCCGCTGGCCGGTCACCCTTTGATGCTGCTCTCGCTGATGTCAAAAAGGAAATTTGTAGGTACACGGACGACGTTGTTCAACTCTGCGTCAATGGTGACAGTGCCAGGAATTTGGAACAGGTTGACCAAAATGGGTATCTGATGACGGAAACTAATCATGGACCAGCGGTTGCTTCGACCGAGCAAGATCGTAACGCAATCTACAAACGGTTTGAAAAACTTGCGCGAGAAGCCGGGAGAACAATCATTGGGCTCAAGGTGAACAGAGGCAAAAAGATGAAGGACAATCCATGTGAGGCAGCCAAAGTTCTCAATGGGTTTGCAGAGGCATGGAAACAATTGGAGGACAGCCTCATAGAAAACCGCTACCAATTAGCTTCAACCTATGTGGAAGACGGTGTTTTCCAAGATGGTCGAAGCGCAAGCGGTGGACCCTGTGGAAAGCAAAAACAGGCAGCACCAGACCCGGCAGCCGCAGCCGCAGCAGCCGCAGCAGCAGCCGCAGCAGCAGCAGCAGCGGCAGCAGCAGCGGGTGGCAGGGGACGCGGACGAGGACGAGGACGAGGAGGTCAACGCGGAGGAGGGAGTGCGGCGGCCGCCGCCGACAATTTGGGACTGCCTCCGCTCGCTCCCGGCGTTCAAGCGTCTGTCGTGGAAGATGTGTTCCGTCGTCTCATGTTCTGAGTGGTTTTCTTTTGGTCCATGAACGTAAGCAATGAGCATGAAAAATAGCTGTTTTTAAAAAGGATAACGCTTCCCTTGCTCCAGGACAGATGGAGGCGGCGCTGCGGCGCACGCGCGTGCAACGCAGGGAGTGGCGCATGGTGGAGGCCAAGGAGCCGACGCCGGAGCAGGTCTACGATGAGTTTGTCAAGGACACGTTCTCCCATCTGAGCACGGCGTTTGAGATCGAGGGAGGCGCCAAGCGGCAAAGGGTCAAGGCGTCCCTGGACAGAGTCCTTGGTGCAGACGGTGGTTCTGCAGCGCTTCGGGTGGTCGACGGTCGGTTTGCGCTCGGTGGGGACGATAGCTGCTACCTCCAGTCTGGACTCTCGTTGCTCTGGACGACGGCGACCAGGTACAAGCAGAAGAAGGACGATGGCGGGTTTTCAGACATTGGCGAGGCACTCGCGCCGGCGGGACTCTACCAGCCAGACGCCATCGACGGCATCCGAACCGGTCTGATCCGCGCCATGAAGCAAAAGGGCCGACAGATGCTGGAGGACGCACCCACCCGGCTGAAGACGGCGGCCGCCGCGCTCGAGGTGCTCATGGGCGTGGAAGCGATGAGAACCGTCATGGTCAAAGCAGCATTCAAACCCGACGCTGTCGCTTCGGCCGTCTCCTTGACGCGCGCAAGATCGGCCCCGACCGTGGTTTTGGCTTCGGCTCCGGCTTCGGCTCCGTCTGAAGCTGCTGCTGATCTTTTGCAGCTTCTCAAGGATGTGCGTACGTTTGATTCTGTCGGATCTTCAAAGGAGCAAAATGCGGAGAATGCAAAGACACTGACTCGTGTGATGGAGGCTCTGCTGAAGACGCTGCGAACAAACAGAGACACGGAACTCGTCGCAATGATTCAGACATCGATTGCCAAGCAGGCGGATACGATACAGCGACTCACCGTGGAGAATGAGATACTGAAGAAGGAGGTGGGCGATCTAGAAGCAGAGAATGATACGCTTCGAACCGGTATCACCACGCTACGAGAGACAATCCGGGAGAATGAGGAGGAGATTGCAAGAATTCTTGGAGATAACCAAAATCTCGTTGGTGCAAACAGATCTCTTCAGGCCCAAGTTGATGCGTTGGTACAGCAGAACTTTGATCTCGAGCAAAGACTCGGGTCGATCGCCAAGGATGCTGAAAATCTTCGCAGGTCGCTTCAATCATCAAGTGGAAAGAATTCTGTACTTCAAGATCAGAAGTCGGCTCTGGAAGCTGAAAAATCAGATCTGCAAGAAGAACAGCAAGTACTCGAAGTGGCTCTCGCCAACGTACAAGAAGGATTAAAGCGGTTGCGGACGGCAAAGACGAAAGGCGACCAGGATTTCCTGAAAGAAATCGAGAAGATCAAAGCTGAGAAACAAGCCGCAGCTACCGAACTTGCTAAAGTGCAAGGGCTATTTGAGGAGGCGAACAAAACGATCAAAGAGACGAATAGCATCAACGAGGCACTGAAGTCGTCAGGCAAGGCAGTCTTCGACAAGATACAAGCGCGCAACAATGGTCTGATGCAGGGGATCGACGAGTACACAACGGCGCATCCCGAAGACGGCGACTTTCCTCTTAGCCTGCTGAAGAGGACGGTCAACGAGCCCGGTTTCGCGGCGCAGGTCGTCCTGACGAACGACAGTATGGAAGACAAAAAAAAGGACTTTGTAAGAGGCTTCGGCGAGAAAATCTTCAATATGAGAAACACACTCGACCTTCCAGTGCTGATTCTGTACTACGATTTGAAGCGACTTGCGGTCAATGGAGCACTTGGCGCGGCAATCGAGAGCGGAGGGCCTACCCCGACGACCCCGGTCGCCGGTGTTCAGAAGACATTCTCTGCAAGCATCGCCAAGACTTTGTCTCGATTCTCGCCGGCTCGTTTTGCTTCGACTTTGTACCACATCTACACCTTTGTGACATGGCTTGCCGTGTTCGCGAGTGTAGCTCAAGAGGTTCAAGACGACAGTTCGCTTGAAGGATCACCCTGGAACACTGCATGGGCCTTGGGAACCGGTGTCCTTACCTTTGCACGACAAGCGTTTCAAAGACTTACGGAAGGGGCGATCGATCCATCCGTCGACCTCGGTCACATGCCGGCGTACGCGCTGCGACGCGGGCTCCTTGGCCAGCGCGCACCGCTCGAGCGCAGCACCGGGAGCGCCACCGACGAGTTGCTGTCCTACCAGCTGCCGTGTCCAAGCAAGCTGGCCAAGGTCATTCCTCAGCTGCGCCGCCTCGCCGACACGCCGCTCACCGAGGAGGAGGAGCGCTCCGTCGCCATGCCCATCGACCGACACGCCGCCCACACCGCCGACGACGCCATGGCGCGGCTCGCTGGAAACTTTGCCACGATGCCCTCGCCCAGCACCGAGGCGGGCGGCATCGAGCCGTCGCATGCCCTTCGCTGGGCGCCGGTCCGCGGCAGGACCGGAGTCGACATGGCCACGGTCGCGGCGCTGGAGCATGCCGCGGCGCGGTGCACGGCGCTGGCCAGCGACCCGGAGACTCCGAGCGACGAGGCGGCGGTGCTCCGGAGCACCGCCGCGTCGCTCAAATTTTCGCAGATGGAGTCGCTCTACCGGCTCCACGAGGCGACGACCTACGCCGAGTCGGCCGACAGCACCCCACTCGCCGTCGCGCAGCGGGGCGCCAAGGGCCTGGTGACCCGGCCCTGCGCCGTCGTCCGCGACGTCCTCTGCTTCCCCACCGACGCAGGCGTCGTCGCCGAGCCAATGGACGTCGCCCAGGGCGCCCACGACGCCTCGGTGCGACTCGCCAACGCCATGAAACGGACGGAGCCCCTGACCAGGAAGCTGCGCAACCGCATTCGCGCCTCGACGGGCGCCATTCCCGACGTCTACGTGGCGCCGGACCCGGCCGAGCTCGGATTCGTCGCGGCGCCGACGGGGGTGACGTATTCGAGCGACGAGGTCGACGACGAGGGCCAGGCTCACGAGGCGCTCCGGAACGGCGACTACACGGTGACTGCCTGGCGGCGCATCCTCCAGCGCGGCCTCATGAGCGCAAGGGTCGTCGCCGACGCCACGGTCCAGACGCAGACGAGCGCGCTACTCAACGAGATGCTGGACTCGGCAGACGCCAGCGGCCGCGGCGCGGCGTCGTCGAGCGTCTACGAGCGCCGCGACGGGCTCTGGACCGAGTTTCGCCGCAACGTGGGCATCTCCCACGACAGATTGTGGGTCTTTGTGCGGCTGGTGTCGGGCAGCATCGGCGGCGACGTCAACGAGATTGTGACGATGGCGGACGACGCCACGATGAAGGCGACCAAGGCCATCCAGGAGCAGCGCCTGTCAATCTCGAAGCGGGTCAGCGACATGCAGGCCAAGATTGTGGAGACGGTCGTCGGCAGCATGGTGCGCGACTCAAAATTGACGATGGACAAACGACCCATTGGGGACGGCCCGGCCGAGGAGCTGGTGGTCATCGACGGCGGCGCCAAGCAGCAGCTCGACGAGCTGGCGAGTGGCGAGTCGGGACGGCCCTTTTTTGAGGCCAACGTCGCGCTGCGCAACCTGCAGGACGGCAAGGCCATGAGCAAGACGCGGCTGAGCGACCTGCTCCGCAGCCTGGCCAGCGTCGGGACGCAGCTGCAGGAGTCGCTGGAGACGACGCTGGCGTCGCCAGCCGGCGGTGCCACGCTCGTCGAGCTCTCACACCCAGCCAACTGCTACTTTGTCAGTCTGCGGGCCGACGCCACGGCCGCGATCCGCGTCGCGCACGAGCGACTCAACATCGAGCTCGGGATGCGACATGGCCCTCGGCGTGTCAGCCTGTGGGAGCTCGTAGAGGGCAGCTGCACCACCCTAGTGACGCGCTTTGCCGAGTTCTGTGGCTACGTTCTTGTCCAGGCGCGCTCGTCGACCGGAACGTCGGCCATGTACGTCTCGCAGACGATGATCATGACCAACTCGTTGCAGGCGCGGGTGGCGCTGGAGCGCCTCGTCGCGGCGGCGATGGTCTACTGTTCCAAATGTCCCCTCCCATCGTTCGAGCTTCCAGATGCTGGCACAGGCGGACTGACAGAAAACCGACGACGGGCGATGACATTGGGCGAGCAAATCACAGACAGAATGATTGGGCAGCATGTTGCCTCGACACAGATGGTGCAGGAGCAGGAAGGGCCCAGTCTCCCTGCTCCGATTTCAGAGTCTGGGTGGGGTGTAATTGGCGGTTTTAGACGTTGACAAAAACACAAAAACACA
>TARA_B110000902_G_scaffold266814_1_pt1 | contig 17637 bp, 5 predicted proteins | sample TARA_B110000902 | Tara Oceans TARA_B110000902 (sample SAMEA4398009) | marine metagenome | biome: Polar Biome; feature: [SRF] surface water layer (ENVO:00010504); material: water (ENVO:00002006), including particulate matter (ENVO:01000060) such as... | depth 5 m | reverse complement strand
GATTACAATCAAATAAAACTATCTCCTTTAACACAACCTACAAATAACTTTCCTGTTGCTAAATACCAACAAGATAAACTAACCATTTTTCCAGCTTCATCGCCTTATGCCAGTGACGACGTTACTTTTAATTATATAAGAAAGCCAGCTCTAGTTAGATGGGGATATTACGTAGGTGGTTTAGGCCAATTTATATACGATCCTACCGTGTATGAAGAAGGTTTATTAAATGATGATGCAAACATATTACCTTCTATTTCTCCAAACCTAAGCGCAACTGCTCCTAGCTTGGCTCTTACAGTAGTTGAACCTGGCGTGACTACTGGAGTTACTATAGTTAAGGCTAATGCATTGGCCACTGGATTAAAGCTAAACTTAGCTATAACACTAGGTAGTGGTATAACTACATTAAGCATTAACACACCGGGAACTGGCTATAGCGTAGGTGATACAATAACTTTTGCTGGAGCTACTTTTGATCCTAACGGTGGAGGTGCTGGAATACCTGGAGCAAATGCTGTATGTACATTAGCTGCTGGTAATTTCAATGGTGGTAGTACGTATGGTTCAACTGACTTTGAAATAAGTGATTCTATGCAAACTGAAGCTATATTAGAAATACTAAAATATGTAGGTGTTGTAATAAGGGATCCACAAATAATCCAAGCTGCTTCTCAAGAGTTAGCTCAAGACGAGGTAAATTCAAAAAGATAATAAAATATGGCAACATCAACTAATTATGAGAGCCCAGGGCTTATAACTCAAACTAATTCTGAATATTATACAGGAGAAAAAACTTACGTACTAGGTGCTAGTGGAACAACTTACGCTTGGCCTACTGAGTTAACTCCTTTAAGATGGGATTCTACTGCTACTCCTCAATCTATTAATAATTACGATGTATATATAGATAATGTTTTAATGATTCCAACTGTTGGTGGTTATACAGGCGACACTGTGACTACCGCTAATTATGGAGGAGCACAAACTATTGCTATTAATTACGGAGCTCCTATAACAGCTGGTTCTTTACTAACAGTTAGGTTACAGCAAACAACTATATGGGACAATTATCAAAACTACCAATACACTAGTTTAAAAGATATAATTAATAATTTCATGTTATCTTATGTAGGCATTGATAGAGTTATATCAAAAGCTAAAAGATCAGAGGTTATATTTCATGCTAAAAGAGGTTTACAAGAATTCAGTTATGATACTTTAAAATCTATTAATATACAAGAATTAACAATACCTGCTAATTTATCTTTACCTCTTCCTCAAGACTACGTTAATTATGTTCAATTATCACATATAGATAGCATGGGTATAAAACACATTATATATCCAACTACTCTTACTACAAATCCAACAGCTCCACTAATTCAAGATAATCAAGGTATACCAACACAAGATGATTTTGGTAATAACATTGAGTCTCAACAATCTATAACTAATGAGAACTGGAGAAACGCAAATCAAAGAAATCTAACAGGTACTAATTTTGAATCTACTGACGCTAATGTATATAATTGGAACTGGTGGAAAACAGCATATGGCCAAAGATATGGTATGCAACCAGAGATATCTCAACAAAATGGTTGGTTTACTATAGACAACAGAAGAGGTTCATTTGCTTTTAGCGGTGATTTACAAGGGAAGTTGATAACTTTAGAATACATATCAGATGGGTTAGCTTTTGGTGACGATACTAAGGTGCCTAAGATGGCTGAGGATGCATTATATTCTCATATACTATATTCTATAACGTCTACAAGAGTTAACATTCCAGAGTATGTTGTTCAAAGATACAAAAAAGACAGATCTGTAAAGTTAAGAAACGCTAAAATAAGATTATCTAATATAAAATTATCAGAATTTACTCAAGTAATGAGAGGTAAATCTAAATGGATCAAACATTAAAAATGGCTAAAACTAAAAATACTTTTATAAAGTCTAGAATGAATAAAGATCTAGACGAAAGACTAGTTCCAAATGGTGAATATAGGGACGCTTTAAATGTAGATATTAGCCAATCTGAAGGCGCTGATGTTGGCACTGTTTCTGCTTCGTTAGGTAATTTAAAAATAACAGACTTTGATTTATCTAACGATTGTGAAGCTAAGATTATTGGTGTTTTTACAGATGAAAGAAATAAAAGTATATACGTTTTTATAACTAATTTTGTAGACACGTCTAATGATAAAGTAAGTAATTTTGCTAGCGGATCTAGTATTTGTCAAATATGGAGAAGAAACATTGAGACTAACGTAAACACTAAACTTGTAGAAGGTGATTTTTTAAATTTTTCTTTAACGCACCATATATTAAATATAAATTTATTAGAAGATTTATTATTTTGGACTGATAATAGAAATCAACCTAGAAAAATAAATATAGAAAAAGCAAATCCTTCTAACTCACCTAACCCTACGTACTACACAAATGAAGATCAAGTATCAGTTGCTAAATATTACCCATTTGAACCAATAGAACTTTTAAATAATTATGTAATAGATTTTTCAATTACAAGCGACGGGTCTGGTATTGCTCCAGGATATACGCCTTTTTTAAATCAAGTAGTACCAACAACAGCTATCACTGGATCTGGATCCGGCTTGACTGTTTTAATAAATAGCGTCGACTCCTTAGGGGATATAACTTCTTTAAATATATCAGATGAAGGTTTTGGTTATGAAAATGGAGATGAGATATACATTAACCCAACATCTTTACAAGCAAAAATAACTTTAATTGTAGAAACTCAAGGGGCAATGAAAGATAAGTGTACTGAGTTTCTGCCGTCTAAATACGAGTTTACTACATCGCAGGTCCAGAACATAACTTCAGGCGGGTTTCAATGGTATATCGACAAGCCAACTGATAGAACACTAGCAGAAGGAACTTTTGTAAAAATAACAACCAGCTCAGGCGTAGACATAACTCCTAATAGTAAGGTTAGATGCACATTTCAAGTAAATGCGGGTATTTTATTTACAGTACTTACATGGAAATCTTTACCAAATACTTTAGCAATTCCACAAGGTGCTATTTTAACATTTGGTGTAAATCCAGATTATGACCCTAATTGGCCAGGTGATTGTGAGTTTTTAAAAGATAAATTTGTAAGATTTGCTTATAGATTTAAGTTTGAAGATAATGAATACTCTTTAATATCTCCATTTACTCAAGCATGTTTTATACCTAAGCAAAATGGATATTTTTTATCTCAAATTAAGTCTAGAATTTCAGATGGTGTATCAATAGATGAAACTATTTACGATTCTCAGTTGGCTTATGAATCCACTGATTTAGGTTTTTTTGAAAATGCTGTAAACAGTGTAGATCTTAAGATACCTGCTCCGGTGTTTTTAAGTTCTCCAGATACTAATCCCTTTAAAAATGTTACTTCTCAAATGCATATTAAAGAAGTGGATATAATATACAAAAATGATTCTGAAAATACGCTAAAAATTGTAGACACTATAACTTCAAAAGATTTTCAAAATGTTGATTCTAATTTTATTATTTACAATTACCAATCAAAAGCACCTATAAAAACTTTACCTAGCAGTGAAATAACTAGAGTTAGTGATAAAGTACCTGTAAAAAGTTTAACTCAAGAAATTTCAGGAAATAGAATTATATACGGTAACTACATAGATAATCACACTAGTAATGAAAGTTTAAATTATGAGGTTGCTGCTGCTGAAAAAGCTGAAATAACAAGTAGTTCTCCTGATTACCCACCAGCGTGGCTTTTTAATCCTTTAATTTCAAAAGAATACCAAAACCACACTTTAAAGCAGAATAGAAACTATCAAGTTGGTGTAGTTTTATCTGATAGATATGGAAGACAATCAGATGTTATATTGTCGTCTTTAGGAGAATCTTCAACAAGTACTTTAGGTAGTTTTTATCAAGGATCTACACTTTTTCATCCATTTTACCCAGGAGATCCAGGGTTAATAACATCAAACCCTTCAGATTCTTGGAGTGGAGATGATTTAAAAGTTAGATTTAATTCAAGAATACCAGAGGCAATAAGCAAACCTGGATATCCAGGTTTATTCATAGATTATAATCCACCTTTAATAAGTAATTTTCTATCTACGGGTGATTATAAGCTTGCATCACCACAAATAGGCTATCCAACAACCACGTCTGGATCTGGAACAGGTTTAACAGTTGATTTTACACTATCTAACCCAGCTGCTAATAATGGTTTTATAACAAATATTAGCATAAATAATCCAGGTGCTGGATATCAAGATGGCGATGTGATAACAATTGGTGGAAGTGTTGGATATGATTCTACTTTTGTATTTCAAAAGTCAAATTTTCCAAATTTAACAGGCTGGTACAGCTACAAAATAGTTGTAAAACAACAAGAGCAAGATTATTACAATGTATATTTACCAGGTATAGTTAATGGGGCTATAAATGAAGAAGGTGTATCTAGTTCCACTAGAGCTACTGTAAGTTTATATAGCGATAATATAAATAAAATACCTAAAGATTTATTAGATGTAGGCCCTACCCAAACAAGTTACAGGTCTGACACTAAGTTAAGTTTGAGAGTTGAGAATACATCAACTTCTTCTATTCAGTGCTATCCAGGTACAGATATTGAAGACGTTGTTTCATTATCAGAATTAAGTGATTTAGGCATAAACTTAACTAGAATTACTGCAGTTGTTGATGCTACTGGAGGAGCTACTCCACCTAGCTTTGTAGAAATGGCTGGTTTTAATGAAAATATACAAGCTGGAATGTCAGTTAGTGTTGTTGCTGCAACTACTGGCTTACAAATAATTGGATTAAGTGATGGAGCCTACGTAAGAAGCTATGTTAAAAACGTTACTGGAGATAATTCTTCATTAAAAATACTTGGAACCACAATACCAATACCAAATCTTGCTCTAATAACTTTTGGACCTCCTGGTATTATATTTAACTCAGGTAATAATCCTATAATTGGTATATTATCTACTTCTAAATCTATAGGGGTTGCGGAAGAAAATAATTTTTCTACAAAATTAGCTGTATTTGAAACAAAACCTGTAAATTCTTCACTAGATTTATTTTTTGAAACAACTAGCTCAGGTCTTATAAGTACTCTAAACCAGGCTATATTATCTGGTACTATTGGTCAAAAATTACCTATTTCAATATCACCAATCTCTTTTAATTTAGATGAGTCTTTAACTGGTGCTCAAGGTTGCACTAATTCTTTTAGTGCTAATAACATTGTAAACACAGCAATAACAGCTGCAACAACCACGTGTTCTATACTTTCTGTTAGAGATGCAAATAATGCTGATAGAAAATCTGAGTTTGATATTTTACCTGGGGCTAATGCTACTTTTTCATTAACAACAACAAACCCAGTTGGAGAAGGCTACTATGTTAGCTCAAATAATGCTGATGTTAGATTTACATTTGCAATTGAAATGACTAATCAAGGGGTAAGCGTTACTAAAAACTTCAGCGGTGTTATAGCAAATAAAGAACCTCAGTACGTATTACCTCTTCCACCTAACGTTAATTCACCTGGAAGCGTGAATAATCTTACCCCTTATGCAGTTTATAAGAATATTGACTCTATACTTCCAGACAGAAGATTTAAGCCAAGCTCATTCCCACCAGGAACTTATTTTGGTGCTCCTTTCCCAGGCTTTAAAGCTTTAAACGGTAGTGGGGATGCGGCTTTAAATAAAAAAGATTTAACTTGGGAGTTAGTTTCTTGTATACCAATAGATGGTGAAGATGAACCGTTTTCAGCTAGTAGATTGGCTACAACATCTGATGGTCAAATTATTACACTTGCTTACAACAGAGCCATATGGCCAACTGTTATAAGGCCAGTTGGTAGTGTTACGACCGCTGATCCATTAAAATCTTATCAAATAGAAATAGGTAGAGAATATGTTTATGAAAATAGAATACAACTAATTCCAGGTTCTTCTGTAACAAACAATAACGGTGATGTAGCAAATGTAAGTTCATCTACAACGCCTTCGTTGAGTATAGTAGACAATGAAGCTCTTATATATGTTCATCAACTAAACGGGACTGTAGATGGCTTAACGGCGGAAATTCGCGTGGAGGATAATAGTTTTCTAAATTTTATTTCTTGGAATAATACTAATAATAATTATACGACTCAAGTTTCTATAAATATAGAAGAAGTTGTTAGATTTGTTTTGTGGGAGATTAAGCTTAGAGTATCTGATGGTGGAAACCTTAGGGCAAACACCGACATAACAGTTCGAATAAAACAGCGTTTCCGCGATAATTAAATTTACAAAAAAATAAGTGATTATAATATGAGTGCAATAATAGAAGTAAAGTATTTTAATTCGTTTTGGGGCAAGCAGGTCCAAGGTAGTGGAGGTTATAATCAACCAACGTGGCCAGGTTTAGATTGGAATCCATATGGTTATCCTACATTTCCTATTAAAGCTAGTGCTGGAAATACTTCAACAAATTGGTATATAGAAGAATCTAGAATAAAAGGTGGTTATAATAATGCTATAGTTTCTCAAGGTGTTAGAGCTTATTTAAACGAAGAAGATCCAAACAGGACTAATAGAGAGTCCTCTTTAATATACTCAGGAGTGTATAACTCTAGAACAGGCGTTAACGATACTAATGTATTTTCTATAGGAGAAAATATAACAAGCGACTTAGACCCAGCTAATGGTAGTATACAAAAGCTTTATGCTGAAAATACAAATTTAATTATATTTCAAGAAAATAAAGTTTCTTACTCTTTGATAAATAAAAACACTATATATTCTGGCACGCAAGGTTCTAATGAAACAAGTTCATCCTTGGTTATAGGGCAAAATGTTCCTTATGCGGGCACTTTTGGAATTGGTAAAAATCCGGAATCATTTGCTAAGTTTGGTTTTAGGAAATACTTTGCAGATCCACTAAGAGGTTCTATAATGAGGTTGTCAGCGGATGGTTTAACAGAAATATCTGACTACGGAATGAAAGATTTTTTTAGAGACTCTTTACAGGTTATAGATAACAATTTTAAAACAAAAAATTTAAATTGGACTCTAGCTGTTAATGTACCTGTTAGAGTTATAAAATTTAACTTCAATGTTCCATTAGCTGATTTAACTTTTACTAATTATCAGTATCTTGCGTTTGGTACTCTACCACTGGTCCCATTGCAAAGTGTAACTGGTCAAGGTAGTGGAGCTACAGTTACTGCTACAATACCTGACCCTGCTGGTGTTGATCCTTTTATATTAAGAACTCAACAAGGCGGTGGTTTTGGTTATTTACCTGGTGACATAGTTAAAATAACAGGAGATGGTATAAAATTCACAGGAGAGGTTCAATTTACTTTAACTTCTAGTATGTTAGTTGACAACACACTCCAAAATCCTTTTTACATACAAGAAAATGACGCATGTGAAATATTCATAGGTTCCTCTGTGCTAAACGTAGATGCCAACGAGGTTGCAGTAGATACCGAAACTATAGTAACTAATGTTCAAAATTTTTACTATGATCCAAACGACGCAACTAAATATTATTTAGCAATATCTACTAGAGAAAGCATAGCTCCAACTGCTACAGGGCTTTTTTCTTATGAGTACCAAAGCAGAATTGTAGGGGGTTGGGACAATTACAACAGGTATTACACAATTTCCATGCAGTTAGATCCATCGTATGTTAATGAAACCAGTAATTTTATAACAACATCATTTGACGAAACAATTAGGGGTTGGGTTAGTTTATATAGTTATAAACCAAGTTTTATTTTTAGTTTAAAAGGTTTATATTTATCAACACATAAAAACTATTTATATCAGCATTATTTAAATAATGGTAATAATAGCAATTATTTAAACTATTATGATATTAGATACGGGTGTTCTTTAAGTCTAGTTATAAACGCTAACCCGTCTATTAAAAAGAATTTTCAAACAATAAATTACGAGGGTAATAATGGATGGGAAGTTTCAGTTTTACAAAGCGACACTACTGGGTTTACAAGTGGAAATGTAGGTTTTGTTGATTCTGCAGAATATATATATAGTTATGAGAAAGGTCTATACACAGATCCTAACAGTGGCTTACCACAAAGAGCGGGTTTTGATAGAAAAGAAAATCTATATGTAGCTAAAATAAATAACAAATCTTCAATTAGACTTAATGAAGTTCTTGGAGGTAATCAAGTTAGTGGTGTTAAAGGTTATTTATTAAATACTGTATTAAGTATTGACAATCAAACAAACGTTGGCGGTCCAAAAGAACTTTGGTGTGTAGGTACTACATTTGTACAATCATCTTAAAATATTAATAAATAAAAACAAAAATTATGCCATTACCATTACTAGCAGTAGCAGCACCCATGATTATAGGTGGTATTCAATCTGCTATTTCAAATAATCGAGCTAACAATATGAATAACGATATATCAAATGCGCTTGGTACTATTACTGATATAATGAACAATAGAGCTCCTGTTTATGATGCTTCTGATAAAATTAGAGATATGAAGAGCATGGTAGTAAATCCTTATGCTAATTTAGGTGTAGCAACTCAAGCTGCTGAAATGCAGATAGAACAATCCGATATAGCTCTAGCCAACACATTAGACGCTGTTAGAGCTAGTGGTTTTGGAGCTGGTGGAGCAACAGCATTAGCTCAAGCGGCCACTAGAAGCAAGCAAGGTGTTTCTGCTACTATAGAACAACAGGAATCTCAAAATGAAAAATTAAGGGCTCAAGGTGAGCAGCAAAGATCTCAAGCTTTAATGAATATAGAATCACAAGCAATTTCAGCTGAAGAAAGAGCAGCTCAAGGCGAAGACGCTAGAGTTCAAAATCAATTAGATAGAGCTTATGGTGAGTACGATTTTTTAAGATCAAGACAAATGGGTATTCAAGATGCTGGAAATGCAGCCATGATGGCAGGTATATCAGGAACAACAAGTTTACTTACTGGATCTTTAGGAGCAGAAGGTGGTGGATTATCTTTTATGGGTAATAAGATTGGTGGTTAGTAACGAGATATAAAAAAGAAAAATGAGTCAAAGTAAAGTAAGTTTAAAATCAAGAGATATTTCAGCTGATGCAATTAGAAATGTTCAGTCAGTTACACAGGTGGGTCTTAATAGACTACAGCAGTTAGCTAAAAATCAATTACAAGAAAGAAAAGATACTCAAAAAGCATTATTGTTGGGTTCTGCAAAAACTGACCAGTTAATAGAGTCTTATATTACGCAAACAAAAGATGCCAATACTCAGATGTCAGCAGAGGGAGATGCATATGTACGACAAGAAGCTGAAAAAATAGGTAAGTTGTATGCTAATTCAATAAAGCCAGGAGCTAGTGATGAAGATAGAAAAACGTATACAGACGCTAATACCATAGGTCTGCGTAATTTACAGTCTATTGCAACAACAGTTAGTCAAGTTAGCAGTAACGAAAATGTAGCTACTCTACACACTTCTGCAGTTAGTAATAACTCTGCTTTAAATAGATTAACTAGAGACTCTCAACAACAAACTCCGCATTGGAATTTTCAATCTGTTTTAGGAACTGGTCAATTTAAAGATTTAAAAATAAAAAACGATGATAACAATCAAGTTAATATTAGCGCTACGTCTCTAGGTGATAATAATTTAATTGTTGACATAAACGCTTCGGCTTTTAATAATGCTTTGTTAAGAACTGGTGAAACTTCAAGCCAGCAGGTTATACAACAAGATGACATTATAATAGAAAGAAATGGCGTGTGGTTTAAAAGCTTTGAAAATGAACTAAAAGGAATAACAGGACTTCTTGATGGTGTAAAAAAAGTAGAAAGTAAATTTGATAGAGGAAAAAACAAAAAAACTGTTGTACAATCAGAAGGACCAGTGGATATATATCAAAACTTAATTGGAGATCCTAATAATAAACAATTGCTTTTAGGTAAAACTGGTGCAAGTAGTTTTAATAAAACATGGGATCAATTAGAACTAAACGGATTTTTAGGTGATAATCCACTTAAAGATATAAGTTGGAATACTTTTAATGATAAGGATGAGCAAAGAGCAATTGATAAATTAAATAAAGAATATGATAGTGGAGTTTATAATGACGATACAAGTGCAACTTCTGGTAATATTTTAGATCCAACCCCTGATGATAATAAGTTTACATTAGAAGATTACAGAGAAGTTCAAGGTGAATTTAAAAATTTAGCAGCTGAAGGTATGGCAAGATTAGCTGAAAGATTAATTGGTAATAGAAGTGAAACAGTTGTTAGTATTAAAGAGCTCGATGATTATTATAAAGTAACTAATAAAACAACTGGTAAATCAGAATATACTCCTAGTGGTAAGCAGACATTAAGGTCTGATTATGACAACTTGTGGACAAGCAAATTAACCAATTCAATAGTAAACGCGAAGTTTAATGACTTTAAAGGAGTGGTTAAAGAAATAGAAAATAATCCAAAGGCTTTTGGTGTAGATACTAAAGGTGGTTTTGATGTGGCTACTGGTGCTAAAATAAAAGAAATGTTTCCAGGAACATCTTTTGGAACAATGCAAGACGATGCTGTTTACGAATTTAATAAAAAAGACCCTCAAAGAAATGAAATAATAACTAAGCCTGAATTTTTTGATTTTGATGGTAATGGAGGTTTAGATGAAAATGGAAAAAATACTATGTGGAATTTGTTAGGCGTAGACGATTACGAACAAGCTATATTTTCTAATCCTACAGAAATGAAATTAGTTTATCCAAATTACAAACCTTCAGCTTCATCATACCAAAAGAAATAATTAAATTAAATATGGAAGAAATATATTTATCACCAGATGGTTTATATGAATACTCTATTGCTGAATTACAAGAGGCAGCGAAAGAAAGCAAAATAAATTTTGAAGAGTTTATTTCCTCTAGAGGCTTTAAGTTAAAAGGTAGTGAAGTAGAGGAGACTGTTGAAGTAGAAGAAAAAGAACCTTTAACTCCAAATGACTTTAAAAAACAAGCTGAAGTAAATAAAATTAATAAAATAGCCGAAGGTGCTAAGAACTTTAAGTTAGACGAGACAATAATGGTAGATGAACCTGAGCCTATATCTTTTGATGATATTAATGCTGATTTAATGAAAAGCATTGTTGAAGATAACAAGTTAGTAGATTTACCTACAATGTCAGTTATTAATTCGCCTAATTTTCAAAGTTGGATTAATAGCAATACTCAAAAAGAAAGAGCTATTAAAGAAGAAAAAACTTTAGATGTTTTAAATCAACCAGATCTAAGCAATGCTTTAGTAACTAATAATTTCACAGTAGAAAATGTTAATGAATTAAGAAGTTTAGGCGTAGAAAATTTACCTGAGTTTCCAGAAGAAGCAACAGGTTTATTATCAGATCAGGCAGCTAATAATCCATTTACTAGCGCTGGTAATTATAGTCCTATAACTAGCTACAATGACCTTGTTGACGAAGCTTTAAATAAAGATCAAAGCATAATAACTTTATTTGGAAAAGCACAAACAGAAGAAGTTGAGCAAAATAGATTTAATTTTTTTAGTGATATAGTAAAGCAAGATAATAACAACCTAAAAACAGAAGAATTAGAAAACAAAGTAAAAGGTTTAGAAGTTGAAAATATGATTGAAACTTCTGATGCTCAGGCTAAAAATTTTTTAGGAGAAAATCTTTATAACAAATGGTCGCAAGCTTCAACTCAAGAAGAAAAAAATAAATTGCTAAATGAAAAATTTGGCAATATAAAAAACTTAATAGATGAAGATGGTAATTTAATAAGAACTAAAAAATCAGAATCTATTTCAAATCCATTTTTAGATCAATTATTACCACCTGGTTTAAAACCTGAAGAAACTAAAAAAGTATTAGATGAAGCTAAACAAGAATTAAAAGCTTATACTAATACTGGTCTTGATGAATTACTTAAGCTTTATACTCCCGCGGCTAATGACGTGGCTTCTTTTGCAAAATTACTGTATGCTAAAGGGTCAGAAGGTATAATGGATCAAGCTTTACCTACTCAAAAAGCTAGTGAGTTTTTAATGAACATAGGTGTTCCGGCTGAAGATGGTGACAAGTCTTTGAAAGATGATTTTAAAAACTTAGAGCAAATAGCTAAAACAGGAGTTATTCCTAAAAACTTAAGTTTTCTACCTAGAGGTGGAAATAAATTAGTTAATAACTATAATAAAGCATTAAGAAAGTTACAGAGTATACAGACAGCTATAGGTTTAAATACAGATTTAACTACAACAAAAAGACAAGGCACTTTTGACATACTAGGTAAAGAAACTAAAAATGTTTTTGGATTTGAAACTTTAGGTATAAATGAAATGCAAAATGTTTTGTTATATGCTTTTCAAGATGATTTAGGTATAGAAGCTAAGAAAAAAGAAATTGAAAAAATGGGCTTGCCAGGTGAAATTTACGTAAAGCAACCTGGCGAAGATTATTATTCTGGAGAAAAACTTGCAGCTCAAATGCCTGGATTTATGAAGTTAGGTGCTGAAGTTTATTTTAGTATGGGTGTAATAGGTGGAGTACTTAATCTACCTAAAATAACAGCTGGAGCAGCAGATTTAATAGTTGCAAATACTACTAGACTAGGTATGAGTGAAGGAGCTGCTACTAGATTTGCGCAATTTTCAGTTGGTACTTTTCAAGAGTCAGCTGGTTTAGTAGGTAGTAATACTATAGGTAGCAATCTTACAGGATCTGAAAAAATGCCTGTAATACCTTTTGCTGTAGGTTCTCAACTAGGTCATTTAGGTACTAATTGGTTAGGTGAAGTAATGAAAAAAGGATTAGCTATTACAGCTAAAAATAATAAATATCTTGGTAATGTTGTTAACTTCTTTAATAGAATGCCTGGTGGATCTACACTTGGTGGAGCAGTTAAGTTTGTTGCTAGACCCGCTCTTGGTGCTGGTGCTATAAAGTCAGGAGAATTTACCTCAGGTGTTGCTGATATAGTAAAAGAGAATTTAGGATTTGGTAAGGCTGATATGGATATGAGTGAGCTTTGGCATCATGTAACAGATTCTGATAGCTTTTTAGAAACATATGGTGCTTTAATGTTTATGTCAGCTGCTCACCCAAGTCAGATGAAGGTTAATGCTGTTAAGAATTTTGAGTATGATATGCTTAAACTTAAAACAAACATGCCTGAATGGAATAGACTAGCATCGGAAATAGGACTAGAAGCTAGAGGTTCTAAAAAAGGCGGAAGAACTAGTTGGTCTTTCTTTGAAATAAGAGAAGCTGTTGACAACAAGCTTAATGAAATATCTACTAATGCGGAATTAACGCCAGAACAAGCTAGAGATCAGATAGCTCAAACAAAGGCTTTAGGCAAAAGATTAGGTATAAAAAGAGTTTTAGACTCTGAACTTGCAAGTGCTGATGGTAAATTAAATTGGAACCAAACTTACAAGAACTTACAGTTAACTTTAAATTCTATAAAATCTGGTAATAGTGTAGATGCAAAAGATATTAAAAACTTAACAGACGCTGGATTTGCTAATGGTGGAGCTACTCCTATATTAGAACTTCAAGGCTTAGGCTTTGATGAGGTAACCGCAACCAATTTAGTTAAGCATGCTGAAACTTCATACAACGAAGCTCAAGAATTTTTTGCAACAGATAGTAAAAACTTTGAATCTTACATAGAAAGTGGTATTGTAGAAATGCAAAACAGCGGCATAAAAGAAAATTTAAAGAAACAATACGATAGTAAAAACTTAAGTGAAACCGCTTTTAAATTCAAAACTGAGCAAGCAGAAAAACAAATAAAGATAGAGCAAGAAAAACAAAGTGTTTTAATTGACCTATCAAGAGGAGATGCAAAGCAAAGAATTAAAGAAACATCTGATTATGTGGATCAAGTTGTGGGAGAAGGTGGTGATATAAGAAGATTATCAAATGAAAAATGGGTAGAATTAAAATCAGAGCTAGGCGAAGAACAAAAGTCTACTTCAATAGGTTATGGCTTTCAAACCACTATAGACGGTAAACCTACTTTTGTAATAAACAAAGACGCTATGCTAGAGGGTGGTGTGTTTAGATTTGAGTCAGGAGGAAAAACATATAAAATAAGTAGAGGATTTAAAGGTTCTACTGAGAAACACGAAGTTTTTCATGGGGTTTTTGAAAATAAATTTGATGCAAGATCCGCAGAGTCTAGAGCTAGAGAATTAGCAGGTCCCGAGGGTGATTTAGATGCAGCTAGAGAGACTATTAAGAGACAAGATATAGAATATATAGATTCATTTATACAAAGACTTAAGGACGTAGGTATATACAATAGGGTTGAAGCTGAAATGAAGTTAAGACCTGACTATATAGAGCTTAAAAAGAGAGGCGGAAGAGATATTCAAATAGAAAAAGAATTTATAAATGAATATTTAGAGCTACAAAATGAAGGCAAATTAAACAGCTTAATAGAAGGTGTTGAGTTTAAAAATGTGAATGCAGATGTAGTTACTAAATTAAACAATGGTGCTGATGTTGTAGATTATTTTGCTAAAGGTGTAGAACAAACACCTGAAGGTAAAGCTAAAGTTAAAGAAGCTTTAGATAATTACAAAGAGCTTGTTAAAGAAGGAGATACTCCTATTAATTTTTCAGAAAAAAATTTGAAAGATTTAACTAAAGAATATAAAGAAAATAGAATATCAAGAGAAGATCTTGATGAGTTAATACAACAGTATACGGCTAGTGGTATAGCGGCTTTAAAAAGAATAGCTAGTATAGGTAAAAGAAAAGTACCTGTTGATACTAAAAATCCTAAAATTACTGAAGGTATAGCTGATCTTTTAGTTTTAGAGTTTGACAGTTTTACTAGAAACTATGACCCTGCTAAAGCAGAGGTTAGTACTTACATGAATAAAATAGCAGAGCGTATATTACCTAAGTATGTAGAAAAATTTAAACCTAACGAAAACGTTAGAATAGATGATTTAACAGTAGAGGTAGCTGATACAAAAACTCCTGAGACTGATTTAGTTGATAAAGAGTCTGAAATTAAAGAAACAGAAAGACTAGTAAGTGTATTTGAAGGTAAGGAAGCTAAAGCCAAACAAAAAGAAATTATAGAGGTATTTAAAGACTTAAGATCTAATCCTGAGAAATTGGAAGAAGCTAGAATTAAAGGATTTGGTGGCACGCCTAAAGAACAGTTAGGTAAAGTAGCGGAATTATTATTTAATATACCTGACGGAACTAAAGTTAGTAACCCTTCTAAAAACGTTCTACCTACAATAAAAATAATTGATTTAAAAGGTAAAAAAATTACTCCGAAACAATTAGATGCAGGTAAAAAAGGTATTGTAGATGCTAAAGACTTTGTATCGTTAAGAGATTACTTTAAAGATAAAAACAATTTAAGAAGATTTTTAAACGCATCTTTGCCTGAATACAATGTTAATACTCCACAATCAATTATAAATGTAAAAGGAGAGAACATACAAGTGTCTCCAGATGTTGTTGGTAGAGGAATAAGATTACCAGACAGAATATATGATTACTTCTATGATCAGTTTATAGATCCTACTGGAGTAATGACTAGCCCTAGCGGTAGAGGTAAAGGTAAAACAAGTCAAGTTCAAAAAGTTTATAAGATAAAGCCAGAGTTTAGAAAACCAACTAATGAGGTTATAGATAAAGTTTTAAAAGATATATTAGCAGATGTAAAGACTGATGATTTACCAAGCGAGTACAATAGAACTATAGCTCAGCTTGTTAAAGGTATGTCACTAGTAGAAACTATGGCAGTATCTAATCAAGCTAAAAGAACTAAGCTACCTGCAGAAACAGCTGCTGAAAAACAACTAATAGCTGATATTAAGTCTTCTTCTAGTAAGTTATCTATGTCTGAAAAGATAGCTAAAGCTACTGAATTAAAAAGAAGTAATTTTGATTTAGAATTTAATTCTAAAAATATAAAAGATTTAAAACTTGATAAAAAAGAAAATGAAGTTGTTAAATCAATATTTAAATTACCTAAAGAAGCTGTAGAAGAAATAAGTAAAGCTTATTCTATAGATTTATCTAATAAAAAAGTTATTGACAATATAATTAAATCAGATAAAAAAGCTGCCGAAGCTTTAGCTGATGAAATAGTAGAAAACAATCCTGACTTAAGTAAAGAAGAAATATTAAAAGATATAAAAGATTCTGGACTTAAGTGGAGAAACTGGTCTAAAGTTAATAAAATTGAAAATATACCTTTACAAGAAAAATTATCGTCAGAAAATATAACAGCTTATAAAAACTTTGGAAACAAGTTTTTAGATAATATAGTTAAAAAGTTAGGCGGATTAGAAAATTTATCTAAAGATATTACTTCTTCCTTAACTTCTACTTTAGGTTTTGGCAATGCTATGACTAGTATACCTAGAATAAACTCGCAAGGTAATAAAGCGCCTAGTGTGTTATCTAAAACTCAAATGGCTACTAGGTCTGAAATAGAAGCTTTAGGCATAAAATATAAACCTGATTACTCTTATAGTAGAAGTGAGCAAAGTAAAATAGCGAGATCTATCAGTGATGTTCAAGCAATAGAAAGACTTTTAGAAAGAGAAGCTAAAGATGCTATTAAGCCTACTAAAAGATTTGAAAAAATTAAATACGCTTGGCAACCTAAATGGGATTACTCTACAAAAGGTATTAAAAAATTAGGAGAAGAATATGCAGATAAATTAAATAAAGATTCTAATTACACTATAGAAAATTTTGTTAGAGATATAAGAAATGACTTAACACATCCAGAACTTAGAAATTCTGTTGATGGTTATGAGAAAACAATGGAAGCTAATAGCGAGCTGTTAAATGTGGCCTATGAAAGCTTGTCAGATTATTATTTCAAATCTAAAGATAAAACTCTTGCTTTAAAAGATATATCAAATTTTCTCCAACAACAAACAAACGCAGCTACTGGTTTATTTAAAGGAATGGCTAGTATGGAAAGTGCTACAACTAGACCAACTGAGCAAGAAGTAAAAGGAAGAACTCACAATGAGCATCAAACAGATCTTCTAGCTGCTAATCAAAATTTTATAGGCTTATTAAGAAAATATAAAGGTAAAAATAAAACAGGTTTTAAAGAGCAATTAAGAAGTTTAACAGATCAATTTAAACAAGCTTTAATATCAAGAGAGACTCAAAAGTTTAAAGATGATCCAGCTAGAGGTGGAGCAGGTAAAATGTCTTCAGAAAACTATCTAGCTAACACATTTGCAGATGGATCAGCTATTAGTCAAATAATTTTAGGAGGTCCTAATAAAGGTAAAACAGTTTTAGAAGTTTTACAAAATGAATATGGAAATAAAATAGTTTTAGAAAATCTTAAAAAAATTCCTAAAGATAAAGTTACAGCAAATGTAATAGAAGCTATACAAAAAATAGAGTACGAGAAAGAGTTTAAAAAAGTCAAAAAAAATAATTTAGAAATACTAGATGAGCCAGGCGTCATGAACACTAGTGAGAAGATGACTACTGAAGAGTTAGTTGAAAAAGCTAGAACTATAGACAAAGCTTTACAAATGGCCGATCGTCCTAATATGCCTAAGAAAAAAATTAGAATATTTGACTTTGACGATACTGTAGCTAGAACAAATAGTAA
>TARA_B110000902_G_scaffold63943_1_pt1 | contig 17645 bp, 11 predicted proteins | sample TARA_B110000902 | Tara Oceans TARA_B110000902 (sample SAMEA4398009) | marine metagenome | biome: Polar Biome; feature: [SRF] surface water layer (ENVO:00010504); material: water (ENVO:00002006), including particulate matter (ENVO:01000060) such as... | depth 5 m | reverse complement strand
CTATATCATTAAGTAAACTTGCTCGTCCAACTATACTAATAGAAGCATTGCCTGGACCAGCAACAACAACAGCTTTTATAGTTTCTTTATTATGTCTGCCGCCGTCGACTACTATAGTATAGTCGGCGCTCATGATCTCGCCAACGTGCCACTGATCTAAGACGGTATTACTGTAAAGCTGTTTCCATTGATTTTTGTAGGAGAACTGAGTGTTATCCTTCAATTGTATCGTACCGTGTATACCTTTAGTAAAGTAGTCTTTAAAATTCATTTATATTTCCTATTCACTTTATAATAGTATTTATCGGATTAGCAATAAGTAACGTATATAGGAGTGAATATGTTTTTCAATAAATCGATAAAATTAACAGCGTATACTAGTGATTTAAGTGTGTATACAAATTGTAAGCCTGCGGTCGGTAAGGATGTAAAAACTCCAGGGTGGCTAAAGAATATTTCAGCTAGTGTTAAATCATGGAATCGAGACATCGGGCTGTATGATAAAGCTGGCACTGTAGCAATATGTCCCGGAATTAGAGAATATTTCTCAACGCCAATTACATTATCCATGTGGTCTGAAATAGATATAAGAATAAATCCAGACGGATCTTGGAGTAGCACATCTCAATCTAGACCTGATCTTAACACAAACATAGCAGAGCATTCAGAAGATCAATGGAAAGGCATGTATCCTGGAAAACGCATTGCTCTTAAATTAGACAGTCCATGGAGATTTAAATCTAATTGTGCTACAAAATTTTTATTCTCTGAGTCTCATTACAGCACAAGTTATTTTAGGGAAAAAGATGTATGGTTGTCTCCTGGAGTTACTAATTTTAAATACCAGCATAGTACAAATATACATTTAAATTGTCCTGTGAAGGAAGAAACGTATGTGATGACTCTTAAATACGGGATGCCATTAATATCATTATTTCCGATGACAGAACGTGCAATCGACTTTGAGTGCAAACGTGTTCCGTTTGACGAATATATATCACTTGGTGATCATATGCCAAGAGTACCAATTGGAAAATACTACAAGCAGCCGGATATCAAAAAATGAAGACAGTGTACTGGGCAGCTTGGGATAACAAAGACATGCTAGACGAGATGTTTCTTGGATATAGCGATCCAGTAAATGTATTACACGATTTACAATCTAATATAAACAAGGAAAATAAAATGGATAATTTTTTAAATTGTCCTGCCTTTTCTAATCAATACAAAAATACATTTATGCTTAAAAGTCCTACTACTATCGATGTAACATTTAAGGATAACTATATAAGAAATAATCTTCCAGAACATATTCCGTTCAATCAAAAATCGTTTATTTATAAGCAGCCATCATTAGTTGGTGCCAAGACCATAAAAGCAGCAGCTAATTGGATTTTCTTTTCCGAAGACAATTTAGTAATGGAAACTATGCATCCTAGTATGCATAATACTCCTGTATCTGAGTATGGGTATTACGTGCCAGGTGGTTTTAATATTTCACAATGGTTTAGGCCAATAGAATACGCTTTTCAAATGTGGGAAGGTTGTGAAAAATTTAAAGTCACCCATAACGACCCAATGATGTATGTTAGATTTAATACAACAGAACGAATAGAATTAAAAAAATTTACATTATCTCCTAAATTATTTGATATGTCAATGAGCTGTGTTAGATTAAAAACGTATGTCCGGCAGCGAAATCTTCAAAAACTATATGATATATTTACCGAGTCTAAGATGCGTAGTCAAATACTAAAAGAAATTAAAGAAAATTTAATGTAAAGAATTGTAGATGTAAGGAACGCTGAGATGAGCAACGTTCCTTAACACATATTACTAGATAATATTTTTTACTGTAATTAATTTATTATATTCAGGCAGATACAAATATTCAATTTCACTATCAGATAGTGTCCGTATAGCATCATCTAGTGTCTCAACTAGAGGTTCACCGCCTAAGTTAAAGCTAGTATTAAAGATAATTGGACATCCTGTCTTTTCTTTAAACGCTTTAATAATATCATAGTAATGCGGATTCTGTTCACGTGTAACTGTTTGAATTCTACAAGTACCGTCAACATGAATAATAGCAGGAATCTTTTCTGCTATGCCTGGCTTACAATTTACAGCATACATCATATACGGACTGTCTTCCATGCCACGCAGATCAAACCATTCGTGTACATCTTCAGCAAGTATCGATCCAGCAAACGGACGGAAGTATTCACGGTGTTTAATTTCATTAACAAAGTCCTTACCGTCTTTAAATGTAGGATCAAACATTAAACTACGATTGCCTAATGCACGTGGTCCTGATTCTGACTTGCCTTGGAAACATGCAACAATATTTTTGTTAGTCATTAATTCTATAACGTCTGCATGTGTAGCGTCAGTTACTGTGCTAGTGTACTTTTGAGCAACAGTGTTAATATCACTATCGGAATACGAATGATCGAATCCTAAATATAATCCTGCCTTTGTATAGTCTACACGTTCCCGCCCTGTCCAATCATGCCAAATTAGAAGTGCGGCGCCAATAGCTGTGCCTGCGTCACTACTAATAGGCTCTACAAAAATATTAATGCCTTCATCTTTAAGAGCTTCTAAGTAATGATAGTTTGCAACACAATTTAAACCATAACCACCGCTGATCACAACATTTTTACAACCCGACATTTCAACTGATTTTTTAATAAGGGTTGTTACTTGATCTTGTGTCTGTGTTTGAAGAGCGTATGCCAAATTTCTACGATTTTCTAATAGTGTAAAATCTTGGGTTTCATGGGGCTCTTTGCCGTGGTACATTAAATAATCGTATGCACCAAAATTAACATCAGCGCCTCTAGGGTAACACGGTATTACTAATGACCTATTTGATAAGCCTGTGTCTTCGTTAAACAATTTAGGGATTTTATCAGTAGGCGCTCCGTATGGAAATAATCCCATAGTTTTTCCTGCTTCGATAGAATGCCAACCGCAATACTGTGTTACTGCTTCGTATGTTTTAACAATTCCTGCAACGTCAGACAAAGTAACTTCACAGATTGTACCAGGATCATCGCTAAAGTACTCTTCGGCGCTAAAGTCATGTATTCTTCTCGTAATCATACTATTACGAGTTGCCAGGTGTTTATATAACGTTTGTATCTTATTTGGATACGAACAAGCATAGATACTTTCTGTTTCCCAGCCTTCAAAAGGTTCAGACAATCCGACTTCCATATTATAAAATGTTCCGGCACCATCTACTATAAGAGCTACAGCTTCGTCAAACCCTGACCGATAAAACGCACACGCAGCATGCAATTTATGATGCATTCTAGATAAATCAATCACTTGCTGATGATTTCTAGTATCTTCCTCGTATTTTGGAGTTTTAATTAATCCAAGTTTTCTAGCCATTGCAGTATAAATATTTTCGCCTGTATAATCTGCTGTTACAGAACTAGTATCAGGAGTTGTATGTGCTAATACTATGTAATCTAATTTATCAGTATACTCTAAAATCTTAACCATTGTTGCTAGAGGTGTGCCGTCATACTTGAATCTTGAGATTCTTTCTTCTTCTATAGCAAAAACAATTTCTCCATTCTTAAGTAAACATACACTTCCATTATGTCCACGAGTAATTCCAGCAATCCATATATCTTTTTTCATAATTATATTTTTTCCTTAATGTCTTTTAAGATTTTAGATATTAAATCTTTAGTTTCTTTTTCACTAAAGTCCATACATGTATCATTGACTCGGTTTGCAATGTCTCCGTCGAGGCCATTCTCACAAAGTCTTATAGGAAAATACCTAATATCTGTACTAGACTTTTGTAATATATTAAAATGGTTAGCATACGATGTATTTTCAGCAAATGTGCTGCCTAGTATTACTGTTCCGGGTATATCAAATGCATATGCCATGTGCTGTCCTACACTGTCGCATCCTATAAAGTAATCACTAGCTTCGATAATTGCAGCCCACTGACGCAACCCTGCTTCGACTTTGAAAGTGCTATCATCTACTTCTTTATTTTCTCCCATATAAACTATGTTATATGTTTTATGGAGTTCTTTTATAATAGACTGATACGTAGCCAAACTTAACGAACGACTCATAACATCAATCATTTCATTTTGTTGTGGAACTGAAGATCTGCCAAAAGGCTGTATTACAATTGTCTTGGCTTTGCCTTGCTGTTTGTTTACATTAGTAACAACATCAAGTGCATTAAGTTCTTCTGTTTTATTTAATATAATTTTAATTTTTTCTAAATCAGAATGATCAGTTGTATTGTTAATCAAATAATCAAAAGCTTCAGTTAGATGCCGTTGTTGATTATAGTAACCGTGATCTCGATAAGGCTCAGGGCTTACCATTTCATTAGGCTTTATTATATCTTCAAATAGTCCTTTGTGCTCAGGAGTAAACGTTAAGTCTTGTAGTTCAGGAATCCCTACAAAAAAATCTAACCCACTTTCAGTAAAAATATAAAAATTAGGACCGTTATTTTTATAATACTTTAATAATGCAGGAATAGCACAAAGTACTCTTCCTGCTCCACCATTAATTGCAAATACTTTTTTCATTAAAAAACCCATCTAGTTGTGTCTATACATGTAATTATATATAAACACCTAGATGGGTTAATGATATTGGCAGTATTAAATTAAACGCCTAATACTGTTTTCATGTGCGCTACCCACGCTTGTTGATCAGCTAAGACTATTTTCCAGTGCGCTAAGTACGCATCCTTATCTTCATCTGCTAGAAGAATAAATGCTGTAGTATGCTCTTCCGGTGTACCTTCTAAATATGTAATAGGTTCCGGAAAACGAACAACATCAGGATCAGGATCTGTGTCATTTTCAACACCAGATATTGTACGTATAGTATCTGCTACAACCTCTTCCCATATTGCTAAATTGTCAGCATTAATGTCTGGCACACCTAATGAATTTTCTCTAATAGGCACATAACCTGATGCAGGAGCAGATTTAGCTAATGCTTTTCTTTCTTCTACTGTAGGTTCTGTAGCTGCTGCTACTACGCTTTCTTCGTCTAGAAGTCTACGAATCTCTGCTTGCTCGGCAGCGGATGCTGCTGCCGCTGCTTCGTCAGCTTCACGTCTAGCTGTATCAGCAGCATCTCTAGATGCTGCTATTACAGAGCCTACTAGCTCATCGTAATCATCAGAACCAACTGCTACGCATTGTCCGCCTATCCAGTATGCGCCTGGGACACAATCTGAATCATTAGATTCTAACCACTGGTTACCTGAAGTACTAACTAAAGTTGCGTCTGTTTCAATTGCAACTATTATGTCAATACCGTAATCATTTTTCTTTGTTCTAAAATACATTAATAGTTACCCCTTAGTATACTACAACAACGGCGCCTGCGCCGCCTGTTGGGAATAGTCTGTTGCCGCCGCCACCTGGCTTAGCAGCTTCATTCATTGTTGCGCCTGCACTAAATTGTAAGTCTGAGACGTTATCGCCTGTGCGACTTTTAAGTGTTGACAACGGTAATGCTGTTATAGGCTTCTTATTTGCAGCAGTATCTTTAGAATACCCTACCATCCAATAGCCTGATCCGCCACCAAGTGAGTATAAGTTTTCCATTGCTGCACATGGCCAGTTTGAAAGGTTAGTACCGTATACAAAAGTAAAGTGATCTTGACTAAATCCAATATAACATACTTTTGTAGTGCTGAGACCTTGATCTGAGCCAGCCGCTGCGGATGAGCCACCTGCAACTGGGGTCATTAATGGTCCTTCTCCTGTGCCGTCTTGTCCTGCGCCGCCTGAAGATCCTCCATCAGCACCGACAGTTACTGGACATGCGTTCACCGAATACTGGTCATTTCCAGTAGGATAGTTACCTGGATTGTCAGTACTAGTACCGTCTGATTTAGCAATCGCTGTGCCTGATCCACCGCCACTAGCAGCGCCATTAGAACATAGATATGTAGAAGCACACATACAGTAGCATACACAGCTTGCCCAGTTTATGTTATAATAACATTGTCCGCCGAAGGTCGTATGATAAGTCTTCAAGCAATTACACTGCCACACTGTGCCTGCAGATGCGTTAAAGCAACAGCCGCAAGTGCCACCATTGATGGTTTCGGCTGGAATAAGATATCCTTTACTACAAACACAATTGTATCTGGTGCCACCAAAGCTATAATCATATCCGCTATTTTGATAGTACGTACAAGAGTATCCTTCTAAGGAAGGTCCTGCTGCGCCGCCGCCTGGAGAGTTAATAGTAACTGTTCCATCAAGCGAGCCGTCTTCTCTAAAGAATGGAGCAAATTCGCCTTTGCCGCCGACGCGGTTAACGTCTCCGCCAGATGCTGTGCCGCCTGCGTTAAAGTATCCGTTGATACAATTATTATAACCGCATACTGGAAGATCAAATCCTAAAACTGTTTTATTATCGAGGGTATTATCTCGTGGTGTGGAATTTCCTTGGCAATTCCACGCAATGGCTGTCTCTGTTGCATTATTTGCTGTAACTGTGACTCCGTTTATCGAAGCACTGCTTGCAGTTAATCCGCCTACAGATCCAACATTGATTGTCATTGAAGCTCCTGGCGCTACACCGTCAATAGTTTTTTCTGCGTAGCCGCCGCCAGCGCCTGGCAAGTGTCCAATAAAGTTTAAACAATAATCGGTTCCCGGGGATACTACACCCGAACAACATGCTTCACTTGAAAAGCACATTTCTGTAGCTCTGTAGTTACTGCCTGCGCCTATTACAAATACTTTAGCTTTACTTACGCCCGCTGGTACAGACCAGGATGATGTTCCTGCACTAGTAAAAACTTCTGCTCGAGTAAAGCCAGTATCTGTTGCGCTACTTCCTGATATAAATCGTCCCATGGTTTTTTTCCTTATGCTGTTGCCGTTGTGATACCGTATGCAACTGCATTAACGTCAGTTGCACTTGATCTAACAACTATACGCTGATTGGCTCCTGTTACTATACCGGTTCTCTCTAGTACACCTTTAGGTGGTATACCAACTTCGTATTCTATATATTCCGCAACTGTTGGTGCGTCTGCATCTGCTATTGCAATTCTTGCAGTAATAGTTGCGCTGCTTCTGTTTACAATGTTTATTGCTGCTACAGCAAATGTACTTGCTGGAGTAGTATATAAAACTGTATCAGTGTTTGCTGCTAAGTCTAATGCTCCTAATTTTCCTGACATTTTATTTAATCTCCATTATTTCTGTAAAAAGTAGTTTAATGCTAACGGACTACCAGAAATACCACCGGTAAAATTAGCTCTGCTATTTATATTTATCGTTCCATCACTTGTATGGCTAATGTTATTTAGCTGAACTAAAACTTGTCCTGCTGTAATACTATTAACATTTAGGTTGCTGCCGCCACCGCCGATTTGCGATTGAATATAAGTTCTAATAGCCTTTTGTGTTGGAACAATACTGTCGCTGTTAGCAGCAAAAGTTCCGTCTGTACTAAATTCGTTAATCGAAGTATTGCTGCCGCCAAGTGCAATAGTACCTAGTTGCAATTCTTGCAGTCCTGCTAAGTTAAACGCATCAGCATTTAGTGTTGATTTACCAGTCGACTGTTCCACACTAAACAATTCACCAACTCTAAAGTTGCCGTCTTGGTCAGTACTTGTATAGAATACTCTGCCGCCACCACTATCTTTTGTTTCACTCCCCGGTACTGGCTCAGTACTTGGAACACCTGGATAGTTACTATTAGCAAAGTTGCCAGTACCAATGTCTAAGAAATCGTGTCCTGTTAGCCGTACTTGGCTATAACGTATTCTTACTTCTAGTGCAACATTGTGTTCAGGAGCGTCTGGGATAGTAACTGCTGGACTTACTTGTAATCTTGCAGTATACGGTCCGCTGCCTAACAAGTTAGTTACATTAACTAGTTTGTAGTAGGTATCGTCTCCTGCAAATGTTACGTTTGCACCTTCATTTGGAATGTCAGTTAGTCCTGAAACATTGACTGTTGTGCCATTTTGGTATATGTCGCCGTAACCATCACCAGTTACAAATCCATCTGCACTTTCCCAATCAACACCTCTGTTAACAAATGATGGTTGAGCCAAAGCTCCGTCACCTAATCTTACAGTAAATGTTGCTTCATCGCCTGTATTGTTTGGATCTGTTATAGTAATTGTAGGGGCACTATCATAGCCACTGCCTGGCTCTGTAATTCTAATAGCTGCTAATTGGCCTGTTTGTACAAAGCCTCTTACAAGCGCAGGTACTGCATTTTTTTGGAATTGCGCTGTTGAAGCTGCTGTTGTTCCGCCTACCATTAACCAAGTTGGTACTCCGCCTGGATTACCTATTGCTGCTGCATAAAATGCAGTAGTTGGAGTAATTGTACTTGCTGACCAATCAAAGCCGTTAAATGACTTAACTGCGGTAGTTGTTGCGCCGTCTGTGCCTAATACAAGGAACTGTCCTTGGCCATATGATATATCTACCCAAGTTGCGTAACTTGCATGTATTTGTCTGTCCAGCCATGTAATACCGTCAAAACTATATGCAGCGGAATTTGAGTCACCTACTGCAATAAATTTTCCATTGCCGAATGCAACACTACTCCATGCTCTGCCTGTTATAGATCCATTTAACCAACTAGTTCCGTTGTTTGCTGAATACCTTACATCGGTCTGAGTTTCGCTTGCACCGCCTGCAACAACTAACCAACGGTTCATTCCGTAAGTTAATCCAGTATAAACTCCAGATCCTAGTGCAGCTAATGCTGTTGCTGCTGTCCACGTAGTACCGTTTGTAGATATTGCCACGTTACCTGCTTGACTAATTGCCATAAAGTGTGTGCCGTTAAACCCAACATCAGCCCATGTTGCAGATGTTGGTAACGTCATTGCATTCCATGTTGCGCCGGCATCTATACTATATGCGCCGTCTGTGCCAGCTGCTTGCGGAATTGTTACAAAATAGTGTACTGAACTTAGTTCACCGTATGCAATTTTACTCGATGCTGAAGGTGTTGCGCCACCAGCTGCAAAAATTACTGCATCGGCAACCCATGTGCCTCTATCATTAGAAACTACACTCTCTGCACTCGAATTACTTACTGCAACCCACTTATTGTTTCCGTATGCAATACTATTATAAACATTTGATGTATTATAAGTACCGCTGGCTACTTGCAATCCTTCTGAATATGTAGGAGCTCCTGGTACTGCAACTGTAATTCTAGGTTCGACGCTATATGTTGATGTTGCATTAGGAGCAACAATTACTGTTCCAGGAATAACATGATCCCAACCACTTGCATCGTCTGAATCCCTAAGTATTGTAGCTAATTTAGTTCCTGAATTATATGCATTAATGTATCCATACTGTCCTGCGCCAGGTCCTGCTACAATATATAATCTCATTCCGGCATATGCAACTGAAGGTGCAGTTTCTGAACCTGCTAATGTAATGCTATTTACTGTGCCTGTTTGTGCAGTGTTTGATGAAGATCTATAGTCTGTACCAACTGTTAACATTCTTGTTTCAAAAACTGCATTATCTCTAATTTCATCACCAACTATTACTTGATCATATCCAATACCAGTAAATGTGTAAGCATTATTTTCAGTGGTATAATTAGTACCAGCATTATTATATTCCAATGATAATATTTGATTATTATCTGTAAACACTCTGCCGATTTGAGCTTCGAATGCATAGTTGTTTACTGTGCCTGCTATTGCTGTTTCTGTTGAGTCAACACCTTCAGCTACTGAGCCAAATGTGCCATACGAGTTGTTGCCGTTTGCAGCACGGATCTTACCGCCTGCTTCTGCTAGATAACCAATATGGTTATAATATGTAAACACACTAACAAGCTCTGAACGTCCTAAGTTTGTAACCCAGTATCCAATACCGTCACTTAGTACTTGTGTAAAGTCGTTAGCAACAATTGAGTCGTTGCCGCCGGCATGTAGTGCTCCGTCAACTTTAAGACCAATACAAGCAGTACCGAATGTTGAAACATTCTGTATATATGGTGATCTAGATGAAATCCATACATTAGTATCAGCTGGTCCATAGCCCGGATCAAGACTTACAAATGCTCCTGCCGTCGGACGCTTAGTTCCGTATGCATTGTCAGCACCTAGTGTGCCTGTTAGTCCGTTAAGTGTGCAATTTCTAATTCCAGATCCATCTCTTACGTAGAACATATCTTGTAACAAACTTCCGCCAACAGCATTTACATAATAAGTTGCCGCTAGTAAAGATTTATAGTTTCCAGTATAGATTAAATCATAAAGCACAGCATCAATATATGAATTAACATCTCTTGAACAAGAAGCAATATTATAGTTATATCCAGGGTATGTAACTGCAATATATGCATGTATTTCAGCTACTAAGAATGCTCTGTTTTCTTCTATTACGCCAACAGCATATGTATAATCTGTTGTAGTGTTTGGAGTGTTTGTTCCTGCTAAAGTAGGCTCAGTTCCTACTGCATTAATTTTAAAATCAATATACTCTTTAATATCAGTTACTAAAGCCGCTGCTGCTGATCCTGCCGCAGTTGATCCTGCTGGACGAGTTGTAACTTGAGTAACTGCGTTACCTGTTGATATAGTAACTGCACTATTTGTAACAATATCACTCATAACGGCTACTAGTCTTGTAATTGCTGCTAAACTTTTTGGAACATCTGCTGCTGCAACCAAGACGCCTGCTGGTATAATTTTAGTTGAACGTAGTTCGTCACCAACCAATGCGGTTCGTTGTGGGACAATCATTGGACCGACTTCTGCAAATATTCCTGTTTTAACAAACAGTGTAGAAGTTGGTTTAACTTCTACAGGCACATTAGTTGGAACTTCAGCAATTAATGCTGCTGAAATTATGTTACCTAAATTGTTTAGTATAACTTGATCACCGGTCTTTTCAATTAATGAAGCATCGATTATTTGTGTAATCGGAGTTGCAACACTGTTTAGTGTTTGATAGTTTGCTGCTGGTGCTAGGTTACTAATAACTGCATCGACAACTGTTATCATGTAGTCAACAGTGTCTGCTAGTTGTTCGTTTTCGTCTGCAATTGCTGCAATTAATGCGCCGTCGAGGAAATAAGTTAATGTAGCTAATCGAGTTCTTTCATTTCCGCCGTGTGATAAATCCCATATAATAGCATCAAGTAGCTGTCCAATATCTCTACGACATTTTTCAATATCGTCATTAACGAAGCCTACCCAAATACCAGTTGGGTTCGCAATGTTATAAGTTACATATTCAACAGATTCTGCTTGTATAAATGCTCTGTTGCGTTGCATTAATCGTTTTGCTGCGGTAGAATTATGACCGTCTTGTATTTTTTCTAGTCCGTAGCGAACAGTTTTAAATGCTTTGTCTAATGTATACCCATAATCTATAGAATCTGTACCTGAAGGTGCTACGTAGAATGTGTTATTAACAATGCCGAAATCATCCCATATTAGGTCTGTTCCGCTTACTTTTAATACCTGGCCATCTGATCCAATTGGCAATCGTGATGGACCTGAGCCAGTATAGTAAACAATATCACCTTCGGTGGTTAATACTGTAGTTTCAGCTCCGCCTACCAGCTGGTTCCATTCACTACCGTCTAAGTCTTGATCTGGTCTGTTTTGTAATGTTGTTTGGTCTGAGGTATGTGAAGATACACACACATAACTTGAGTTAGTATGTCGTACTATATCGCCTAAGTCATACAATGTTGCATCGGCCCAGTTGCCTTGCCACTCTTGGCCTTGGTTTAATCTTTCCCAAGATGCATGAGGAGGACGATTTCCAGTTGTATCAGCAGTAGCTACATACGTAAATCCGCCTACACGTACAACGTGCCCAACTTTGTATGCAGTTGCATTATTGTATTCACCTTGGTGACTAAACCCTGTTGAGAATAAATCCCAATCTGTTTGAGAGCCAGTAGTTGGAACTGTTCCAGTATGATTTGTAATAGCAACATACTGATAGCCGCCATAGTTAACTATGTCGCCTGCTTGGTATGCTGTGGCAACATTATAAGAATCTTCAAACTCTAGACCTTCAACAAACTGTGACCAGGATGATGAGTCAGCTGTAAAATCAGCTGCATCACTAGTATGTCCTATTAATGATAACCATAAGCCGCCGCCCTTTTTCACTACATCATTAATTTTATATCGAGTTGAGCCAGCCCAGTCTGTTTTGTATTCGAATCCTATGCTAACAACGTCCCACTTCGAATTAGAATCTTCTAGTCCTAATGCAAGTGAAGCAGCACTTGTATGACCTTCTACACATCTATATAAGCCAGCGCCGTATTTTACAAGATCAGCTACCTTATATACAGTGTTAATAGCCCAGTCTGTTTTCCATTCGAACGACCCAGATGCAAATATATCCCATTTTCCTTGGTCGCTTTCGAGCAACGCTTGTGACATGTGTCCTTGTGTACATATGTAGATTGTGGCTCCATACTTTACAAGATCGTTTAATTGATATTGTGTAGTAGTTAACCAGTTATTTCTCCACATTTGGCCGTCACTCATCAACTGCCATTTGCTATTATTCAAATCTAAGTTAAAATCAGATAGAGAAGTATGACCTTTAATGCAAATGTATGTTTTACCATTTACTAGTATTACATCGTCAATGTAATAAGTTGTAGAAGTTACCCAGTTGTTTTTCCAAACGAATCTAATTCTACCTAATTTAAACTCTGCCATTATCTGCTCCAAAAGTGTTTATTGTGTTATACATATTTATCCGTTTCCTTGAATGAAGAGGACAGCAGACAACATGTCGCCAGCAACTCCGTCAGTAAAGTTCATCGGGCTTGTAAAATTAACTACATCAGTTGCCGATGATATTTCATTTCCATTTAATATACTTGTTTGTCCTGCAATGAGGCCGCCTACTATTACGTCTGCGCCACCGCCGCCGATTTGATCTTCAATATAAAGTTTAATTGCGTTCTGTGTCGGAACAATAGTATCAGCATTAGCAGCAAATGTTCTATCAGTGCTAAATTCTCTAACTACTGCACTAGTGCCTCCTAACGATACTCCGCCAAGTCTTAATTCTGTTAAGCCGGTTAATTGGAAGTCATCTGCATTAAGCGTAATAACTCCACTTGCTTGTTCAACTTTAAATAGTTCTCCAACTCTAAAGTTGCCATCCTGATCAGTACTTGTGTAAAATACTCTACCACCATTACTGGCAGCAGCTTCTTTAGATTGACTTGGATTATTTTCACTACTATATCCTTCTACATATCTAGCAGGATATTGAGTTTGTGAAAATCCTCCTGTGCCTACATCTAAGAAATCGTGGCCTGTTAGACGTACTTGACTAAAGTTTTCTCTAATTGTAATTGCAGTACTATGTACAGGCGATGTGTTTGCTTTTAAATATGGAGTAATTGATAGTGTTGCTGTTTGACTTCCTGCTGCGCCTGCTAAATTCTTAACTTCAACTACACTATAAAATGTACTATCTCCTGTAAATTCTAAGTTTGCTCCTGGTCCAGGTATCTGTGTTAGTCCACTAATACTTAAATCAGAACCAAGTGCATATTGATCAGCGTATCCTACTCCTGTAATTGTAGCAACAAATGCTGTAAGATAAGACGTTCCTCTATTACTCCATGTAGGCTGAGCAAGAACTCCATTGCCTACACGTACTTCCCACGCTGCATCTTGAGTATTATTTGGATCAGTTATAGTTATTGTAGGAGCTGTGCCGCCTACAGTATAGCCGCTGCCTGGTTCAATTATTCTAAATTCACTGAATCCGCCGCCACTAATAAACGCTCTGATGATAGGCTGTGTTCCTGATGCTGGTGCTGAAATTGTTACTCTAGGTTCAATTCTGTATCTAGAAGTTGCATTTGGAGCAACTATAGTTGCTCCTGTGAAATGCTCCCATCCAGCGGCATTATCAGACTCCTTAGCAACTACGCACAATTTAGTAGCGTCATTGTTATATGCAGTAATATAACCGTATTGTCCTGCTCCTGCGCCAGAAATAATTACTAGGCGCATTCCGTCATAATTTGCAAATGCATTAACATCAGCACCTGATAACATAATATTTCCGCCAGTCGTGCCGCCGTCTTGAGCATTACCTTCGACTTGTAAATAACTAGATCCAATTGGATACTCTGTTAATCCAGTTAATCTCACTTGATATATGCCGCCGTTTCTAAAATTACTTGCGCTTATTGCAGCATTTTGACCTGTTCCGGTAATGGCATACGTTGCATTAGTATCATAACCTTGACCACAATTTGAATATTCAAGTACTAAGATTTCATTTCCGTCTGTGACAATACTGCTAACTATTGCTTCGCCTGCGCGATTATTAACTGTAGCTGAAATAGGAGTTTCATTTGCATCAACACCTTCTGCAACACTTCCATAGTCGCCATACGAGTTGTTGCCGTTTGCTGCACGAATTTTGCCGCCTTCTTCTGCTAGATAACCAATATGGTTATAATATGTAAACACACTAACAAGCTCTGTTCTGCCATTATTAGTACACCATACGCCGATGCCATCAGTTAGTACTTGTGTAAAGTCGTTAGCTACAATTGAGTCGTTGCCGCCGGCATGTAGTGCTCCGTCAATCTTTAAACCAACACAACCAGTGCCTATTGTTGTGACATTTTGTATGTAAGGCGAACGTGCACCAATCCATACACTAGAGTCACTAGGACCTGTGCCTGGATCAAGACTTACATATGTTGCTTCGTTAGCAGGACGCTTAGTTAAGTATGCATTAACAGTTCCTAATACATCTAATAATCCTTGCATTGTTAAATTTCTAATGCCAGATCCATCTCTCACGTAAAACATCTTAGATGATGTGTAGCCTTGAGCTGGTTGTATTATTGTACTTCTTAATTCGTCACCTACTAATGCACAATTTTTTGGAATAGATATAGGTAAGGTTTCTGAATATATACCTGTCTTAACAAATATCGTCGATTGCTTATTATCAACATCGACATTAGCTTGGATGTGCTGTGTAGCGTATTTAATACTAGCAAATGGCGAACTTAAACTTGCTCCGGCTGTTGGAGTGTCAACACCGCCGGGCGCTACATAAAACACTTCAGAAATTAAATCAATGTTGTCCCATTGCAATGCTGTGCCAGAATCACTTCTTAATACTGCTCCTGCACTACCTATAGCAAATCTTGTTTTATCTAACTTAGCAGCGTCATCAGCGTAAGTAATTATATCACCTTTGGTAGTAAGTACATTGGTGGCTTTGCCTTCAGCATGTAATGTCCATAGTGTAGCGTTTAATAGTGGACTATTGCCTACTACCGATAAGTGCTTTTCATTACAAATATAAGTATCAGACCCAATTGTTGCAAGATCTTCTAACTTATATTCCAGGTCAATAGCCCATTGGCCTCTCCACTGTCTCCCGGGGATAATAACTTGCCAATGACCTACACTCGGTGGCTCGACTACATCTTCACTATCCGATATTGCAACGTACAAATATCCATTATGCCTAACAACATCTCCAAGTTGATATATTTGTGTGCTGTCAAATGCATACTCTCCTTTGTGGTCATACGACTCACTAACTTGTTGCCAAGTAGATGTATCTGCTGCTTGCGGCTTTACATTGATATTACTTAATTTAGCTCTATAAGAATAGCCGCCGTAATCAACAGTGTCACCGATTTGATAATATGTTGCGCCGCTCCATGCATTTTCCCATTCTAATCCGTCTAAGTATAAAGACCAATGGGCATAATCAGCCTGGAACGTAGTTGCTATGTGTTGCGATTCGCATTTCCAAACACTTGCTCCAACTTTAACTAGGTCAAATATTTTATAGTTAGTAGTAGCTGCCCATGTTTGTAGATAGTTTACTTGCTGATAAACAATTGTCCATTTTGCAATATCAGCTTCTATTCCAAGGTCCGGCGTAGCTGCACTAGTATGATGTGTAATACATCTATAGAGTGTACCGTTATTTTTTATAATGTCATTTAATTTAAACCTAGTATCAGGAACCCAGTTGCTTCTATACTCGTCTTGGTACGAGTATTGCTGCCAATTTGTAACATCGCTCTCAAGACCGCTTGCAAGAACGGCTGTACTAGTATGATAATTAATACATACCCAAATGTTCCCGCCATACACAACAATATCACCAATATGATATATTGTACTAATTGCCCAATCGTTTTTATATACGTTACCGTGTACTTGATGTTCCCACTTTGCTGCGTCATTGACTGTTACACTTGTTCCCATACCGGAATGGTAATTACAAAAGTAATACATGTTTTGTGCATCGTGCGGAACATCTACTCGGATTTCTCTATATGTTGCTGATGCAAAGTTTGTAATATATGTAGCGGCAGTAACTTCTGCTTTATTAATATAATATCTTACACCGTCTTCATATCTGAAGCCTGAATTTACTAATGTTCCATCTGCTGTTCTACTAAACAAAAACGGGTGTGTTGCATTACTTGCGTCTGATTGATTAAATGTATATGTTAACCCTTTGTTTAATATTAGTGTCGGTCTTTCAACACCATTAACATAATATACATTTGCGTCGTCGGCAGTGTTTCTTCTAACTGTTATAATGTTGTCTTGTGGCATGAAGCCGGCATCAGCATCAAATGTGCCAGCTGATGTGTGTCCTAATTTACATACATATGAAGATCCTGCAAACTCTACAATATCATCTGCTATATATGCAGTTGTGGTTTGCCAAGGGCCTTTCCACTTGAAACGTATCCTATCTAATTTAAACTGTGACATATTTTATTATCCTTCGTTTCCTGCTGAAGACGATCCGTCGTCATATTCAATTTTTTTGTTTACACTTGCTACTAGTTCTCCATCGGAGTTAACATAATACCAAATATTTTTATCTTGCCAGCGATATTGTTCATAGTTTAAGTTGCTGTAAACTATAGTATGATTTACGTCTCTTCCTTCGTAAAGGTCAGAACCTTCTTCAAAGTTATCATAATCATTTGTATTATCGCCTGGCTTATTAATCTGTATACTACTGTTGGCATCCATTTGGTCTAGCTTGCCAAGAAATAACTCACCGTGTTCTGTTCTGCGCAATCCGTATAAAAATCTATTTTGTATGGCTGCTACCATTTGATCTGGATTTTGTCCTAAATAATTTGCTGACATAATCTATTCTCCTTATACGATATCTACGTAACTAATTACTGCATCTAAAGCAGCGTCTTCGTCTGCTTGTAACTGTAGTTGATTATTCGGTGCAAGTATTAATTTTTCTCCTGCACTTAATGCTCTTAAACTACTATTTGGTGGTATCATTATGTCCTTCATAAAATACCCTATAGTACTATCAGATCCTTGAACTAATACACTAGCAGCGACAACACTTTCAGTTAAATTTGCTAAACTTAGGCCAATTATAGTTGAACGTGTAGCAGAATCAGTCTCCAATGCAATGATTGATACGAGACCTACTTGTTGTATTATTTTATTTTTAAATTGTGTTGCCATTTTTTTATCCTAATGTTAGTACGTATTCAACTGCTAGATCTTCTGCTGCCGAAAAACTAATAGAGCCCGTTGCGCCTGCAACAGATACCCAACTAAATCCGTCCCATATTTCTAAATATCT
>TARA_B110000902_G_scaffold74661_1_pt1 | contig 17671 bp, 12 predicted proteins | sample TARA_B110000902 | Tara Oceans TARA_B110000902 (sample SAMEA4398009) | marine metagenome | biome: Polar Biome; feature: [SRF] surface water layer (ENVO:00010504); material: water (ENVO:00002006), including particulate matter (ENVO:01000060) such as... | depth 5 m | reverse complement strand
CTCACAACATTCAGTACTTGTTCGTGTCTCCACGAACATTATACAACCCTCTTAGGCAATACTACCTGCAGCAAAAACCCAAACACAATCACGAGCAAACAACCGACAACATTGTACCACAAGAAACCCATTTTGAGCATACCAACTGCAAGGTCACTGGCATTGAGGTAGTGGAGGTATATCACACATGCTTCTGCTAGAAGTGCAGCTACAAACACAGCATTACCCTTGATGGATTTAAAGTAAAACGCTACCAAGAATATGCCCAATATGGTTCCGTAGAATAATGAACCAAGCAGATTTACAGCTTGTATCAAATTCTCAAAAAGCGATGCATACGTAGCAAAAGTGATGGCCAGGAGTCCCCAAGCAAGGGTAAACCACCTGCTTGATTTGAGGTAGTGCTTGTCGGTTCCTTTTCTATGGATACTCCTTTGGTAGAGATCTATAGTAGTGGTGCTAGCCAGAGCATTCAGCTCAGAGGCCGTACTACTCATTGCTGCACAAAACATTACGGCAAACAGTAGCCCGATCATTCCTACAGGCAAGTGGTCCATAACAAAGGACATAAAGATGTAGTCTTTGTCATTGGTCTCGGCATCAGGATTTACCGTTTTTACAAGTTCTTTTACTTCTACACGTACTGCTTCAGATTCTGCTTGTAGTGCGAGTGCTTGATTTTTAGCCGTTGTTGTTTTTGCTTCGTCTTGGGCACGCACTCCATCTACCATGGTGTAGAGTTGTTGTTGTTTTTGCTCAAAGAGGGCGGTGTATTCTCCTTCAAGCTCTTGCAGCTGGGGAGCGTAAGCAGACTGTTCCACTTGCTCTTTGGCTACTTTGTTGAAAAAAACAGGCGGTTGCACAAACTGATAAAATACAAAAACCATCACCCCAATAAAGAGTATCACAAACTGCATAGGCACCTTGAGAAGGCCATTCATGATGAGGCCGAGTCTGCTCTCGGCAAGTGACTTACCTGTTAAGTAGCGTTGCACTTGGCTTTGGTCTGTACCGAAGTAAGACATAAATAAAAACAGGGCTGCGGTAATTCCTGACCAGAAATTATATCGATCACTGAGGTCAAAATCAAAGTTGACAACATTGAGTCTACCCATTTTGCCTGCAACGTGTAGAGCGTCTATAAAACCAATGCGTTCGGGGAGTAGTTGGATGACCATAATACCGGCCAATACCATTCCTCCCATCATTACAGCCATTTGCTGTTTTTGGGTCTGAGTTACTGCTTTTGTACCACCGGATACGGTGTATATGATAACTAGAACACCAATAAAAATATTGGTAAGCGTCAAGTTCCAGCCGAGCAAGGTAGAGAGAATAATGGCTGGAGCGTAGATGGTAATACCCGCTGCTAAACCTCGCTGTACGAGAAAAAGGAGTGCTGCAAGTGTTCGTGTTTTCAGGTCAAAGCGTTCTTCCAGAAACTGGTAGGCGGTGTATACTTTTAGCTTATAGTAAATCGGCACGAAAGTGACCGAGAGAATAATCATGGCTATCGGAAGACCAAAGTAAAACTGGATGAAACGCATTCCATCTGTATAGGCTTGACCGGGAGTAGACAAAAAGGTGATAGCACTGGCTTGAGTTGCCATAATACTAATGCCTATTCCCCACCACTTGGCATCGTTGTTTCCTTTGAGGTAGCCTTTTAGGTCTTTGCTACCACGCGATTTCCACGTACCGTATAGTACTATAAATAGTAGCGTGCCTACGAGTATGACCCAATCTATACCGCTCATGAGAAATGCTGTGTGAATAGGTAAAACAAGAACACTAAGACGGATAATATGACTATAAGCAGCACATACCAGCCCGTCCAAGAGCTAAAAACAGGTGGCTTGTCTTGATTACTCATAGTCCATTTCGATAAGATTAACGAGGAGCCTGTATGCTCCGGGCACACCCGCTGGCAATTCTCTAAAAAAGGAAATACCGGTATAGGTGTAATGTCCTTTTCCGTATTTAGTGACGAGTAGCGATCCGTCTCTAGCAGGTTCATTCTTGTCATGCCAAGAAAGGATAGGGGTATATTTCTTATCCCATTTGTTTGGGAAATAAAGCCCACGTTCTTGCACCCAATTGTCAAAGTCTACGGGAGTAAGTTTATTGGGTGTATTGAGCACAGGATGGTCCGCATCTAAGAAGGTTACTTCAGCATCTTCTTCGGTCACTCTATCGCGTGAAAGAGTAATGGGGTATGGCCCAAAGTTTTGCGTTTTCATACGGTGACGTGTGTTGTATTGTACGATGAGATTTCCGCCTTGGTTTACATACTCCATTAGCTTAGGAGCCATATACGGTGAGCGTTCGTTTACATTGAAAAAGCGAATTCCTGTAAGTATAGCATCGTATTGTCGGAGGTTTTCTTGTTCTAAATCTGCTTCAGTAAGCAGGTCTACTTCGTAGCCAATGTTTAGCAATGCGTCAGGTACAAGGTCTCCTGCACCCGTTATGTAGCCTATTTTTTTACTCTTTGTTTTTACGTCTACATACACAAGGTTTATTTCACTCTTCGGAAACCATACTTGGGTAGGTATGTGGTCGTAGGTGATCGTGTTTATAGCTTGAGCATTTTTGCCGTTTATGGTAATCTCAATGGGTCCGTTCATTGGATTATCTTTGGGTTTTACGATTGCCAAAACCTTCATTTCATCTCCTTTTTTGGCTAAATTGTATTGACCGTTGTAGTTGATTTCCCATCCGTTTTTAGATGCTATGGTTATGAAACCTTTTTGATTGTCTGAATGACTTTTTAAGGTGATTTCTACCAGTTGCTCTTTATCGCTAGAAAAAAGATAGGAAGGTTGTTTTACGTTGGCCGTTACTTTGGGTGCGATCACAAACGGACGATAGAGTTCTCCTTTCACGGGATCATTCCATTTGTATACTAAAGGAATTTCTATTTGCTCGGTGTTTTTAAATCCGTAGGTAGCGGTGAAAGTTATGGCAGGATTGTTTTCGGGGAGACCAATTAAGCTTTGGTCGGTCACATTGTAAGTGCCCAGTGTTCCTTCTTTGGCGAGCCAGTAGGGTTGCGAGATGGGAAGGTCTTTTACGGCTATGGTTACTTTTTTGAATTGCTGCTTTGAGATCCCAAAATTTTCTTGAATTTTTAGTTTTTGATTTTCTATGGATTGTAGATTGAGATTGTATCCTCTTCTCCCCACAAATTCAAAAGTTACCACTACCGAATCTCCTTCTGCTGCTGAATATTCGTTTGCGACAGCTTCGATGTACGTGCCACTAATTTGTAGGAAAAGATTTTCAATGTCTTTTGTTTTTTGAGCAACGAACGGATTTCCCGCCGCATTTAGATCAAACAGTTGACCACGCAATTTGACCAACTCACCGAAACTTGCTGATGGATTCGAAACGGCATAATCCTTAATCAACTTATCGATGGTTTTCTGCACATTTTTACTGCCTTCAACTCTACTCCAGTCGCTGGCATATCCGTCAAAAAGGTCTGCATTAGCAGTCGTACCAACGAGGTGCTCAAAGTATTCAATCTGCTCGCCACGTTTACCTGTAGACCCAAAACCTTGGCTCTTGTGCTGCGAGCGGCTACGAGCTGCGAGTTCATTGTAGCTTGTGCCAAGCACTGCGTTGTATTTGCCTATGTCTATAGCTACTACACCGGGATCGTCGGCAGATATGCTATTATTCCACCAGCGGCCTGTATTGACCACTACACGTGTTGGCTGCCATACGTCTACATATTTCAGCTGATCTGGATATTTGGTCGAGTCTCCTGCCAGTCCAAAGGCCTCTTTGGCCAATAGGGCCGAAGCGGTATGGTGACCGTGTCCGCCGCCACCATCAGTAGGAAAACGACATACGATTACGTCTGGTCTAAACGTACGGATTACCCAAACCACATCTCCGAGTATTTTTTCTTTATCCCATATTTCTAGGGTTTCTTCTGGTGTTTTGGAGTAGCCAAAGTCATTGGCTCTGGTGAAATATTGTGTACCGCCATCCGTACGGCGAGCAGCAAGGAGCTCTTGTGTACGAATGATTCCGAGTTCTTCGCGTATTTCGGTGCCTACCAGGTTCTGTCCACCATCGCCTCTAGTGAGCGAAAGGTAGGCGGTATTATATAGTTTTTCATTGGCACAGTAGCTTATAAAACGGGTATTCTCATCATCTGGATGAGCCGCAAGATAGAGCACATTGCCTACTACATTTAGCTTTTTTAGTTCTTGGTATATCTCTGCACTGTTAAGCTGTTTGGGCATTTGGGCTAGTGCAGATGCACCGGCCAAAACAAGAAGTGAGAAGAGGATCTTTCGCATAGGTTCAAAACTAATAAAATGCGAGATAGTTTAGTGCTTTAAGGGAATATTTGGCTAGTCCTGAATGTCTTTAGTCGGTTTTATTGCGATGAAATTGTTTACTTTAGCAACTACAGATTCAGAATCAAAATCTCCGTCTAAAATAGTTAGCAGTTCAGATAATTCTAGGCGAAAGATGAGATTCTTATTTACGAGTTGAAGGATACACGGTGAGCCGAGTTTAATCTTGTCGTCATTGCTGTATGCTAGTTTGAGAAAATAGTGTTCCGGAAAAGGCTCGAGTGTGCAAATTACCTGTGGTCCGTTGTAGTATGCTAAATGTATATTTTGGTCAATATTGGGAATTATTTTTTTGAATATTTCTTCTTGAATTACCTTTTTACATGGGAAGAAAAACAAATATTTCTGGTCATTGTCAGAAAACCATTCTAAAGCGTTTCGCCGTTTCGCTTCTTTTCGAGCAATACGTTTTTGGAATAAAGAGGAGTACAGTGCGTTAATTATGCTGTCAAAGCTCATAGTAGATATGAAAAAGCAGAGAAATTAGATCATGTAGGCTCAAAATATTCGAGTAAATCTGTATTATCCATCTGCTTGTTTTGGTTTTGCGTCGGCTTACTTTCTATACCGCCTATACAAACCGCTCATCTGTCTCCATTACTGTACTGCACGCATCGCATGTACGCAGTTCGTCGCTGGCATAAAATTCACGAAAACGTGGAATGAAGTCCTTTTCTATATCGGTAAGCGGAAATTTGTATTCGTGTAGTTTGTTGTTGCAGTTATCGCAAAACCACATCAAGCCATCTTGCTCACCGTGGGTACGCTTGCATTCTATAACTAGACCTATACTGCCCTCGCTACGCATAGGCGAGTGAGGTACATTAGCAGGCAAGAGGAACATTTCGCCAGCGGTAATAGGGACATCTACTGCCTTTCCATCTTCTTGTATGCGTACATTAATATCGCCTTCTAGTTGATAAAAAAGCTCTTCCGTTTCGTTGTAGTGATAGTCTTTGCGGGCATTGGGTCCGGCTACTATCATGACGATATAATCTCCTGCATCTTTGTACAGGTTACGGTTTCCCACGGGTGGCTTTAGCTCATCGCGGTGTTCGTCTATCCATTTTTGTAGGTTGAAAGGTCGTCTTACTGCCATAGTATTGTTGATATAGGACGAAGTTAATCATTCCGTCGTATATCTCAATATCCCAAGTTTTTATACTACGTTTGTAGTAGTAATTTTAACACAAAAAAACTATGTTATTGTTTTTAAATATGGGCGGAATGGAATGGGTACTTATTGTATTTGCAGTCCTCTTACTTTTTGGTGGCAAAAAGATTCCTGAATTGATGAAAGGCTTAGGCTCTGGTATAAAAGAGTTTAACAAGGCCAAAAATGACGTAAGCGAAAGCCTACGTGAGGGAATGAATGAGACTCCTAAAAAGGAGAAAAAAGCAGAGGACAAGTAAAGGTCAATGAGCCCAAAGAAGTACACGTCTTTACATCATATTCAGTCTGATCTGACCCAAGGCAACGTATCTTGTGCAGACTTAGCGGGCTATTACCTCAATCAAAACGAGGAAAATAAACACCTTAATGCGATGCTCGAAGTATTCACTGATGAAGTGCGTACTCAAGCAGCAGTCGTAGATGAAAAGCTTAAAAACGGAACTGCCGGCAAATTGGCTGGCATGTTTTTAGCCATCAAAGACAACATTTGTTATACAGGCCATACGGTGTCTGCATCATCCAAAATACTCGAAAACTACGAAGCGGTGTATACCGCAACAGCACTGCAACGCCTTCTAGATGAAGATGTTATAGTGATAGGAAGGTGCAATTGTGACGAGTTTGCCATGGGAGCGAGCAATGAAAATTCGGCATACGGAGCAGTAAAAAATGCAGCGGATCATACAAAAGTGCCTGGCGGTAGCTCGGGAGGAAGTGCAGTAGCTGTACAAGCAGACTTGTGCTTAGCCGCTCTCGGATCAGATACAGGTGGCTCTATTCGTCAACCAGCATCGTTTACGGGTACTATTGGCATTAAGCCTACCTACGGCAGAATATCGCGAAGCGGTCTGTTTGCTTATGCATCTAGCTTTGATCAAATAGGTCCTATAACCGGAAGCGTAGAAGACGCAGCATTGCTCATAGAGCTAATGGCCGGAGTAGACGAAAATGATGCCACATCATCCAGTGCTCCAGTAACAGCCTACGAACCAAATACAAACAAAAAATATAAAATTGCGTACTCCAAAGAAGCCATGGAAAGTGAAGGTTTGGCAGAGGACGTAAGAATAGCCTACCAAGACCTATTGGCAAAACTGAAAGCAGACGGACACACCATAGAGGAGCAGAGTTTTCCGTATCTCGACTATATGGTGCCTTGCTATTATGTGCTAACTACTGCAGAGGCAAGCAGTAATCTATCCCGCTACAGTGGAATGCTCTATGGGCAGCGAAGCGAAAAAGCGACAGATATAGAATCTACTTTCAAAAAATCGCGAAGCGAAGGTTTCGGTGTAGAAGTGAAACGTAGAATAATGACAGGCACATTTGTGCTCAGTGCAGATGAGTACGATGCGTACTATGCCAAAGCTCAAAAAGTACGTAGAGTGATAAAGCAAGAAAGCGAAAAAATACTAGGGACCTATGATTTTTTTCTATGCCCTACTACGCCTACTACCGCTTTCGATATAGGTGGGGATATGAGTAAAGATCCCATTAAAATGTACTTGGCAGATATATTCACTGTACAAGCACCACTTGCGGGTCTACCCGCTATATCTGTACCTACTGTGGAGTCTAACGGATTGAGCATTGGAATGCATTTTATGGGGAGAGCATTTGCTGAAAACGAACTGTTTAATATTGGAGGTATAGTATCCAGTTATTATGAAAAATAGCGGAGTTCTTTGGCCATTGCGAGTAGGATCTGGGAGCAATGCAAAAGCTACCAATCACGGTGCTACACTTCAGGAAGTTGCAGTCATAAAAAAGAATTAGTATGCAATGAAACTGGATAGGAACAAATACCTTGAAAGTAGAAGCATGCGTCCAAGAACAGTGCTTTTTGCATTGCTTGCTGTGAATGTGCTATTGGGGCTTATTGTCTGGTTATTTCCTGCAAACGGTATTACAATCGTAAACGAACAAAAGTTGGAATTTGTATCTTTTGGTGAGTTGGTTGGAGAGAGTGATATTGTAGAGGTAGACATAGATGATGTGCTTTCAGGTCTTACGCTTCAAGGGGAAATAGATACTGCAGTGGACTCAATTGCAATAAAGACAATTGCAGCGTCAAAAAAAGACAGTATAGAAAACAGAGAACTCATCGATACCGTAAAAAGGTATAGAAGGCTACAGCTTCCTGCCAACAATCCTTTTGCTCTTCAAACGCTAAAATATGGGGTCAAGACTCAAAGTAAAGACAAGGTGGTCCGCATACTGCACTATGGTGATTCTCAATTAGAAGGTGATCGAATAACAGATTATTTTAGAAATAAAATGCAGCGGATTTATGGAGGAGAAGGCCCCGGAATCTTGTTGCCCAATGAGCCAGCAGCCTCTTCTCGAAGAAGTGCCTTTGTCTCGGAATCCAAAAACATTAGTAAACAGGCTATATATGTAAAAGGGGGATCGGCGACGGGTAAGCAGCTTGGAATTGGTGCTGCGGCATTCACCATAAGTGGAGCTAGCAGTAAGTTTGTAGAGTGGATAGATGAGACCGATTCTGTGGGAAATAGAAACGCGGTATTTACAGACACAAATCAGGCTTTAGCCTATATGCAAATACGAATAGGCTCTTCTGGTTATCATCTTGCCAAAAGGCATAGCAAGGCGACACTACTTTACGGTACCGATGAACCCTTTGTGGTCAATATACAAAGCGATAATTATGTCAACGATTATACACTGCCCGTAGCCGGCGAAATAGGAAGATATACCTGGGATATTCGCACTAAAAAGAAGTTGAAACTGATATTTACCAAAGGAAAGTTCCCGACCATATACGGTTTAGCCTTGGATGGAGATCGAGGTGTAGCCGTAGACAATTTTGCTATGCGAGGCAGTTCAGCTATGGGGTTTAGTAAAATGGATATTGGCCTGTATGGCAAACAACTAAAAGAGATGAATGTCTGTGCCATAATACTGCAGTATGGTATCAACGTGGTGCCCAATGTGCGTTCAGACTATGGCTATTACAAAAACAGCTTAAAAAAGCAATTGAATAGCATAAAGGCTGCATACCCAGGTATTACTATTCTAGTAATAGGACCGAGCGACATGAGTCTTAATAGAGGCGGCAAAATGGTTTCGTACAGCAATATACCGCTCATACGGGATGCTATGCAAGAAGCTGCTTTGGAGTCAGGTTGCTGTTTTTGGGACTTGTACGAAGCTATGGGTGGAGAGAACAGTATGGCGGCTTGGGTAAAAAAGGGGTTGGCTCAGAAAGATTATACGCATTTCAGCTTCAAAGGAGCGAGGTATGTGGGCGAGATGCTTTTTAATGCAATACACCAAGAGATAAACACAGAGCAATGGAACTAACAGATGAGTATTTTATGAAACAAGCACTGCGACAAGCAGAAAGTGCTTTTGCGGAAGATGAAGTACCAATAGGAGCCATTGTTGTGGCGGACAATCAAATTATAGGGAAGGGGTACAATCAAGTAGAAAAATTAAGTGACCCCACAGCCCATGCAGAGATGCTAGCCATTACAGCAGCAAGCTCCTACTTAGACTCCAAGTTTTTGAATGATTGTACGCTGTACGTTACCGTAGAGCCTTGCGTAATGTGCTATGGAGCTATAAAAAACGCACGCATCAAAAAGGTGGTTATTGGCTGTATGGAGCCCAAGCATGGGTTTACCAACTTTGTGCATTCTGGTTATAAAATGGATGTAAAAGAGGGTATTTTAAGAGAGGAGAGTGCTCTGCTAATGAAGACTTTCTTCAAAAATAAGCGTTGATTTAGTGTGCTTCTTTAGTTAGAGATGATATTCGTAGTCTCAAAACATCAGCACAAAATTATGATTAGATCAAATTCTGCTTTAGAACCGTAATGCTGCGTTGAATTTGATACCAAAAGGCTTTGCATTTGGATGATCATCGTCTAGATAGGTAAGCCGATGTATGAAATCTACGCGGATAAAGCGGAAAATATTTTCTATACCATACCCCATTTCTACATATGGTTTTCCGTTGGAGAAAAAACTGGGATTGGTAAAATTCGCATCATTCAGCGGCATGTACGCTTTATTGGCTTCACTTATACTGCCGTATACAGCTTTGGTGTTTACAAAACTTCTCCATTTTAATTTTTTGGCAAGCGGTACTCTGTTCATAATAAGCCCATTAAACTGGTGCTCATAATCTATAGAAATGTACTGGTCTGCTACAAATTCAAAGAAATCCATCAGATTGTAAGATAAGGCATTGCTGAAAACAGATTGATTTCCCCGCATAATATAGAGTGCAGGATATGGTGCTTCGCCAAATGTTTTGTAAGCTTTCAAGCGGTATTGGAAGGTGCCAAAATTGCCCAGGCTATTGAATTGCCATAGCTCCAAACCAACCTTATCAAAGCGAAAATCACCGCCGAGTACATTATCAAAACTGTGTGTATAGTCTATAGACAATACCGGTGCTTTTAGATTGCCAAGACTATACCTACTGGTGCGACGGTATATGAACTGTTCTTTGCGAGAGAAGCGACCTCTTAGGTTTACAGAGGCTATATCAAAATTGGATCGGATTGCCGAGGTGCTATCTCCAGGTGTGCTGTAATACCCAAAATTAAAGTCGCCTACAGGCTCAAAATCAAAGGTTTTGTGGGTAAGGTTTATGCGTTGCGTATACCCTTTTACCAATTCTTTTTCTCCCCATATTTTTTTGGTAAAACTGCGATTAATTTGGTCGGTACCGAATAAAGCAAAAGCATCATACAGGGCACTGGTTCCTATATCTTCATCTGTCAAACCAATAAGTTCTACATCGCGTTTTACGAAAGCTCCTACCTTGGCCCATTTGGTTCTGCTAAAGACGTAGTCTGCAAAAAGACCATACTTAAACTGTTGATCATGGAATCCATAAGCACCGTATGTTCTAAGCTGTAAGTCCTTGTGAAATGAGGGGGAAGTTCTAAAGCCAAATCGTGCACGTAAACCTTCTAAATTATTATACCCTAACAGGTAATGCCATGGGCCTATTTCAATTTTTCCTTTGGGAATGTATCCTCCTACGGCTATTTCGACGATGTCAATGTAGGTTTTTACTAAGGGTTGGTTATTAAGAGAATCTACCATCTGATATACCCGCTTGTCATCTGCAGTGATACGCTCGTGACGGGCCGTATCCCAGTACTCCTCAGAGCGTGAAAAAGAGTTTTCTGCTACACTAATGTTCTCTTCGTAAAAGGGAAGTTCATGTACCTTGTTTATTTTGATGTTTTTATTGGAGTTATAGTATAGCCCAATCATTCCAACGGTATTATTGGTAAGTTCTGCTATGTCAATGAGTACACGCGTTTTGTTGGGCAACCAGTAGGAAGGCTCTACTTCTTCAAACTCTTGTTGTATCTTTAGTTTTTCTATAAAATTGAGATTTGCTTCACTGGTTATTTCAAGACTAAGTCGTTTGATAGCGTAGGAACTGGCTTCTATCCATATCACTCCTCTGAAAACAAGGTCAATAGGGTTTTTGGGGTCTACCTGTATTTGATAACAAGAATTGCCCTCTATTTCGACACTATCTATTAGCGTAAAGTAGTAGTAGGCATTGGCCGTACTGCTCATAGGCGAGATGAAATCTTTATCCAGTATATACAGGTTGTTTTGGTAGAAATTGTATTGCTGAAAAGTAGAACCAAGTATTTGTGAAACGTAACTTTCGTCTCCTACACCTACACCTTGTAGTTTTGTGGCACGAATATTTTCTCTTGTTCTGCGGGGAAACTTACGGTAGTAATAGTCACTTATGGTTTCCGACACAAAAACAGGCAGCACTTTTTTGGTTGAGCTATCGCTAAAACTGCTGATCGTATCAAACAGTGGTTCCATTGCACTGAATATCTTTCGTTTTTTAAACTTATCGGTAACGTTGTCTATGGCTAGTTGTACTTTATTGTAACTTTCGTATTCAAAGTATTCTATTTTGTCTGGGTTATGATTTTTTTTGCGTTTTTGTGCTCTTTTCATTATGACTACTGCAGGGTTTATTCCTCCAGGTCTTACAACAAACTCCTTAAGACTGCTTGCAGACTCGGTAAGAGCGAAATCGATACGCTGATCAGCATTGAGCACCACCGCAGTTTTCACGGTGGTATAGCCTATATATGCAGCAAGTAGACTGTCGGGTTCTTTGTCTGTTTCTATCGTATAGTATCCATCAAAATCGGTAACCGCACCCAATTGGATGTGGACTCCGCGGATAGCTACGTACGGAAGAGGATCTCCTGTAATGGCATCGGTCACTCTCCCTGTTATGGTAGTTTGAGACCAAGCACTTGTTGTGACAAGGAGTAAAAAGAGTATGGATAAAGAGTGCCTCACGTATATAATATGCAGCAAGTATAGCTAAAAAGCATCTTTTTTAGCTATGGCAAAAAGTCCATACTGCGTCATAAAATGACGCAGGTTGCTCTGCATGTACCCAATGGCCAGCATCTGCAACACCTACAAAATCTGCTTTCGTAAAAATCTCTGCTATGGCTGCTTTATCGTCCTCTGTAATGTATCCAGACTTTTCTCCGTACAAAAAGAGGGTATTGGTAGTTACTATCCATTGAAATGACAACGCATCTAGCATAGCAGGATAAAAAGCTTCAATAGACGGTAAGTTCAATTTCAATGTGTATCCTTTGTCTGCTTTGTCTAGATTTTTAAGGAGGAACTGACGCACACCTACGTTGCTTTCAATTTTAGCGAGGGCTGCATCTGCGTCTTTTCGAGTGTTGCACTGTGAGAAGTCGATGGTACGAAATGCATTGAAATATGCGGTATGCCCTGGCCTATACTTTTTGGGTGCAATGTCTACTACTACTAGTTTCTCGAGCTTGTCTGGGTGTAGGTCTGCAAATTTCATCACGGTTTTACCTCCCATGGAGTGGCCTAGAATATGTGCAGAGGATATACTTAGGTCATCCATAAGCTCTGCAAGGTCATTGGCCATAAGCTCAAAAGACATTTCATCGCTATGCGGGCTTTGTCCGTGGTTTCGTTGATCTACCGTTATTACATGGAAGTGTGCTGACAGTTTTTTAGCCATATTGTGCCAATTGTCGAGCATTCCAAACAAACCGTGTAGAATGAATAAGTGCGGTGCAGAGTCGCCTTCTGCACTTGGGTATATTTTATGAAACAGTTTCATATTCAGCAAAGGTCTTTTAAAAGGAGAGCATAAAAAAACCATTCTGCATTACAGAATGGTTTTTATTATATGGTTGTGTACGACTAGGCTTCTGCTAAGATGTCGTCTTCTGAAGTGAATTCAAGTCCAAAAGCATCAGAAACGCCTCTATAACACACTTTTCCGCCTACTATATTTAGTCCGTAGCGTAGTTCTTTACTGTCTCTACACGCTTGTTTCCATCCTTTGTTGGCCAATTGTATGGCATAGGGAAGAGTAGCGTTTGTAAGTGCTACAGTAGATGTATACGGTACAGCACCGGGCATATTTGCTACGCAGTAGTGTACTATATCGTCTATAATGTAGGTTGGGTCTTCGTGTGTCGTTGGTTTACAGGTTTCTATGCATCCACCTTGGTCTACAGCTACATCTACCACTACTGTACCTGGAGACATGTCTTTAAGCATATCTCTAGTAATCAAGTTTGGAGCCTTGGCTCCCGGTATCAGTACAGCACCCACAACAAGATCCATTAGTGGCAAAAGGTCACGAATGTTCATTTCGTTGCTAAAACGGGTTACCACGTTAGCTGGCATTACATCGTTGAGGTATCTTAGTCGGGTAAGACTTACATCAAGTATAGTAACTTGAGCTCCAAGACCTGCAGCCATTTTAGCAGCTTGTGTACCTACTACACCACCACCTATTATAAGTACTTTTCCTGGAGGTACTCCGGGTACACCACCCAGCAATACTCCTTTACCTTTTATAGGCTTCTCTAGGTATTTAGCACCCTGTTGTACAGCCATTCTGCCGGCAACTTCACTCATAGGGATAAGCAGCGGTAGGCTTTTATCATCTGCTTCTACGGTTTCGTATGCAAGACATACTGCACCACTTTCTATCATAGCATCGGTGAGCGGTCTATGACTCGCAAAGTGGAAGTAGGTGAACACCAATTGGTCTTTTCTGATGAGTTTATACTCAGACGCTATGGGCTCTTTCACCTTCATTATCATTTCGGCAATAGCGTATATTTCTTCTATAGTACCCAATATCTGAGCACCAGCATCTTTATACATTTGGTCATTGAAACCACTTCCTACACCACCATCTTTCTGTACGTATACAGTATGACCACGTTTAGTAAGTTCTAGAGCTCCGCCCGGAGTAAGAGCTATACGGCTCTCGTTGTTTTTAATTTCTGCTGGGACACCAATTATCATTTCAAGGATTTTTAAATTCCTGCAAAAATATGGTTTTTAGTAATTGGTTTTGCTATAGCCATAAATGGATTGAATCTATATATCTTACTAGGATGAGGATACTACCGCACACTCACTACCTCAGTGCTATACGTTCCATTATCTGTCGCTACTTCACCACTTCCCTCGCTACCTCTTCAGGCAACTTACCTGCTGCCAACCCTTTGGTTATAGCATCTTCGTAATCAGTCGATTTTGCTAGCAGCAAATCTTGTATGCTTTTGCGGGCCCAGTAGAGCATTTGCTCCTTGCGGTGGTTCGTTTTCCAATCGTTGAGGGTTACTAGTTTCTCAAAATCGAATGCCTTTTCCCAAAAGATATCTATGCCTTTATGCTGCAAGGCCGAGGTTGTTATCACCTTCGGAATCCATTGGTTAGCGTTCTCGGGCATCAGGTGCAGAGCCATACTGTATTCCTTAGCAGTGAGCTTCGCTTGTCGTTCGGAATCGCCATCGGCTTTGTTTATTACGATGATGTCTGCCATCTCCATTATGCCGCGTTTTATGCCCTGCAACTCATCTCCTCCGCCAGGGTTTAGTACGAGCGTAAATAGGTCTGTAAGTTGGGCTACTTCTGTTTCTCCTTGGCCTACGCCTACACTTTCTATCAGTATAGTATTGTATCCAGCTGCTTCGCAAAGCAGCATGGCCAGTCGTGTGTTTTTGGCAAGTCCACCCAGTTGTGAGCCAGATGCAGTAGGTCGTATGTACGCACGTTTGTGAGCACTCAGCTGGTTCATGCGGGTTTTGTCACCCAATATGCTGCCGTGTGTTTTTCCGCTACTCGGGTCTACGCTCAGTACGGCTATTTTGCGTGCGGGATCTTGGAGCAGGCTTGTTCCTATTGCTTCTATAAAAGTGCTTTTGCCAGCACCGGGAGTTCCTGTTATTCCTATTCTATAGGTATCGTTTTGTGGTCCGAAGTATGAGATGACTTCAAGAGCAAGGTTGCGTTTTTCTGCAAGCGTACTTTCTGCCAAGGTTATGGCTCTGCTGAGCGTTCGCGTATCGCCAGTCGCTATTCCTGCTATCAGTTGTTCTTTGGTCATTCTTGGTAAAAAACTCTGTTTACTCGTTCGCTCACATTGGTTAGTATCTCGTACGGTATTGTCCCTATTTGCTTGGCAAGTTCAGATACACGTGGATTTTCTCCAAAGATAATCACTTCGTCTCCTTCTTCACATACTATGCTCGTTACATCACACATGGTCATGTCCATACAGACATTGCCCACTATAGGTGCTTGTTTTTCATTGATCACGAATGATCCTTTGCCTTGGCTAAAACTACGCGAATATCCATCAGCGTAGCCTACCGCTATGATGGCAATCTGCCTTTCTGTGTCTGTTTTGCTATGTTGTCCGTAGCCTATTCCTGCATGGGCGGGCACTGTTTTTATTTGTGAAATGTAGGACTTGAAGGTCCCTACTGGTCTGAGCGTAGCATCGTCTACTAATGTAGAAATACCGTATAACCCTATGCCCATTCTCACCATATCAAAGGAGGCGGACGGGAGTCGTTCTATGGCAGCAGTATTGGCCAAGTGTTTCAGCGGTTTAATATCCAGTTGACTCTCTATAGTACTGCTGATATGTTCAAAATCAGTTACCTGTTGTGTGCTAAACGTATCTAAAGCGATATCATCTGCTCCAGCTAAATGACTAAATACGGAAGCTACTTTTAGATTGGGTTTTTCCCTGAGTTTGGACACCAAAAGAGGGATATCTTCTTTTTGAAAACCAAGTCTTCTCATTCCCGTATCAAACTCTAGATGTATTTCTATGTCTGCCGCTGCAACCTTAGCTAAACTAGCAAAAGAGTAAATCACGGGTTGAATATCGTCTTCCACATAAGGAGTAAGGTCGGTAAGGTCGGGATTGAGTACCATTATAGGGAGAGATATACCAGAAGCACGGAGCTGTGTAGCTTCGTCTGTATAGGCTACGCCTAAGTAGTCTATTTTGTTTTTTTCTAAAAGCTTTGCAATTTGAAAATCTCCACTACCATAGGCCAGTGCTTTTACCATAGCCATTATCTTGGTATCGTTACCAACCTTAAGTTTAATGGTGTCTATGTTGTGTTGCATCTTGCTCAGGTTTATTTCTAAGCACGTTTGGTGTGTTCTTTTTCGTAGCTTTTCTGCTATTTTTTCAAACGCATATTTTCGAGCACCTTTCAAGAGAATACATTCGTCTTTTAGCTCGTAAAGCGAATGCTTTTTAAGAAAAGAAGCTACATCTGGATAAAAAGTACTCGGTAATTCAAAGACCCCATGAGCATTTGATATTTCTTTTCCGATACCAATTAACTGACTTACGTTGTGCTTTAAAAGTGCCGTGTTTACGTCATTATACAGTTGTGAGGCTTCTAGGTTGCTTTCTAATATGTCAGATAAAATGACCGTTATGTTCTCGTGCGTATTTTGTTGTTTTAAAAAATCGAATGCGATATCAATAGACTGAAAATCGGAGTTGTAATAATCTAAAACCAAGGTGTTGCCTTGGATTCCCTCTACTTGCTGTAGCCGCATATCAATAGTGGGCAGCTGATTTACTTTTTTTAATAACGGTTCGATTTCTAAACCCAGCGTAAGAGCTGTTGCGATAGACGTGAACGTATTTTCTACTGTTGCCTTATCGCTATTATTGAGCTTTAGCGTGTAGCTACGGTTACGGTACGTGAGGGCATACTCTCCAGACACGGACTTTACTATGTACAAATTGCACACTACATTACTGCCCCATGTGAATGTTTTTTTGTTTAGTTTCTCAATGGCAGCAATTACTTCTATCTGGCGTGTAGAGCACACTATGGTATCGCAGTAGGCAAATAGCTTTAGCTTTTCATGCAGTTTTTGTTCTATGCTATCAAAATTGGCAGAGTGAGAGTCGCCCAGATGAGTAAATACCCCAATGGTTGGTTGTATCATTTCACTTAAGTTATCCATTTCGTTGGATTCAGATATTCCTGCCTCAAATACACCTACAGTATGATTTGTTCCTAGTTTCCATAAAGACAAGGACACGCCTATCTGTGAGTTGTAACTTTTCGGACTCTTGCAAACGGTGTGTTCCTCATTGAGTAGTGTGCTTACCCATTCTTTCACTATGGTTTTACCATTGCTACCGGCAATAGCCAGTACTGGAATATTGAATTGATTCCGATGGTGTTTTGCTAGTTTCTGTAGAGCCTCTAGGGTATCTTCTACCAAAATATAGTTGCAGTCTACTTTGGGTTTATCAGAAACCAGTACAGCTAAAGTACCTTGATTTATAGCTTGAGGAACAAAGGTGTTTCCATTGTTTTTAGCTGTCTTTATAGCGATGAAAAGTGCTGCATGTTGCCTGCTACTACGTGTATCGGTGTAAATGTTGATTATCTGAATATCTCCATTCCCGTGGAGTTTTCCGTTTACTATGTCTGCTATAGTTTCTAATCTGTACAAGCTTATTACAAAAGTAGTGTTATTGTGCACTAATTTAGCAGCCTCAGAGTGACAGAGTACAGCAAAACACGATATACGCCCAGTCAAGCCAAAAGCAAGATAGCCAAGTACTGTGCCTATCAAGAGAGGTGTCACCAAGAAGTGAGAGATAAGCTCTATTCTTTCGGGTTGTCGCCAGATGATGTAGAGTTGCTCATTTATGAGATGATTCAGCACGACCTTCTCAATGAAGAACGCTTTGCAGTAGCCTTTGTTCGGGGCAAATTCATTTACAAAAAATGGGGCAGAGTTAA
>TARA_B110000902_G_scaffold48694_1_pt1 | contig 17723 bp, 16 predicted proteins | sample TARA_B110000902 | Tara Oceans TARA_B110000902 (sample SAMEA4398009) | marine metagenome | biome: Polar Biome; feature: [SRF] surface water layer (ENVO:00010504); material: water (ENVO:00002006), including particulate matter (ENVO:01000060) such as... | depth 5 m | reverse complement strand
AGCGGCCACATGCGGATTTATTACTGGCGACCGGTGATCTATCGTCCCGTGGTGCGGGTCAGTCCTATCACCGCTACCGGCAGTTAACCAAGGGTATTGCCGATCAAACGCTGTGGCTTCCGGGTAATCACGACACGGTAGCAGCGATGTGCGAGGCGGCCAAAGAAGGTAATGAAATGGCGGGTTGCGCGACCATCGGCAACTGGCACATCATTATGCTAAATTCCAAAACTCCCGGTAAAGTTGGTGGCAGTCTGAGTGATAACGAACTGGAGAAGTTGAGGGTGGGCTTGCAGCAGAGTCGAGAGGGCTACGCGTTGGTCTGCCTTCACCATCACCCAGTCAGTATTGGTTGTGACTGGTTGGACGAACAAAAAGTGTCCAATGCGGATACGTTGTTTTCGGTGCTGGATGAGTTTACCCACGTCAGAGGCTTATTGTGGGGTCATGTGCATCAACAAATCGACCAGCAGCGTAATGGTGTGAAACTCATGGCAACGCCTTCAACCTGTATACAGTTTGCCGCCGATAGCGCTGACTTTAAGTTGGACCGGTTGAGTCCGGGATATCGATGGTTGGATTTACAGGAAAATGGTGACATTGAGACCGGTGTTTCGCGAGTCAGTGGGGTGGTGTTTGATATTGATTACGACGATTCAAGTGGCTACTAAATTCACATAGCGTAAGCTTGTATTTAGCGGTATCCTGCCATCAGTCCATTTGTTTCTCTGTTTTTGCTTTGAGCATAATTTTAATGCCAGCACCATTGCGCCCATTATTAATTTACGTTCACGGATTCCAAAGTTCTTCGCAGGCGGAAAAAGCCCGGGAAACGCGGTCGTTTTTGGAAAAGCAGGGTTTATCGATCGATTTTGCGGCCTTAACGCTGTCTAATTATCCGCTGGAGAGTTACCGTCAGCTGCAGGTGTTGATCGAGCAGAATCAGCCGCGGCAGATGGCACTGATGGGTAGCTCAATGGGGGGTTTCACCGTCACAGCGTTGGCGCAGCATTACGGATTGCCGGCTGTTATTATCAATCCAGCGGTACGGCCTTATGAATTGATGAGCTCCCTGTTGGGGCATCATACCAACCCACATACCGGTGTTACCTTCACCTTACAAGACCGGCATGTGGAAGAATTACAACACATGGAAGTGGGTGAAATTAGTCACCCGTCGCGTTTATTGGTGTTGTTGCAAACTGGTGATGAAGTACTGGACTACCAAAAAGCGGTTGAATTCTACGGTGCCTGTCCGCAGGTAGTCGAAGAGGGCGGCGATCATCGCTTCCAGAATTTTGAAAAACATTTACCTGACGTTATTAAATTTTTAGAATTGGCGTCTTAACTTTAATTCATAACGAATCGATCATTAATGTCTGATTATAATGCAGGATCCATCGAGGTCTTAACGGGTCTTGATCCGGTGCGCAAACGCCCGGGTATGTACACGGAAACCACCAGGCCAAATCATTTGGCTCAAGAGGTCATTGATAATAGTGTTGATGAGGCGCTGGCGGGTTTTGCCCATCAAATAGATGTCATCATGCACAAAGACGGATCGCTGACCTGCAGTGATGACGGCCGCGGCATGCCTGTAGATATGCATCCGGAACAGAAGAAGCCCGGGGTAGAAGTTATTCTTACTACACTGCATGCGGGTGGCAAATTCAATAGCGACAATTACCAGTTTTCCGGTGGTTTGCATGGCGTCGGTGTGTCGGTGGTTAATGCCTTGTCAAAATTGTTGGAAATCACCATTCGTCGGAATGGTGAAGTCTATAGAATGGAGTTTAAGAACGGCGATAAATCCAAAGATCTCGAAGTGATTGATAGCTGTGGCAAACGTAACACCGGCACCAGTATTCGTTTCACACCTGATGGCTCCTATTTTGATTCAGCAAAATTTTCTGTGGCCAGAATGAAACACGTTTTACGCGCCAAGGCTGTTTTATGTCCTGGTTTACGCGTTACATTTAAAGATGAAGCTAGCGGCGAGAAGGAAGAGTGGCATTATGAGGATGGTCTCAGAGACTACATGGTCGCCAGCACTCACGGTTGGGAAACATTGCCCAGAGAGCCTTTTATAGGTAGTTTTTCTGGCAGCAAAGAAGGGGTTGATTGGGCGGTTCAATGGTTGCCAGAGGGCGGTGAGTTAACAACTGAATCCTATGTTAATTTAATCCCAACAGCCCAGGGCGGAACACACGTTAATGGCTTGCGCACGGGTTTATTGGAAGCTATTCGGGAGTTTTGTGAGTTTAGGAGTTTACTACCTCGCGGTATCAAATTGTCGCCCGACGATATTTGGGATAAGTGTTGCTATGTGCTTTCCTCCAAGTTGGAAGATCCGCAATTTTCCGGTCAAACTAAAGAGCGACTGAGTTCTCGAGAGGCTGCGGCCTTTGTATCAGGCGTCGCCAAAGACTCTTTTAGTTTGTGGCTGAATCAGCACACCGAAGACGCGGAAAAATTGGCCGACATGTGCATTAATAATGCCCAATCTCGGATGAAAAAATCGAAAAAAGTGGCTCGCAAGAAAGTCACTTCCGGTCCTGCTTTGCCAGGAAAACTGGCTGATTGTTCGGGCAACGATGTCGAGCGTGGGGAGCTTTTTTTGGTCGAAGGTGACTCCGCTGGTGGCTCCGCTAAGCAGGGCCGCGATAGACAGTATCAAGCGATTTTGCCGCTGCGAGGAAAAATCCTCAACACTTGGGAAATTGATTCGCAGGAAATTTTAGCGTCCGAAGAGGTTCACAATATCGCGGTTGCCATTGGTGTCGATCCAGCGTCAGACGATCTCTCTGGCTTACGCTACCATAAAGTGTGTATTCTCGCCGATGCTGATTCTGATGGTTTGCACATTGCCACGTTGATCTGCGCACTGTTTGTTCGCCACTTTAGACCCCTAGTCCAAGCCGGTCATATTTTTGTAGCGATGCCTCCTCTGTACAGAATCGATGTGGGTAAAGATGTTTACTACGCTCTGGATGACAGCGAAAAACAGGGTATTCTGGACCGGATAGAAGCCGAAAATAAAAAAGGCAAAGTCAATGTTCAGCGGTTTAAGGGGTTGGGTGAAATGAATCCGCTGCAATTGCGTGAAACAGTGATGAGCGGTGATACTCGCCGACTGGTGCGATTAACCATTGAATCTGGCGATGAGACCAACCAACTGATGGATATGTTGCTGGCCAAAAAACGCTCTGGGGATCGCAAAATTTGGTTGGAAGAAAAAGGTAACTTGGCTGAGGTTTAATGGCGCCGTAAAATGGTCCCAGTCGGAGAATTGATAATCGTTAAAAAGCGGTGGGCTATTAAGCCGCTAAGTTGGAGACCATAATTTCTAGTTCTTCAGCTGACTCCAGCATGGTGATAATAGCGTCTTCGGCTCTCTCTGGATCTAGCTGCAAACGTGCATATAACCCTGCTGGAATATCAACCAGCGGAGCGTCACCCATGCCGTGCTTGCGCAATAGCCGCTTGGCGATAAATAGTAAATTTGCGTATGCACCGTGCTGTTGATCAAATTCAACGTCATTTTGAAAGCGTAATGCTGAACTGACCTCTTCTGGCATATCCCACAAACGCATTAGCCACGAGCCTAACTGATCACGATCTACGCCTAATAAATGCCGCTCAATATGGCAGTGATTGGAATACGGGTTTGCTTCCTGATAGCGGCAAATGTTGGAAAAATAAGGGGGGAAAACTTCCGCTAAAATGAGATAACCAAAATTGTGCAGCAATCCCGACAGATAGGCGATTCCCATGTTGGGCCTGTCTCTGGCGGGTATCGCTCCGACCAGAGCCTCTATTGCGGTAGCCGTGTAAATGGCCTGCTCCCAATAGGGAGTAAAGCCTTGAGCGCTATCTTTTGGCAGACTTAATGTCTTACCAAGCGCCAGTCCTAAGGCTAAGTTTAGAACCAGATCAAATCCCAATACTCTGACTATTGCATCGTGAACTGATTTGATTTCTCCTGGTGCTGCGTAGTAAGGCGATGCCGCCCAGCTGATTACCTGAGCGGCAAGAGGAGGGTCGCTTTCAACAATATCGGTTAAATCCTGAATGTTGGCGTCAGGATTGATTCGTAATTTAAGGATTCGTTGTGCGGTCTCCGGCATGGGTGGAAACTCTACAGTGTCTTGCAGTCTTTGCTTAATCCGCAACTGGGTAAAATTTGCGATTGCCATGGTGATCTGATTTACATCATTGATGCCCTCTAGCGATGAGGTCACAAGTTCAGACTCGAGTACGGTATAAGTGCCAGTCTGTGCATCACCAATCAGCTTGCGAAATTGTTCATTGTTGATGGTGATCACATAGTGTTTGCTACCTGAATCGAGGGTTAACTCGGTAGTGTCAAGAAGTCGCTGGTCGACAATGAGTTCCAAGCCTAAGACGGTTGGTATAGTGGTCAACCGTTCCAATGTGAGTTGGTTACAGATAGATCCAATGGCGGCAGGGCCGGCCACGCTAAGTTGCCGCTGGGTGAGTCGACAGAGTGCCTCAACGTCTAGGATACTGTCGCCGCTGTAAATCGCTTGTAATTTGCCGCGCTGATCCTGAAATATAGTTGTTTTGACGTCGCCAAAATGGCCATCGCTGGCGACGGCCTCGCTAATGCCAAAAACGCTATTTTGTTGGATTAGTCGTTCTTCTATGATTGCCGCAACAGGCATTTGGTGCTCCTTAGTTATAACGGACTATCTTCCGCTATGGGGTCATGCCTGTTAAACCGTACGTTATCGGCGCTAGATTTTTGCTATATATACCAAGAATTGTAGACCATTTTTCTATCCGCGCGGAATGTAGCGACGTTCGGTAGAAACCTATCAAAAACTGATAGGAAAAATCCTGATAGGAAGCGGATTAAACCTGTGCGTATTGTTCGCCGTCGGCAATCCAGCGCTGGATTAGCGGATTAACCGCAACGGGATGGTCGTTGATCATTTGTCTTGCTACGATGTTCACAGCTTCGAGCAGGTGGCTATCTCGTTCAAGGTTGGCAATACGAAGTTGCATAAGCCCAGTTTGACGGGTACCTAATAGCTCTCCAGGTCCTCTTAGCTCCAGATCTTTTTCTGCAATCACAAAGCCGTCGCTACTCTGCCTCATTATTTGTAGTCGCTGTTTGCCTAACTTCCCAAGTGGTGCTTGATACATCAACACGCAGTGACTAGCGGTAGGCCCTCTGCCGACTCTGCCGCGCAGTTGGTGGAGTTGTGACAGCCCCAGTCGTTCTGCGTTTTCGATGATCATCAGGCTGGCATTCGGAACGTCTACACCCACTTCGATGACAGTGGTTGCGACTAGCAGATCAATTTGATTGGCCTTAAATGCAGCCATGATGCTTTCTTTTTCACGGGGCGCCATCCGTCCGTGAATCAAGGCAACCTTTATATCGGGTAATGCCAATTTTAACTGCTCACAAGTGTCCTCTGCGGCTTGTGCTTCGAGCGTATCAGACTCTTCAATCAGCGTGCACACCCAATAGGTTTGGCGGCCTTCCATGCAAGCATTACGCACCCTGTCGACAATTTGACTGCGACGGTTATTATCGATAACTACTGTACTGATAGGTGTTCTTCCTGGGGGCAATTCATCGATGACCGAGGTGTCCAGGTCAGCATAGGCACTCATCGCCAGGGTGCGGGGTATTGGCGTCGCTGTCATGATCAGCTGATGTGGTTGGCCGATATCCTGGTTCGCTTTTTCTTTTAGGGCGAGTCGCTGATGGACGCCAAATCGGTGCTGCTCGTCAATGACAGCTAATCCTAGTCGGGCGAAAACGACCTCCTGCTGAAATAGTGCGTGAGTGCCGACAATAATATCGACATTGTGTTCAGCAATAGCTTTGAGTTGTTGTTGGCGCTGTTTTCCTTTGACTTTGCCACTTAGCCAGCCAATATCCAATCCGAGTGGAGTCATCCACCGGGTAAAGTTTGCTAAATGTTGCTCGGCCAGTATCTCGGTGGGCGCCATAATCGCGACTTGATAGCCGCTGGCGGCGGCATTAAGGGCCGCCAATGCTGCAACGACGGTTTTTCCTGAGCCAACATCTCCCTGAACAAGCCTAAGCATCGGTTTGGCGCTGCTCATGTCCCGGTTAATTTCAGCGGCGACTCGTTGCTGAGCCCTAGTGAAATCGAATCCCAGTTGGTGCAAAAAACGCTGATTGAGATCGCTGTTTTTGCCAATGGATGGCGCTCCGTGTTGTAGGGTTTGATTGCGCAGCTTGAGTAGACTGAGGTTGTGAGCAAGCAACTCCTCAAATGCTAGCTGTTGTTGATAAGGATGTTTGCCCTCGCGCAGTAATTCAACAGGTGCATCGATTGGTGGAGAGTGCAAATACTGTAAAGCGTGCTCTAGGCTTTTTGGGAGCGTATCGCCGATATTGAAACTCTGTGGAAGCCACTCAATCAGAGTGTTAGGCTGCAGCATAGTTAATGCTTGCAGTGCTAATTTGCGCCAACCTTGCTGGCTTAAGCCTTCGCTGCTTGGGTAGATGGGCGTTAATGATTGCTCATTAGGTTCCGGGTTTAGTGGATCAACGGCATGGTATTCGGGGTGGTACATTTCCAGACCACTAGCGCCTCGGCGGGCCTCACCAAAACATCGTAATGTTACTCCGTTAGTTAGACTTTCTTTTTGGGCTGCACTAAAATGAAAAAATCGCAAAGTTACTGTGCCGGTATGATCCTGCAGCCGGCAAACCAGGCTGCGGCGGCGACCAAAAGCAATGTCGGCAGCTCGTACTTCGCCCTCAATGACCGCATCTATGCCAGGCTGCAGAGCGCCAATAGGCGTTATTCGAGTACGGTCTTGATAGCGCAACGGCAGATGAAACAGTAAATCCTGTACGGTATGAATACCCAAGCCAGCAAGCTTGTCAGCCATTTTGGGGCCAACGCCCTTTAATTCTCGAACATTGACCTGATCCAGTGTCCTGTTGGGTCTACTCATTCTCTGATTGTCGTACCTAGCTTGCACTGGCGAATGGCCAAACTCAGTGCTTCGATAGCCTGATGACGGGGAAAGCTAGCTCGCCAGGCTAACGCTACTGTGCGCTTAGGGCTCGAGTTTGCAAAAGGTCTAGTGACTAACGAACCGTTGACATATTGATCTAGCTGCGCGGCAGAGGCGGGTAGAATAGTGATGCCGAGGCCTGATGCAACCATATATTTTAGTGTTTCAAGGGAGCTGCCTTCAACAACCGACTGCAGTGCGTCGTAGTTTTTAATCATGCTTTTTTTCAAGCTTGGGCAGGCTTCTAGTACTTGGTCGCGAAAGCAGTGCCCTTCTCCGAGCAGAAGTACCTGTTCTTTCTCCAGCTGTTTTGCGGTTATCGATTTGCGAGCAGCAAGGTGATGATCCTTGTTGAGTACAACTACAAAGGGCTCCTCATATAAACGCTGGGTCACAACATCAGGTTCGGTAAAAGGCAGTGCGATAACAATGGCATCAAGCTCACCTTGGCGCAATTTTTTTCTCAGTTCGGCGGTGTAGTTTTCCTCAATGTACAGTGGCATTTTTGGCGCATTTTTCTGTAAGCGGGGAACAAAGTGAGGAAATAAATAGGGGCCGATGGTAAAAATTGCGCCGATTGATAGTGTTGTACCAAGGGGGTCTTTCCCCCGCTGAGCCAGTTCTTTGATCACGCTGGCCTGCTCCAGTACAGTTTGTGCCTGCTGGATTATCTGTTGCCCCATCGGTGTCGCGTTCACTTGATTTCGACTGCGCTCGAACAGGGGGACGTCTAGTTCGTCTTCCAATTTCTTAATGGCGACACTCAATGTTGGCTGGCTGACAAAGCACTTTTCAGCGGCTTTGCCGAAGTGTTTAGTCTGGTGCAATGCAACGATATATCGCAATTCGGTAAGCGTCATGGTGCGTGTCCAGTATCAATGAATCCAGTAGGTTAATATTTTCTATTGGATGTCGCCATTACTATCGTATAAGTTATTGATAGCGTACCGTTAGCGATATATTGAGTGCGCTTAGACTATAGACTATTCGGAGTTATTTTTTGTCGACAAATAAGGTGCTGATCGTAGGCTGTGGTGACATTGGTATAGCGCTGGGGCTGCGTCTGGCCGCTTCAGGTAATGAGGTGTGGGGTTTGCGCAGATCAACGCGCTTGCCCGCTCCATTAAAGACAATTACTGCGGATGTCAGTGATGTCCAAACTCTTGGGGCGCTCATTGAACTGACATTTGACTATGCCGTGGTTATTCTTACGCCGGACAGTGCTACAGATGAAGCTTATAAGTCGGTTTATGTAGATGGTCTGAGCAACGTTTTAGAGCAGCTTAAACAGGCTCGTTCAGTTAAGCGACTGCTGTTTGTGTCAAGTACTAGCGTTTACCATCAAAGCGATGATGAGTGGGTCGATGAGAATAGTCTGGTGCAGCCGGGAAATTTTTCCGGCAAACGCCTGCGGCAGGCGGAATTAGTATTGGCAAATAGTGGCGTCAATTATTCGATCATTCGTTTTGCCGGTATTTATGGACCAGGTAGACGACGATTAATTGATCAGGTTCGCGCCGGGGTGGGATGTGTCAGAACACCCGTTAGCTATACTAATCGTATCCATCGTGAGGATTGTGTTGGCTTCCTGCAGCATCTTATCGTGCTGTGCCAGCAGGGGAAAGAGGTTGATTCCCTGTATGTTGGTGTCGATTGTGAGCCGGCAACAATGTGGGATGTTAGACGTTGGTTGGCCGAGAAAATGAATATTGACCCTAGCCAACTAGAGCCGGCGAATACGCGCCGAGGAAATAGCAAGCGCTGCAGTAATCGGCGTCTACTAGCCACCGGTTACCAGCTGCGCTACCCTAATTACAAACTAGGTTATGCAGACATACTCGATAGCCTATAAATGCCTTGTTGCTACTGGTGAAAAGGTGAATAATAGAATTTGGATCAATCTTAAGAACAGGGCAAAGCATGCAAGTTATTATTAGAGCAATTTTGGTTTTGTGCACAGTGCTTGTTTCACCCAGTGTGATCGCATCAGAAGAACAAGCACGCAACTTTGACGATATTGTAGCGAGTGGAGAGTTGCGAATTGGCGTGAGTATATTTCCGCCATGGGTGATGCGGGCTAAAGACGGCCAGTTAATTGGCTCGGAGATCGATATGGCGAAGCGCTTAGCCGCCGATATGGGATTGAAGCCTGAGCTTGCGCTCTATGAATGGAAAGCGTTAATCACTGCCCTAAACGCGAAAGAAATAGATATTATTATCTCGGGCATGGGCATTAACCCAGCGCGGGCTATGCAGGTTAATTTTAGTCGTCCCTATGGCGATGCTGGCGTTGGGCTGGCGGCAAATACAGCATTAACCTCAACCTTTGAAAGTATGGATGAATTAAAACAACCTAATATCAATATTGGTGTTATTGCTAATACAGTATCGGCTGACGTAGCCACTCGGCTGTTTAGTCGCACCAATATCAAAGCATTTGCCACTGAAGATGAAGCGCAGGATGCGTTAGTCAACGGAAAGCTGCATGCGTTTATTGGAGCAAATCCACTGCCTGCATTTTTAGCGTTAAAATATCCCGGTAAGGTAGACGTTCCTTTAGAAAAACCGCTGCTCAGCTTTAAAGAAGGTTTAGCTGTTCGCAAAGGCGATTCCGATTTTTTAAATTATCTGAATGCTTGGGTCGTCTCAAGATCGGCAGACGCTTGGATTCCTAGCACCAGACAGTACTGGCTTGAAACTCTGGAATGGCAAGAACAGGTACAGTGAGTATGAATTTGCCGAACTTTAGCTTTGGAAAAGGCTCTACCCTTGCTGGTGGAATATGTTTGGCAATGTTATTCAGCATCTCGGTGTTTGCTCAGAACGCCACAAAAGATGATCTTACGCTGCTGGATGAAAGTGAATACCGAGGCGAAATAGAAGAAGTTGTTGTCGTCGGTCGGCAGCCTGAGTGGCGCCGAAAAATTGATCAAGAGGCGGCGTGGCGGCCTGAAAAATTTAAGTTGCCCGAAAATTCTTCCCCTTCATCCCGAATTCAGTGGCTACCTGAATACACCGAGGACGAGCGAAATAGTTATCAAGGTGTTCGCGATCGCACCGGAGAAAAGGCCTCTTTGAAACTCTTTGAGTGGAAGTTTTGATAAAAATTATTGACGCTACAACACTAAAATAACTTCAATCTCTACAGCGGCACCCTTTGGTAGTGCAGCAACTTGAACACAGGCTCTTGCTGGGAAAGGCTGCTGGAATACGCTGGACATCACCTCATTGACGGCAGCGAAATCGTTAAGATCTGTCAGTGAAATATTCACTTTCACCGCATCATCCATCGTGCCGCCGGCAGCGGTTGCGACTGCAGACAGATTGCTAAAAACCTGGGCAGTTTGTGCTTTGATATCACCGATCACCAATTCCATTGTTTCTGCAATAAGCGGGATTTGCCCTGACAAATAAACGGTGTTGCCAACTTTGACTGCCTGCGAATAAGGCCCAATAGCATGAGGCGCTTTGTCAGTTGCGATGATTTCCTTCTCGCTCATAATAACTCCCAAATTTTTCGAATGGTTTATTAGTGTTTGGCTCGTATTACCGTGATGACTTCTTTGATCCTGCGTATATGTTTCATGATCCGGGCAAGATGAATACGTGAATGAACTCCAACAACAACATGCACGCAATTTATACGGGGGCTCTCTTCCTCCACGCTGATTTTTTCTATATTGGCGTCGAGATTATTGATCTTGGTCGCTAATACAGCAATGATGCCGCGACTATTTTCCAATTCGATCTTCAACTCGACAGAAAATTCACCTGCGATATCGTCGCCCCAGCTTAATGGCACCGAGCGCTCGGGGTTGTTGCGAAAATCTTGACTGTTATGACACTTGTCTACATGAACGACAATACCGCGCTCAGAGCTAATAAACCCGATAATGGAATCACCAGGAATAGGGTAGCAGCAGCGAGCAAAATTAAGTCTGAAGCCTTCGCTACCCTGAATGACTAGGGGTTGGTGAGTAGAGTTAGCCGGGTGAGTGGTATTGCCATCGGCATCGGTTTCAGCCAATAGTTGATGTGCAGTTAGGAATGAAACGCGATTACCGAGACCGATTTCTTCCAAAACCTGATCGAACGTTTGGATACTAGTATCGCTGAGTAGTCGGTCTTTTTGATGCTTGGTTAGTTGCTCAATACTTGAGTTAAGTTCTGTTAGTGCTTTTTCCAGTAATCGTCGTCCCAGCGCAACTGATTCATTGGTGAGCTGATTTTTTAGAAAATGACGAATGTTAGTTCGCGCTTTACCGGTGACCACAAAGTTAAGCCACGCCGGGCTCGGTTGTGCACCTGTAGACCTTATGATTTCGATGGTCTGGCCACTTTGCAATTGTTCCGACAGTGGCGCCAAACGGCGATTGATTCGGCAGGCAACGCAATGATTACCAACATCAGTGTGCACGGCGTATGCAAAGTCTACCGCCGTCGCTCCCTGAGGTAGCTCCATGATTTTGCCTTTAGGAGAGAAAACGTAAACTTCATCGGGAAACAAGTCGATTTTTACGTTTTCAATAAACTCTAGAGAGTCACCTGCCCGCTGCTGCATTTCTAGTAGGCCTTGCAACCACTGGCGGGCACGAGTATGGCTGCCATTTAGGGGTTGGCCTTCATTGGTTTTATACAGCCAGTGGGCCGCGATACCGTAGTTAGCCATCTCTTCCATTTCGTGAGTACGAATTTGAATTTCGATCGGCACCCCGTGCATGCCAAACAAGACGGTATGCAGCGATTGATAGCCATTAGATTTTGGAATGGCAATATAGTCTTTAAACTGGCCCGGCACAGGCTTGTATAAGCTGTGGATGCAGCCCAGCACTCGATAACAAGTATCGACACTATCGACAACTATGCGGAAAGCATAGATATCCATTATTTCGGAGAACGACTTTTTCTTGCCCCGCATTTTTTGGTAGATACTGTATAGGTGTTTTTCGCGCCCCTGTACCGACGCCTTGTGATTTTCACGTTCGAGGCAGGCTTCGATCGATTCTTTGATCTGCTCAATGATCTCTGTACGGTTGCCGCGAGCGGATTTGACAGCCGCTTGAATACGGGCAGATCGCATCGGGTGGAGAGTAGCAAATCCCAGATCTTCGAATTCGATCCGGATATTATGCATGCCCAGCCGTTGGGCAATGGGGGCATACATATCGAGTGTTTCTTTGGCAATGCGACCGCGTTTTTCCGGTTTTAATACGCCGAGAGTTCGCATGTTATGCAAGCGATCCGCCAGTTTGACCAAGATAACTCGAATATCTTTGGCCATTGCCAAGGCCATTTTCTGAAAGTTTTCGGCCTGTGCTTCTGCCCGGGACTGATCTTCCATTTGAGTCAGTTTGCTGACGCCATCAACGAGATCGGCAACGGTGGCACCGAATTGTTCGCCAAGTGCGCTTTTTCCGATACCGGTATCCTCGATAACATCATGCAGCATCGCGGCCATTAGACTTTGATGATCCATGTGCATATGAGCGAGAATGCCGGCTACTGCTAGGGGGTGTGTTACATAAGGTTCACCGCTGCGACGTCGTTGACCTTCATGGGCTTGTTCGGCGAAGTAATAGGCGCGTTTGACCTGATTTACCTGCTCAGGAGAAAGGTAGCTTTGCAGTGCGCTGCCGAGCGTGTCTATGCAGCTAACATCATCGCTATTGTCGCGTTGCTGGAAGAAACTAACTTGCTGCATGTGCCTTTTTGCCCATCATTACTGTCTTGCTGATACTTTAGCATAGCAATTGGGCTAGTGGGGTACTGGCCGCAACAATTGCACGCCACATTGCTGTGGAGTGCAGAATTTTTCTAATTCATGCTCAATTGAGGCGGCGCAGATATCACCGTTTAAAGAGAGGGCGGTATATCCTGATTCATGACCGCTTCCATGTCTAAAATCATTTCTTCTGGATCTTCTTCTTTCGGGTTCATGATTTCAGCGGGAGTGATAAGGCTGTCGGCAATTTCTCGAAGAGCAATGACGGTAGGCTTATCGGCTTCTTCTGCGACTAACGGCGTCACTCCTCCAGTAGAAAGCGCGCGGGCGCGTTTACTGGCAACCATGACGAGTTCAAAACGGTTATCAACTTTATCCAGACAATCTTCAACGGTAATACGGGCCATGGGGATTCTCATTTATTGAATGAACAAACTAATTTATAAGCCGGCTAAAGGCAGTTGCACTGAGCCTTCGCCTGCACCCAAAATATAATGGCCGCGAAGTATATCAAAAATGACCGGCCTAGGGTAGCACTGAGTGCAGGCCGTTAATATACTTAGTTTAACAACTCCTCGAGCAGCTGCCGGTGTCGTTTCATTTGCGATGAGCGGGATAACCGAACAGCGTGAAGAATGGATCTTAAGTTGTTTAGCGCGGTGTCAAAGTCATCATTGATGACCAGGTAGTCCCCCTGTTGATAGTGAGACATTTCGTTGACGGCTTCCGCCATACGCTGATCAATTACTGAGCCGTCGTCTTGGCCTCGGTTCGTTAATCGCTCCCTTAGGGCTGACTGGGACGGTGGGAGGACAAATATGGAGACGGCTGCGGGCAGTAGTTGTTTGATTTGCTGTGCACCCTGCCAGTCAATTTCTAGGATGACATCAGTACCGCTATTTAAGGTGTTTTGCACCCATGAGGTCGAGGTGCCGTAGTAGTTACCAAAAACTTCGGCATATTCCAGAAAGGCTTTATCTTTTATCATCTGCTGAAATGTTGACCGCTCGGTAAAATGATAGTTAGTTCCATCGTGTTCCCCAGGACGGATCGGACGAGTTGTATGAGATACAGATACGCGAACCTGTTCGGAAGATTCTATCAGCGCTTTTACCAAACTGGTTTTGCCAGCGCCGGAGGGCGCAGATACCGTGTAGAGTGTACCTTGGGTGGTGCGTGTCATTTTAAATAGGTTCCTTGGAAACAGGTTTTTTATGATTTTTGCGGGCGCTTGCGACGGCTCATCTACTCGATATTTTGGATCTGTTCGCGCATCTGCTCTATCAATACTTTAAGCTCTACCGCTGCCTGGGTAGTATCGCTGACGATTGATTTAGATGACAAGGTATTAGCTTCGCGATTGAGCTCCTGCATTAAAAAGTCTAGTCTGCGGCCGCAGGGCCCACCTTTGATTAATACGCGGCTGACTTCAGCAATGTGCGCTTCCAGGCGATCGAGCTCTTCGTCGACATCGGCCTTCTGGGCAAGCATTACTATTTCCTGTTCGAGACGTTCTTTGTCCAGTTCTATGGCGAATTGAGCGATTCGGTCTATCAGCTTCTGTTGTTGCGCTTTCAAAATAATAGGCATTTGATGACGAATGTCATTGGTAATATGGGTAATCGACTCTAGCCGCTGCTCAATAAAGAGCTTCAACGCAGCACCTTCGCGCTCGCGGCTCGAAAGAAGCTGTTGTAAGGTTACAGTGAAGACTGATAATGCGTCTGTGCAAATGACCTCGTCATCAGTTCTGGCTTCTGTCATCACACCGGGCCACTGCAGCAGCTGCAATGGATTTATCGGAGCTGATTCTCGCAGTTGCTGCTGAACGTGTTCACTGGTCGCAACAAGCTGAGTCAATAACTCATCGTTGATGGATAACCGAGCCGAGCTGCTACTTCCCTCAGCCTGTATGCGCAAGCTGCACTCTACTTTGCCGCGGTTGAGTGTGTTGCGGAGTGCATCACGTAAGTTGTTTTCAAGTTGCCGAACAGTATCGGGTAGTTTGAAGCTAGGCTCAAGATAGCGATGGTTGACAGAGCGAACCTCCCATACTGTGTAGCCCCATTCAAACTGCGTGGATTGTCGAGCAAAAGCGGTCATACTTCGAATCATGTCGGCGCTAACTTATTGTATGAGTGCATGTGTTTTTTGACGTGACAACGATTTTAGCATTCTCTATGTCAGCTATACTAGCGTGATTGAGCCTCTGCGTCAGCGTTACGTGTATAATGCTCTGCGGCTAACTTCTCCTTTTTGTTATAAATTCAGGAATAACTATGAACAGACCCAGTGGTCGCAGTATCGATCAATTGAGAGAAATAACGATTATCCGGAACTTTACCTGTCATGCGGAGGGCTCAGTATTGGTCACTTTTGGTGATACCAAAGTCATTTGTACGGCTTCAGTTGAAAAAAATGTTCCTCACTTTCTTCGTGGTACCGGTCAGGGTTGGATCACCGCGGAGTACGGAATGTTGCCTCGATCAACAGGGGATCGGATGGGCCGTGAAGCTGCCAGAGGTAAGCAAGGGGGTCGTACGGTTGAAATCCAGCGGCTGATAGGCCGTTCACTGCGGGCCGCAGTAGACTTGAAAGTCTTGGGTGAAAATCAAATCACTATCGACTGTGATGTTATTCAGGCTGATGGCGGCACTCGAACTGCTTCAATTACCGGTGCATGTGTTGCGCTGGTAGATGCAATAACAGCAATGCGCGAGCAGGGTATTATTACCGGCAATCCGTTGAAACACATGATCGCAGCAGTATCGGTAGGAATTTACCAGGGAACAGCAGTTCTCGATCTTGATTATGCTGAGGATTCGAATGCTGAAACCGATATGAATGTGATTATGACCGAGCAAGGTGGCTTTATTGAAGTGCAGGGTACTGCTGAAGGTGAGCCCTACAGTCGCACTGAGCTGGATCAGTTGCTGGGACTAGCTGATGCGGGTATCCAAACGTTAATAGAAAAGCAGCGAGTGGCCTTGGCTCTTTAATTATAAGTGATGATTTGCTCGCAGTTGTTTTGCTAGTCAAGCAGCAGCTGTGGGCATTGCCCCAGGGTATTCGGCAAGGATGTGTCACATTTCGTAGTCGTAATCCATAATCAGCGGAGCGTGGTTAGAGAACTGCTGATTTTTATAGATTGCACCATATTCTATTGCTGACTTTAACCCAGACGATACAATTTGCAGATCAACCCGCCAACCATTTTCACCCTGTTTACCTTCTGGCCACCAGGTAAATTCGTCGTTGTCACTATTCACTTCCCGAAATGCGTCCACATACCCCAGTTCAGTCATTGTGTGATCCATCCACTGTTGTTCTTCCGGCGAGCAGCCGGGAACACCTTGGTTGGATTGAAAGTCCTGCAGATCGTTTTGGTTGTGGGTCATATTCCAATTGCCACAGATAACAAATTCACGACGTTTGTTGCGAACTTTACTGAGGTGGTTTTGGAATAGATCAAAAAAATGCTTTTTGCGATTTTTAGCCGCGTCATCTTCCCTGGCTGCACTGGGCGCAAGCAGGCAGCCAACACTGATATTTTGAAAGTCCGCCTGAATATAACGGCCTTCCATATCAAAGTCGACAAAGCCAAGACCGGTCATGATCGCCTTGGGCATTTCGCGGCAATAAATAGCCACACCGTTGAGATCTTTATCAACAGCGTCAAAAAAATAGGGGTTGTAACCTTGAGGCCAAAATACGTCGCTTTGGAGATCGTATTCCTGTGCCTTGAGGTTTTGAACGCAAATAAAATCTGCATCCTGGTCGATAACCCACTCGTAAAAGCCTTTTTTTGCAGCTTCTCGAATGCCATCGGCGCAAAAACTAATGATTCTCATAGTCGCCTCATTCCTGTAGAGCGGGTATGATACCTGAGCTGGGAGACAGATAGTAAAAAAAGTCCGCGGTCGCTGCACTTCGCGCGCGCAGCTGGTTTAAAGCCGGCTGTATTAGGTACATTAAGCCGACGCAGGTAACCTAAAGCGCTGTTTAATCATGGTGATGGCGCGCGGTAGTTAATCCTGTCGTTTCACACTGGAAGTGTAGGAATTAGTCCGTGTTATATCCAGCTATATTTTCATAAAGACACAATAATCTTCAGAAAAATCAAGCAGAGAGGCCTCATGCAGTCACATCAAAAACAATTTATTGAGCTGGCGATTGCCAGGCAAGCGCTTAATTTCGGCGATTTCACCTTGAAATCCGGTCGCAATAGCCCGTATTTTTTTAACGCAGGTTTGTTTTCTACAGGGGCTGCACTGGCTGAATTAGGTCGCTGTTATGCCAGTGCTATTGTCGAGTCCGGAGTGCAGTTTGATATGCTCTTTGGGCCAGCATACAAGGGGATTCCGCTGGCTGCTGCAACAGCAGTTGCGTTATCCAGCCATTATCAACTTGATGTACCCTATGCTTATAATCGAAAGGAGGCAAAAGATCACGGTGAAGGCGGCACAATTGTGGGGGCTGAGCTGACGGGAAAAATACTCATCATCGACGATGTTATTACCGCTGGAACCGCTGTTCGCGAGGTGATAACAATCATTGAGGACAATGGTGCCGAAGCTGCAGGTGTGGTTATTGGGCTTAATCGGCAAGAGCGGGGCAATGGTGAGCTCTCAGCTATTCAGGAAGTTGAAAGAGACTACAAGGTGCGGGTTATTAGTATCGTTGATTTGTCGCAAATCGTTGACTACCTGACCGACCAAGAAGACCAAGTTGAGAATGTCGCCAAAATTGAGGCTTACAGGAAGCAGTATGGCGTTTAGCTCGTGATTGAAATCGCCTGAAAATACGCCTCATAGTTGGTTTATATCTGGAGCAAGACCGCGTAATATCAAAGCGAATGGCTCGAAGCTCAATTGCTGACTGCCGATATTCGACAATACCAAGTTCGCGCCTAATTGTATTACGGGGTCGGAATGTATTTCTGAGATGACATAGTAAGAATGGAATCCTA
>TARA_B110000902_G_scaffold38559_1_pt1 | contig 17771 bp, 15 predicted proteins | sample TARA_B110000902 | Tara Oceans TARA_B110000902 (sample SAMEA4398009) | marine metagenome | biome: Polar Biome; feature: [SRF] surface water layer (ENVO:00010504); material: water (ENVO:00002006), including particulate matter (ENVO:01000060) such as... | depth 5 m | reverse complement strand
CAAGGCTCCCTAGCAGATGTTGATCGTGCTGTTGCAGCTGCGCGGCGTGAATTTAACACTGGAGCTTGGAGTCAGCTATTGCCGATGGAGCGTGAACGAATGCTGTTCAAGCTTGCGGATTTAATGGAGCAAAATGCCCAGCATCTTGGCGAGTTGGAATCTATTGATGTGGGTAAATCGGTTGGTATCGCTGTTGAAGTTGACGTGCAAAGCGCGATAGATAACCTGCGCTACTTTGCCGGTTGGACCAGCAAAATTGAAGGTCGGCATGTAACACCAGCAGCACTGCCGGGCGAACATGTGGCGTTTACCCGAAAAGAAGCAGTTGGCGTGGTGGGTTGTATTATTCCCTGGAATTTCCCATTGATTACTTTGTCCTGGAAACTGGGTGCAGCACTTGCGGTGGGTTGTACGGTGGTCGTAAAGCCAGCGGAAATAACTTCATTATCGACATTGCGTTTCGCTGAACTGGCACAAGAAGCCGGTATTCCCGATGGCGTCATCAATATTGTGACGGGTAAAGGCTCAGTAGTGGGTGCTGCTATTTCAGAACACTCCGATATTAACAAGATTACTTTTACAGGCTCCACGCAGACTGGACGCACCATTGGTACAGCTGCCATGCGTGATATGAAGCGCACTACCATGGAATTGGGAGGCAAGTCACCGGTTATTGTTTTGTCGGATGCAGATATCGAGAAAGCGGTGGCCAATATTGCGGATGGTATTTTCTTCAATACCGGGCAGGCTTGTGACGCAGGGTCACGTGCCTATGTTCATGAGAGTATCTATGAAAAGTTTTTAACTGCATTGGAAGCTTTCACCAAGGATTTACCGATTGCTGCTGGACTTGATCCAGATTGTTTTATTGGCCCTATGGTTTCTAAGGAACAACTTAATACGGTTATGTCTTATATTGAAGTCGGTAAATCGGAAGGTGCCCGATTGGTCTGTGGCGGAAATCGTTTGGACCGCCCGGGTTACTTTATTGAGCCGACGGTGTTTGCAGATTGTAAACCTGATATGAAAATCGTACGCGAAGAAATTTTTGGTCCGGTTTTAGTTGTTGCTCCCTTCAGCTCTAGCGATGAGGCAGTGGCGCTCGCCAATGATACTGAGTATGGTTTGGCTGCGGCGATTTACTCCAATGACTTAAGCGAAGTCCACCGACTTATTCCAAAACTTAAGGCTGGTACCGTCTATGTGAACCAGCATGCGACTTTGGATCCAACAATGCCCTTTGGTGGCTACAAACAATCAGGCTTCGGTAAAGATATGGGCCCAGAGCAGTTGGAAAACTTCCTCGAAACGAAATCAGTCTGGATTACTTTGCAATAAATTAAAATTTTGGTTTTTTCGATCTTGATTGAAGGCCCAAATATTGTCGTTTAGCCTTTTAGCAGGTGGTAATTTTATCAGAGAAATATTATATGGGTTTTAGTCTGCGCCGTATGCTTCTTAACGCGGAGAAGCTAGCTCAGCAAGGTGATAAAGCTGGAGCTATTGGACTTTATCAGTCGGTTCTTAAGCAATTTCCGGGCAATGGGAGTGCTTTAAGAGCGCTTGTTTTACTCGGAAAGAGCTCAACCAACGCCGCGAAGGGAGCGCCGCCATTACAGGCATCTCCGCAGCAAATTCAGGCACTTATCACCTTATATAATAATGGACAGCTACAGGTTGTGCTTGAGCAGGGAAAGGCATTAGTCGCTAAATTTCCAAACACTCCAGCGGTGTACAACATACTTGGTGTAGTAAACGCTAAATTGGGTCAATTAGAGGAAGCGATAGCCAGTTGGCTTGACGTCATCGACCTTAAGGCTGACCACGTAGCAGCCCATAATAATATGGGTGCTGCACTTAATGATCTGGGTAGGAGTGAGGAAGCAGTTGCCAGTTGCCGCAAGGCCATTCAGTTCAAGCCTAGTTATGCAGAGGCACATTTTAATTTGGCGAATGCCCTCAATGCGCTGAGCCTGCAGGAAGAAGCAATTGCCAGCTACACTAAAGCCATCCAGCTTAAGCCTGATTATGCTGAGGCACACAGTAATCTAGGAACGGTTCTCAACGAGTTGGGTCGAGTGGAGGAAGCAATTGCCAGTGCTACCAAAGTGCTTCAGTACAAGCCCGATTTTACCGAGGGGTATAGCAATTTAGGGACTTTCTTTGCAAGCCTCGAGAGAAACGATGAGGCGATTAGTAGTTATTCTAAAGCTATCCGGCTCAAGCCAGATTATGCTGCCGTGCACAATAAGCTGGGTGTCACTTTTAATGTCCTGGGTAGGTACGAGGAGGCAGTTGCCAGCTGTAATAGGGCTATTCAATATAAGCCTGATTTTGCCGAAGCCTATAGTAATTTAGGCGAAATTCTCAGACATATGGGTAGAACTGAAGAGGCTATGGTTAAGCAAATGAAGGCCATAGAGCTCGAGCCAGATCACGCTGCTGCACATAATAACTTAGGTGCTACATTCAGCGATTTGAATAGACTGGAAGAGGCGATTGCCAGTTACGCAAAAGCCACCGAAATCAAATTTGATTTTTTTGAAGCTCATAACAATCTTGGGACTGCCCTCAGTCAGTTTGGTAGGACCGAGGAAGCGGCCGTCAGTTATTTAAGAGCCATAGAACTCAAGCCAGATTTTGCTGAGGGATATAGGAGTTTGAGTACTATAAAACGATTCGAGATAAAAACTGATCAACATATTGAACAGATGAACGGACTGTTGATGTCTGACACATGTAATGACAAAGACCGGATGGAACTGAGTTTTGCGCTCGGTAAAGCAAATGCTGATTTAGCTGACTATAGTGCGGCCTTTATACATCTTTCTGAAGGTAATCGCTTGCGAAAAGTGAAGTTGGGCTACGATAGAAAAGCTAGTGAGGTGATGTTTGCTCAGACCAAAGCATGGTTCTCAAATGAGGCTATCTCTTTAGATGTAGCAGAGTCTCTAGCTGAGCAGACGCCGATATTTATTGTTGGAATGCCTAGGTCTGGAACCACCCTTGTTGAGCAAATACTGGCTAGTCATTCTCTTGTTCACGGAGCAGGGGAGTTGATGCTGCTAGGCAACTCGATACATCCTAAAAGCTCAGCACCTCAATCACTCAACACGAAGTGGTTACAAACTACAAGGGACGCTTATTTATCCGGTTTGGCAAAACTCAATACGACAGCACCTTTTATTACCGATAAGATGACAAGCAATTTTTTGTATATTGGTTTTATCCTTTGCGCGCTACCGGAGGCGAAGATTATTAATCTAAAGCGTGATGCGCGAGCGACCTGTTGGTCTATCTTTAAGCATTATTTTTCAGGAAAAGGAAATACCTACGCTTATAGCCTTGAAGATATTATTCATTTTTATAAGCTGTATGTTGACCTAATGGCTTTTTGGCATGAGCGCTTTCCTGGTCGCATTCATGACTTTAACTATGAGGAATTAACAGAGAATCAGGAACGGAGAACTCGCCATCTACTACAACTCGTAAGCCTTGATTGGGATGATAATTGTCTATCGTTTTATAACACGAAACGGCCAGTAGCAACCGCATCGACGCTGCAGGTGAGGGAAAAAATGTATACCGGCAGTTCCGAAGAATGGCGTAAGTATGAGCAGCATTTAAAGCCAATGTTAGATGCATTGGTCGAGTTTTAACGGGTCTATAACTGAAAAAACATTGTAACAACTTGAAGTCGCTTTGGTATGGTCTGTTCCATGTAGAGGCTTGTCTTACTAAAGTGTTAAAGGCATTGAGCCTTTGATATGGAGGGTGCTACAGGACAATTGAGGTGGGTCGTAATTCTCAACTTACTGATAGACGAATAGCTGGCATTTTTCAAACTATCAATGAATGACTTACTATGATCGCCACCAAAATCGTCAAAAAATTTAAGGGTGTTGCTTACTATAAAGGCGGCAATGCTTATGAACAGAAGCGCACCTCACTTGTTTGGCAAGCGATAAAACCTTCCCGTCATCCGAATCGTAATTTTGAAGTGACATCCGAGGAAGATATTCTCGCCGCACTGGCCGAGGTCCGCGATGCTGACCTTCCCGTGTCTAGTGTCTGCAGCGGCAATAGCTATGTTGCCAAAGGAGTACAGGACCACACAATGCTACTAGATATATCCAGCTTGTGTGACGTCGAGATTACTGCGAACAACTGTATCGACCAGGTGAAGTCCGGTGTCACAAGTATTGAGTTGAACTATCTATTGCGCCGTGAGAATCCCGCCTTTTCGGTTGGGCATAGCCCAACAGTAGCGCTCGGTGGATACCCGCTAGGTGGCGGCATGGTTGGAATGCGGAAAGCTTGAACAACTTGGCCTGTTTCAACATTCGCGCGGTAGAAGTAATTCTTGCCTCAGGAGAGAAACTAGCGGCTAGCGCCGATCAACATTCCGACCTATTTTGGGTTGCATGTGGCGGCGGCCCCATTTTTTGCGGCATTATTACCCACTTTCATCTCAATATTTTCCCGTGCCCGGCCGCAATCTGAGAAACCATTTATATCTACACAATTGATGCAATAGACTCAGTCATCACCTGGTTGGAAAAAGCCCGTGCCGCACAGCATTCGAAAGTTGAACTATGTCTGACCTCTATCACGGCCGAGGTAGCTGAAAAGGTGTGGAAGTGGACAAACAGTGCATCGTCTGTGTTCGTTGCTTCGCTGATGACGAGCAAGGAGCTAAGGCGTTAATTGGGCCTATAACGAAAGGTGCACCTATCGAGGGCATACTCTTCACGGATGAACTGGCACCGAAGACGATGAACCAATTGTTTGCCACCGTATCGGCCTTGGTTGCGCGCAGGCATGCGGTTGAAACTTTATGGGCCTACGATGTTGCGGGAGCCACTAGGTGTATAGGGCATAAGTTTCTCTCCACCCCATTAGAGCAGACACTGGTTTACACCAATTACCGATCCAATCCAATGCTACCCAGCGATGCCGCCTATTTGGCTATATGAGAAGCCTTTATATAAGATCGGTTATATTCGGATCGAAAATGAGTGGTGAAGATAGTAAGGCACATTTGTTTCAAACTTTATCAGCCACATTGAGTAGCCGATTAAAGCAACAACTATTCGGCTTTTTCAATAAACTGTTAGTGTTCTGTCCGATTAAATTCTTGAATAATTTTCAGGATGAGTTAGTTGTGAGCTATATTTTAAACCCAGAAGATGGGTACAAGTATGAGCAGTATTTACAGCTAATGTTGGGTGCATTGGTTTAATTTTAAAGCGTTGAAACAGCTCTGTTCTTCTACTATCTTATTTGGCAGAGCAATTTTTTAACACCTACAAAGACAATAACATCACGCCACAAAAACACACAGTAATGCCAAACCATTGGCTGCGGCTAACTGTTTCTCGGGCAACTAGCGTGGCGCACAAAATGGTAGCTACTGGGTACAGCGAGGATAGTACGGCAGCGACATCGATGCGAGCCTTGTGACTGGCAAAAATAAACAGAAGAGCACCGATACAGTCGAGTATCCCCGCTATAAGGCTATAGTGGAGTTTATGCCGCGGGCTTATTAGCAGTTTGTTACTTTTAAGTAGCACCAGTATAAAGAGTAAAGTACCTATACGGGTGCTCGTTAACGGCCAATAAACAAAAGCCTTATCGACTTGTGCGATTAAAATAAAGAATAAGCCAAAACCCAATCCGGCGCTGATACCCAGTATTAGCGCGGAACGATCGACAGACGCGATGCCTTGAGCGGGTTTGGTGATTAGCCATAAGCCGATAACTGACAGAAGTATGCCTATCGATGTATTAGTAGCTAGAACCCCGAAAGTTAGCAGGGAAAATAGTGTTGGCAGGGCAGCACCGATAACACCTGCGATAGGTGTTACCGTTGCGGTTTTACCTAGGGCAATACCGCGATACAGTGCTGCCAGGCCGATGGTTGAGGCTATGCCTGATGCGATGGCCCACAGAAAGTCAGTTTTTGAAGGTAGAGCTTCGCTTGTTAGTAGTGCGAGGCCGACATAAATTAACAAACTGACTATCGTAACGCAGGCGACTACCTGATAGCGGTGGTTAACACGAGAGGCAAATCCCGCTACAAAATCACCGCAGCCCCAAGCTGCGGCGGAGAGTAAGCCGAAAATAATAGCTAGTTCTAGCATGGGGTCTCTTATTTGGTTGACGGCACTCTGTATTTCTGTGGTGGCCGAGCCACCAAGCTGGTGATGTTAGGCGTTAGGGAAGGGCGCGTCTTTAATCGTTTGTAGTACTTGGTCAATTTGTGTACTGGAGAAATCTTTATGGGTCATCATCCGCACCTTGTATTTACCAATATTTTTAACGTTGATACCTGCGGCTTTCATATAGTCACAAAATTCCGCTGCAGTCACTTGCAGTGGTTCGACCCCAACAGGGATAACGCTGGTTTGTACCTCGTCCAAATTGATATCGAGCCCTAATTCAACTAATCCGGTTGCCAGCTGTTTTGCATTGTCGTGATCTTCGCTTATGCGGTCTATCATTTGATCAAAGGCCACCAATCCGGCGGCGGCGAGAATGCCCGCCTGACGCCAACCGCCACCAAGACGCTGACGCATCCTGCGGGCCTCTTTGATAAACTCAGTTGAGCCCATTAGTAGAGAGCCAACAGGGCAGGCAAGCCCTTTACTCAAACAAGTGGCGACGGCATCAACCTCTGCACACAGAGTTTTGACATTAGTTTTTAGGGCTACGGCGGCACTAAAAATGCGGGCGCCATCCATAAAGACTTTTACATTTCGATCATGGGCAAAGCGGCAGATTTCATTAATGTGCTCAGTGGGTATCGCCAGCCCTTTATTCAGATTAAATGAATTTTCCACACAGATTAGCGATGTTGCTGCCATTTGAGTGTCAGCAATATGCAGCTCTTCTTCCAAAGTTAGCAGGTCGTAGTAACCATTTGGGGCATCGATAATGCGTGGCTGTACACCACAGTTAGTCGACAGGCTATTGGTTTCTAAATTATAGATATGCGATTGTTTATGCACGACAATCTGGTCACCGTAATCACAAAACACCATCACTGCGATTTGGTTGGCCATGGTGCCGGTGGCACAAAACATAGCATCTTGTTTACCAAACAGCGCAGCTGCCCGCTCTTCTAGTTGACGAACGGTCGGGTCTTCATGGAATACGTCGTCACCGACAATAGCATTACACATAGCTTGTCGCATAGCGTCTGTCGGTGAGGTGAAAGTATCACTGCGCAATTCAATATTCACTGTCATTGGCAGGTACTCCAATCGTCCACCACGGACGCGGCCTGTTTTTGTCTCATAGCTTGTGCTACTCCTCGTTGCCGACCCAAACGGTTTTTACCTTGGTGTACTCTTGAAGTGAAGCTTCGCCTAAATCGCGTCCATATCCACTTTGCTTGTAACCACCAAACGGAGCTGGTGCGTCGTACAGTGCATGACCGTTTACCCACACGATCCCCGTTTCTATTTGGTGAGAGAAACGCTCAGCTTTAACGATGTCACGGGTCCAAATAGAGGAGGCTAGACCATAGTCGCTGTCATTGGCACGCGCTATCATTTCATCGAAGCTGTCGAAAGGTAGAATGCACAATACTGGGCCGAAAATTTCCTCTTTCATAATGCTCATGTCATCGGTGACATCGATGAAGATAGTGGGTTCGATATAGTAACCGCCGTCTGGTACGCCCTCTGGGCGGCCACCGCCATAACGTAATGTGGCTCCTTCGTCGATTCCTTTTTGAATATAATCGCTTACCGTTTTGTGTTGCTTGGCGGATATCACTGGGCCTACTTCTGTTTCGGGGTCGAAGGCTGAGCCAATCTTGATGGTCGCTGCGCGCTCGGCAACACGTTGTACTACAAGATCATATACAGAGCGCTCAACAAACAGGCGTGAGCCAGCAATGCAGTTTTGCCCTGAATGACCAAAAATGGCCCAAGTGGAGTCCTCAATGGCCTTGTCCATATCCGCATCTGCGAAAATCACATTAGGCGATTTACCACCGAGTTCTAGTGACAGGCGTTTGATGTTACCAGCTGAGGCGTTAATGAGTTTACGACCTACTGCGGTACTGCCGGTAAAGCCGATTTTATCGACGTCCATATGTTCAGCTAATGCGGCACCAGCATCGTGTCCGTGACCTGGAATAATATTTAGCACGCCAGGGGGAATGCCGGCTTCCAGACAAAGTTTACCTAACCACAAAGCGCTTAAGGGGGATTCTTCCGACGGCTTAAGTACTAGAGTATTACCGCAGCACAGAGACGGGCCAACTTTGCCGCTAAATGCCTCCAGTGGATAGTTCCAAGGGGTGATTGCACCGCACACGCCCATCGGTTCTATTTTTGTATGGACAGAAAAGCCAGGGATGGATACTGGAATGGTTCTTCCGCACAGCTTTGTAGTCCAACCAGCGTAGTAACGTAGATCGTCCAAAACAGCCGGGATCTCATTGTTGAGGGTCTTATCCAGAGGTAGACCGTTACTGACAGTGTCTAACTGCGCCAAGTGTTCGGCATCGCGTTCGATCAGGTAGCTTAAACGCCAAATTATTTCTGCTCTTTCACCGGGGCTGACGGCCTTCCAAGCAGGCAGTGCGGCACGTGCGGCAGCCACTGCTTTATCAATATCTGCGGCATCGCCAGCGGCAACCTGAGCGATTATCTCACCGCTAGAGGGGTCGAAGACAGGAAGTGTCTTGCCTGAGTTGGCGGGTACCCATTTGCCATTTATTAACAGCTTAATCGGTTGTTGCGCAAGAAATTCGCGCACAGTATCTGTTAATGGATAATTATCGTAAAAGCTCATCAATTTATTCCTTTGTTACCGGTAATGGTCGTGACTGGTGTTTTAATTTGTGATTGAAAAATCGCGCTCTTGAGCCATCATATGTGCTCCACTATCGAGATACAGAGTTTGACCGGTAATCGTTGGAGCATTGGCAAGAAATATAATTGCTTCGCCAATATCTTCGGGTCTCGGACCTCGCCCAAGGGGTACTTTATCGCGAGTCTCTGCAAAATGTTGCTGGTCCTCATCCGGCGCTTTAAAAGTATAGCCTGGTGCGACGGCGCAAACGCGCCATCGAGGTGCTAAATAGCGGGCGCTCAAGCGAGTGAAGCCTTCCATTGCGAATTTTGCCAGTGAATAAGACAGGTAATCGGGGAAGGGGTTAATGATTTTGTAGTCCAACATATTAATGATTAGCCCCATCTGGTCGCGATGAGTATGCCGGGTAACATAACGGGTGAGTAATACGGGTGTGATCAAACCAACCTGTATTTGGGGTGTCATGGTTTCCGGTGTTACCGAGTCTAGACTGTCGTCTTCGAAGGTAGCGGCATTGTTAATGAGGATGTCGATAGGGCCACCGAGTGCATTTTCTGCGTCTAACACTAGCTGTTCAGCATTGTCTGATTTAAGCAGGTCAGTGGGGATCGCGACCGCATTAGCGGGTAAGCGCGACAACGCATCCTCTGCACGGGATTTGTCGCCTCGATAAGTAAAGGCAACTTTTGCGCCCGCTTTGCCCAACATTACACCAACTTCTAGGCCTATACGCCGATTACCACCGGTGATTAAAACTCGCTTATTTTGAATCATAATGTCGTTTCCTGAGGTTGATCGGCCGCTAGTGTTGACTTATGATCAAATTATATTGTCTATTGTCTACAATAATCAATTATAATCAACCCCCAATGTGATGTAATTGGGGGAATTAGTGCCCGATTAATGAGTCATAGTCACTGATGTGAGTGTTGGCGCTATTGATTGACGGGTCTACATTGTACATAATATCCAGTCTTTCAATGTCTTGAAGGCGTAGTCAAAGAAATAAGGCTTGCTGAATCAAGCATTGCATTTACGTTATTGAATTGGGGACTGCATGTGATCGAAAATAAATTATTTAAGGGAAGTCCGCTAACAAAGCGTCGCACTATTACTGAGGAAGTTGTCGAATTTATTCGTAAAGCAATTCTAGAAGGGCATTTTATCAAGAATCAGCAGATAACAGAATCACGTCTATCTGAAGATTTTAATGTTAGTCGTGCCCCTGTCAGGGAGGCGTTACGTGAACTGGCCAACAAAGGTTTGGTTACACATCACCCTAATCGTGGTTACTTTTTGCGTGAGTTCAGTATTGATGAGACCGAAGAAGTTTGTATGGTGCGATGTGCTCTGGAAAAAATGGCGGTGAAATTGGTTATTGAGCGTGCTAGTGACGATGACATCAATTCTCTAGCGGCTATTGTTAACGAAATGATTGGCGAATTGGATGAAGCGCCAGTGGAGCAGCACGCTTCGCTGAACGACTATAAATTCCACCAGATGCTATGCATATTAGCTAAACACAAATGTTTATATGATTACTGGAGTTTAATGGCTGATCAGACCAGTTTGGCGATATCCAGTATTAATCGTTCATTTGATGCAGCAGGTACTGGGTTCGTTGGTGGCCATCAGAGTATTCTGGATGCAATCCGTTCCAGGGATGTTCAAAGTGCTGAAAATTTAATAGAAGAACACATTTTGTTGGGTGTAAAAAATCTCCGTTGCAGTATGACTAGTTGACGGTCAAAAAATTGATATGCCGGATTGGGAAATGTTAGTTCCAAGCGTAACCGTGTTAGCTATACGAGCATAGAGAGATGAAGACAATACTATTAACTGGCTTCGAGGCATTTGGTAGCACTCCAGTAAATCCTGCAGAGCAAGTTGCCATGATTTTAAATGGTGAGGTTGTTGATGATTACACCATCGTATCAGTTGTAGTACCCAATACTTTTTTTAAAGCGATAGAATGTGTAAAGCAAGCGATTGCAGAATATCAGCCGGTAGTGGTTGTCATGATGGGTGAGTACGGTGGCAGAAGTATGCTCACCGTGGAGAGGCTGGCGCAAAATCTTAATGATTCTGCGCGATACAGCCTAGCCGACAACGATGGTAAGGTTTTACAGGGTGAGTTCACCGAAGAAAATGGACCTGCTGCGTATTATTCTAACCTGCCAGTCAGGGCGATGGTAAAAGCTGTCCGCGCCCAAGGTATTCCTGCTGATATATCCGATACACCAGGCACTAATGTGTGTAATCATCTGATGTATGGTGTTTTGCACTTTATTCACGTCGAGCAGCTTGCCATTCGTGCCGGTTGGATACATCTACCGCATTTGCCTTCCATCGCTGCATTGAGCGAAAACCTTGGGGCACCTAGCATGTCAGAAGAAACCTCCGCGCGAGGCGTCAAAGCTGCGATTGGCGCGGTAGTTATGCATGATAACGATATAAATGAGCCGTTGGACTCGCGCTGGCAGCTTTAAAGTATTTTTTCTTTTGTGCATTTCTGTCATGTAGCTGGTCTCAGGGCTCGCATGGGATTGTTGCGTGTCCAGTGCTCACTTCCTTGCTGAATTTGTTTTTCTAACGCGAATGATAACTGGGAAAAACATTAATAGAGCTATAGTGGTAAATACGGCATAGCTCCAGCCTACTGCGGCATAGCCGTAACTACCGACTAAAATCCCCATAATTAATGGTCCTGTGCCTTCGCCAATAGACTGAAAAGCAGGAATGAGTACATTTAGTCTGCCAGTAGTGTCGATGGTGGCAATTAAACCAAACAGATAGACGCTGCTGAAGCCCATTAAAATACTAAATATTATAAGGCTGGGCATAAAGGCATGACTGACTATGTTACTGGTAAATGCCCATACCGACAGGGTCATTATAATGGATGGTAAAACTACTGGGCAAATTCGACCAAGGCGTTCACCTATTCCTGCCGCTAGCAGTGGGCCGAGTATGGCGAGGCCGGCTGTTAGGGCAAATACGGTGCTGATTTCTGTGTTAGAAATACCTTGACTGTCGGCGATTCTTTCGCCAAAAGTCCAAAACCCGCCGGGCCCAACAAACCATAAGGTTAATACCGTTAGCCCGGTAATTGGAATCCATAGCCGATAGTGGGGAGAGGTGTTTTTTTTGGGTATGCAGTGAGGTGTCTTTTTTGAGCCCATTGGTGTGAATTTTATTACTGTGAAGACAATGATAGTGATGCCAAGTAGCGCTACGACCATGCTGTTTCGGGCAAATAGTTCAAGTAGCAGCGAGGAGTTCCAAACGGCAATAGCAGCAATTAATGATGATACGGCTATAGCTATGCCGAAGCTGCGGTCAGGGTTGCGAGTTTCAGCCAGGACTGCGAAGCTGATGGCGTATAAGACACCTTCGCCGAACAGGCCTGTAAAGATCCTGGCGATGACGATGAGTGCAAAGTTGTCGAGCAGAATTGTCGCAATATGACCAACGCAGGCCATGGTGGCAGCAAATAGGACTACTTTTTGCCAGTTAAAGCGATGAATCCATAATGGGCCGAATAGTGATGCTATTCCTATTGCGTAATATTCACTGCCTGAAAGTAAGCCGGCTTGCGCAGTTGTTAATGACAGCTTGGACATCATGGCGCCAATGTGGAGTGGCATTAGCATGTAGACTGCTAGGCCACATGCCGTAAGTAAGGTTCCCGCGATGATGGATTTCCACTCTCGTATATCTGGATTGTTTTGTGCTGAATTATCTAACGGTATTGTGTTGGTCATCTTCGTATCCCCAGTGACTGGCTAACGCTGTAATTTTTTATAAAGTGCCTGACATTCCGTCCTGACGCTGGTTGGCATGACAGTAATAGTGTTTGGTAGGACATACTAGGGGGAGTGAGAGGCAGTCGTTGTAGTCCTCTAGTTTGTGCCAGTAAGGTTGATAATTAGAACCTCCAATTACTGGTGAGATATTATATTGGATATTGTTGACAATATGCAATACTGAGGGTATTATTTGTGCATCGAGTGTATGAGCAGGTTCGCTCTGCATCGAAACATGGTCATAGTGGAGTCTCCTTTGTGAAGCTTTAGGGCGGTGGAATTTAATCACTGCTAGGCCTTTCGATAACAAATTTTAATACGTAAAAGGAATCAGGTTATGGCAAAGTTCTATTTTGATAAAGATGCGGATCTAAAGCATATTAAAGGTCGCACCGTTGCAATTATTGGTTACGGTAACCAAGGCAAGTCACAAGCACTAAATATGCGGGATTCAGGCGTTGAGGTTCTTATTGGAAGCCCTAGCGATAATTCTGCTAGACGGGCTAAAGAAGATGGATTTGAGGTTTGTTCTATAGCTGAAGCAGCTCAAAAAGCCGATATTTTGTTTATGTTGTTGCCGGATGAGGTGATGCCTAAGGTTTATGAAGAGTCAATTGCTCCTCACTTACGTGCCAACATGGTATTGAATTTCTCTCACGGTTATAACATCCACTACAAAAAAATTGTGCCACCTAGTAATGTAGATATCATTCTTATTGGCCCACGCATGATCGGTCAAGCTGTGCGAGATACGTTTGTAAATGGTATAGGTTACCCGAGTTTGGTTGCTGTTGAGCAAGATGGTTCTGGCAACGCGCAGAACGTGATGCTGGCGCTTAGTAAAGCTATTGGCACCACCAAAATGGGTGCGATTGAGTCTAGTTTCCGTGAAGAGACTGAAGTTGATTTGTTCTCAGAGCAGTCTGGTGATTTTTATGTGTTGAAAAACATGTTTGAAGCGCTGGTTGAAGCTGGTTATGACCGTGACGTTGTGTTGATGGAAATGTATGCTTCTGGCGAGCTGTCAGAAATCTTTGGTGCTGCAAGAGATATCGGTTTGGCGCATCAGCTTAAATTGCACTCTCGCACTAGCCAGTATGGTCAAGTAATTACTGCTAAAAAATTCTCTGACGAGCCTGCTATCAAGCAACAGTTTACTGATGTCATTAATCACATTAAAAGTGGTGACTTCGAAAAAGAATGGAGTGCTGAAGAAGCTGCAGGTTACGAAAACTTGCTGAATGATACCAATGATATCCTTGCGCACCCTATGCAAGAAACAGAAAATCGTGTGTACAAGCTGTTGGGTCGTCGTGATGAAGATCTAGTAGAAGCCGGTTGGGTTATTAATAGTTAATTGAGGAGTGCGCACAATGACGTCATCTAAACCTTCTTTGCTAGAAGTCAGCAAAACCACTAAAGGTGTTTTCATACTTGGCTGTGGTGGTGGTGGAGATATTATTCAGACGATACCTGTGATGAATTATCTGAGACATCTCGGTGTAGAGCAGTTTGTGTTGGGCGAGTATTGTATCAAGTGGTGGGACAAGCCCGGGTTTGTCCCTTTTGGTTGTGAAATCATCAATCTTGATCGCTTACAACCGTCCGTGCGCCTCAATGACAATGCGGTACTGGTTAATGCAGACACCATCATTGAGCGAGGCGACTCGGAAGTACAGCCGGAATCTTCACAAGGTACTGCCCTTTACGAGGCGGTAGTAGCCAAAGAAACTGGTATGCCAGTAGTCAGTATTAATGTGGCTAATGGTGCGCAGGGTATTTTGTCGGGTATCAAAGATGTGATGGAGAAGTATGATCTTGATACTTTTATCACCGTTGATATTGGTGCCGATGCCTTTTACACGGGTGAAGAAACGTCTGTGCAATCACCCTTAGCAGATGCCTTCTCTCTATATGTGGCCGATCAATTAAATGGTTATTATGCGTTAACTGGTTACGCTTGCGATGCCGAATTGCCCAATGCACATTTGGATGTGACTGTTGGCAAGGTTATGGCGGCTGGTGGATATTTAGGCGCCCATGGTCTGACACATGAAGATGTTGCCGATCTAACTAAAGTATTGGATTATTTCCCTGACGAAGCAGTTGAAATGTGGCCGCGTGATGCAGCTCAAGGAAAATTGGGAACGCATTACTGCAAAGGACTTTGGTACATGTATGTAGGGCCGCTAGCGGCCGTAACCATGTTCTTTGATTCAGAAAAAATTTCTGATGTGAATCCGATAGTTGCAGCAATTGCTGATACAACGACTTTGTATGATGCGGAACAGGCGATTCTGGATAATTTTAATATTATTCCTGAATCTCGGCTTCCAATGGAAGTGCAGGTGCCGACCAAACCACAGATTAGATAAGGTCCTTTATAGGCGGCTTCGGCCGCCTTTTTTCTAGATCGTTATAAATACCTATTGTGGTTACAAGAAAGCATCAAAGAAAAATATAATAGTTAGAGAAAAAATATGGATTTAAATCCTGAGGAGTTTCTCCTTCGGCTGTTTGATACTGCCGTGGAGGCTGCTAGCCCGCATCAGGTTTTGGCGCGACATTTACCAAACGACAAGTCGGCTAGAACAATAGTGATTGGTGCCGGTAAGGCTGCGGCATCGATGGCGGCAGCATTGGAGGAAGCTTGGCAGGGAGAGCTCTCTGGTTTGGTGGTTACGCCCTATGGTCATACGGAGACCTGCAAAAAAATAGAAGTGATTGAAGCTGCACATCCCGTGCCTGATAACGCCGGCGAGATTGTGGCTAAACGTATTATGGCATTGGCTGATGGTTTGACCGCTGAAGATCAAGTTATCTGCCTTATTTCTGGTGGCGGTTCGGCACTTTTATCATTGCCAGCGCCCGGCATTAATTTAAAAGAGAAACAGGGCATTAATCGCGCACTGCTCAAATCTGGAGCAACCATAATCGAAATCAATTGTGTACGCAAACATCTTTCAGCAATTAAAGGTGGGCGTCTGGCGTTAGCTTGTAGTCCAGCACAAGTACATACCTATGCCATTTCAGATGTGCCAGGTGATGATGCGCAAGTGATTGCATCGGGGCTTACAGTTGCCGACGACAGTACGTCAGCACAAGCGCTGGATATTTTGCACCAGTATGAAATTGAGGTCCCTGATAACGTATTAAAATGGTTGAACAGCGCTGAGTCTGAAACGCCGAAATCAGATCATCCAGCGTTTGCCAATACAACATTCACCATGATCGCTACACCGCAGCAGTCGCTTGATGCAGCAGCAGAGTGTGCTCGCAATGCCGATATTCCCGTTATGATTTTGAGTGACTGTATAGAAGGTGAATCGCGCGAAGTGGCTAAGGTACATGCTGCGATTGCGCGGCAAGTGGCAAAATATGGACAGCCACTGCAAGCACCCTGTGTCATTTTGTCGGGTGGAGAGACAACGGTTACGGTTAAGGGCAATGGTCGTGGCGGACGCAATGCGGAATTTTTACTGAGTTTTTTCAATAGTCTTAAAGGGCAAGCCAATATCTATGCACTGGCCACAGATACCGATGGGATTGATGGTTCAGAAGACAACGCCGGCGCTATGATTACCCCAGAAACTTGGCTGCGTGCCAAACGACTAGGATTAGAGTCGTCAGAGTTTTTAGACAATAACGATGGCTATAGTTTTTTTCTCGCTACCGATAGTTTGATAGCAACCGGGCCAACGCGAACCAATGTCAACGATTTCCGAGCCATACTGATTTTACCTAAGAACCATACGACGTGATAAGACGAACCAAGATAGTGGCCACACTCGGACCAGCGACCGACGATCCCTTGGTACTCGAGCGCCTAATCATGGCTGGGGTCAATGTAGTCAGGCTTAATTTTTCCCATGGCAAGGCTGAAGACCATATTCAGCGTGCAGTTATAGTACGTGAGCTCGCCACAAAAAATGGCCGCACAGTGGGGATCCTTGGTGACTTGCAGGGCCCTAAAATTCGTATTGCTCAGTTTAAAGATGGGCCGATTTTTTTGGCTATTGGCGATCGTTTTATTTTGGATGCGAGTTTGGACAAAAATGCTGGCAATCAATATCAAGTTGGCCTCGATTGCACGACGTTACCGGAAGAAGTTGAGTTGGGTGATCGACTACTATTGGATGATGGTCGCGTTGTGCTGGAAGTAAAACATGTTAAGGGCTCTTGTATAGAAACCGCTGTCATCGTAGCGGGAAAACTATCCAACAATAAAGGTATTAATCGTGAAGGCGGAGGTTTATCCGCCGCCGCATTGACGGAAAAAGATTACCATGACATTCGATTAGCCGCTGACATTGATGTGGATTAATTAGCAGTTTCCTTTGTTCGTAATGCCGCAGACTTGAATCAAGCGCGAGATGCTTTTGAACAAGTTCGTCTCAATGTCGGTAAAAAAACGGTGTTAGCGTGAGTACCCATGTGGGCATTGTTTCTAAAATTGAGCGAGCCGAAGCCGTTGCAGACGAAGATTTGCTTGACTCCATCATTAAGGCTTCCGATGTGGTGATGGTGGCGCGGGGAGATTTGGGAGTAGAAATTGGCGATGCCGCACTGATCGCTGTACAAAACATCTGATATCCCGTTCCCGTGTTTTACAAAAGGTGGTCATCACTGCAACCCAGATGATGGAGTCGATGATCCAAAGTCCTTTGCCCACTCGGGCGGAGGTGTTTGATGTTGCCAATGCCGTATTAGACGGTACCGATGCGGTGATGTTATCCGGTGAATCCGCAGCTGGTTGTTTTCCGGTCGAAGCTGTTGAAGCCATGGATCGCATTATTATGGGGGCGGAATGCCACCCGCAATCACATGTGTCAGAGCATCGCCTGCATGAAAGTTTCAGTGCTGCGGATGAATCGGTAGCAATGGCGATGATGTATACCGCTAATCATTTGTCAGGTGTTACTGCGATTATCAGCTTAACCGAAACGGGCAATACTCCGTTGTTAATGTCGCGTATCAGTTCTCGTATACCTGTATTTGCCTTCACTCGTAATACAAAAATGGAAAATCGAGTAGCGCTCTATCGTGGTGTCGTGCCGGTGCACTCGAACTACCCTTTGTGCCCAAACGCATGCTCATTATCGGCGGCGGTATCATCGGTTTGGAGATGGCAACCGT
>TARA_B110000902_G_scaffold148956_1_pt1 | contig 17854 bp, 17 predicted proteins | sample TARA_B110000902 | Tara Oceans TARA_B110000902 (sample SAMEA4398009) | marine metagenome | biome: Polar Biome; feature: [SRF] surface water layer (ENVO:00010504); material: water (ENVO:00002006), including particulate matter (ENVO:01000060) such as... | depth 5 m | reverse complement strand
GCGCCAATTATTAAAATATCTGTTTGAATCATTCTATTTATATTTTACGTATTAATCCTTTTGTAAATTCGTTAAGCGTTTGAACTTTATGTTCAAAATCGCCTTTAATTGTTTTTCTAAATTCATTTAAATTTTGGACCAAATCATCCACATCGTCAGGGATGACGTCTTCAAAAAATTGACGCAACCGTTTCGCTGTTGTGGGCGATTGTCCATTGGTTGAAATGGCTATTTTAACATGGCCTTTAGTGACAATTCCACCCATATAGAAATCACAGTATGGAGGGTTATCTGCAACATTGACTAAAATATGTCGTGCTTTACAAGCATTATAAACGGCAACATTTATTTCAGGGACATCAGTCGTGGAGATCACTAAATGTTTGCCTTCAAGGAACGATTTATTATATTTTTCTTGAATCAACTCAACGTCAAAAGCGGTGGCTAAGGCCAAAGTGCCTTCTCTAAACATTGGCGAAACAATTGTGACCCGCGCATCTGGACTCGATTTTAATAAGAAATGTAACTTCTCTTCTGCCACATTTCCGCCGCCGATAATAAGTACATGAAGCGCTTTGGCTTTCAGAAAAATCGGATAAAGGTTGTTTCTCGATTCCATTAGTTGTGTATTAAAGAATCGATTTGTACTTCTTTTGAAATTGAATTTAATGTAACGCGATTAGAAACAACTTCGCCAATAACTATAATTGCAGGAGAGCTTAACTGTTTTTCTGCGACAACAGCTTCAATGGTTTGGATCGTTCCAAAGCCCGATTTTTCATGACGGGTAGAACCATTTTGTATAATCGCTACAGGGGTGTTTTCTTTTCCAGCGTTGGAAAACACCTTAACAATTTCACTTAATTTACCCATACCCATTAATATGATAATGGTCGCTGTCGATTGTGCGGCAATCTTAATATCCGAAGAAAGTTCATGTAATTTTGTGGTTCCGGTGATGACCCAGAAACTTTCAGACACATGACGCATTGTTAAAGGAATTCCTTGACCTGCTGGAACTGCCAAAGCAGACGATATTCCTGGTACAACTTCGGTTTCCAGATGATGTTTTTGAGCAAACTCAAGTTCTTCAGAGCCCCGTCCAAACACAAACGGATCACCCCCTTTTAAACGCACCACATGGCCATAGCGGTTGGCTTTGGCTACAATCAAATCATTAATTTGTTCTTGTTGATAGGAGTAACATCCACGACGTTTTCCAACAAAAATTTTCTCAGAAGTACTTGAAGCATATTCTAACAACTCACTATTCACAAGGGCGTCATATAAAATAACATCGGCAGAACTGATGGCTCTAATGGCTTTTAGAGTGATCAGCTCGGAGTCGCCAGGGCCTGCACCCACAACTGTTAATTTAGGGCTCGGAATGTAGTGTTTTATGGAGTTAAGCGTCGAGATCATTTTTTCTAAATTCTTTTACAGTTGTTAAAAACTCGTTTGCAGTATTGATGTAATTCTTAGCAAATAACGCGGTAGGCGCATTGGAATTAATTTGATAAATAAGTTCCGAAAATGTAGACCCTAACGAAATTGAGTTTGTGGAGACAAATACCTCATCAAATTGCTTAATAATGGATGCTTGTGTATTGGTTGAATGGTTTTTTGATAATAACAATGCTTTCGCAGAATTGACCATTGAACTATACGCAAAGTAGATTGCGTTGTTATAGGCTTTTGATTGATAATCAGAGCGCGCATTCATTATTTTTTCATCACTCTCTAAAAATAAGGTCGCAATTAGATCAATGACAACCCCAGCGCATTCGCCAATCCCTATGGCCTTCACATAAGCTTGTTTTGACCCCCAATCAATATATTCATCTGCCGATAAATTGGTACTGTCTGAAAGAGTTTTTAATAAGTTATAGAAATACTTCTCCCCTCGAAAAGTGTAGTATTCATAGAAAGTATCTTGTTCCGAATTTTGTTCAAAATCATCTAATATATAGCGCAATGCTTCTGGGCCTCTTTTGCTCGGAATTTTGATCACTTTATCGGCAAACCGACCCTTTCCATTCCCGGAATTTCCACCGCCTAATAAGACTTGAAGTGCTGGCGCAACTAAATTATTTTTCGTTTTTATGGACATCCCCTGAAATCCAATATTGGCCATGTTATGCTGTCCACAAGCATTCATACATCCACTAATTTTGATAACTAAATCTTCATTATTTAAATATTGAGGATACTCGGATTTTATAATATTTTCGAGTTCTCTTGCAATTCCTGTACTGCTTGAAATCCCTAAGTTACAGGTGTCCGTCCCAGGACAAGCTGTAATATCAACGGCTTTATTATACCCTAATTCTGTAAATCCTAGTTTTTTTAATTCGGTATAAAAAAACGGAATCAATGCTTCTTTCACAAAAGGAATTACGATATTTTGACGCAAGGTTAGGCGCAGTTCACCCGCTGCATAGGTTTCAACTAAATCTGCTAAAAGTCTTGCTTTGTCCGTATAAAAATCTCCTAATAATACTTTGACCCCAATGGCTTTATAGCCGTTTTGTTTTTGAGGAATTAGATTGGTCGTTTTCCACGACTCAAATGTTTTTGGATCTGTAATTTCTACCCTCGGAGTTTCGATCTCCACCGGTTTAGAGATTGGAAAATTATCAGCATTTATAGCAACCGTCTGTTGCTCAATCGCTTTTTGTTCAGTTTCAATTAATTCTTTAAACGCTTCTAAACCAATCGATTTTAATAGGAATTTCATCCGTGCTTTTGAGCGACTTTTACGTTCTCCGTAACGATCAAAAACTCGTAATACACCTTCCATCAAAGGAATGATTTTATCACTCGGTAGAAAACTATAGAGTGCGTCGGCATGACGCGGTTGCGACCCTAATCCGCCACCAATCATGACTTTAAATCCTCGAATGTTGTTTTCAATTTTAGCAATAAAACCAAGGTCATGTATGTAAGACAAGCCCGTATCTGTATCAGAAGACGAAAAAGAAACTTTAAATTTTCGTCCCATTTCTTGACAGATCGGATTTCTAAGAAAAAATTTAAATAGGGCATCCGCATAAGGCGACACATCAAAAGGTTCGTCCACATCAAATCCTGCTGTTTCGGAAGCAGTGACATTTCTTACCGTATTTCCACAGGCTTCTCTTAAGGTAACCTGATCCCGTTCGAGCTCAGCCCAAAGTTCGGGAGTACGATCTAAATCTACATAATGAATCTGGATGTCTTGACGTGTTGTAATATGAAGACGCCCTCGAGAATATTCATCAGAAACTTCTGCAATACGGCGCAATTGATGACTGGACACTTTTCCGTAAGGGAGTTTAATTCGAATCATTTGAACACCTTGTTGACGTTGTCCATAAACGCCTCTCGCCAAACGGAGGCTTCTGAATTTTTCTTCGTCAATTTGACCTTCTTTAAATTGCTCAATTTTATCAGCTAATTCAATGATGTCTTTTTCAACAATTGGGTTTTCTATTTCAGTTCTAAAACTTTGCATTTTGTGAGTTATTGGATGAATCCTGCGCCAGCAGTCGTATTTGTTTGCGGATCAATGATGATAAAGGACCCATTGGTTCTGTGATTTTTAAAAGCATCATAGAAAATTGGCTTGTTTAACTTAAAAGAGACCAAGGCGATGTCATTGATATCTAAGTGGTCTACGTTTTCTATAATTCCTGAATAATCGGTTTTGATGATGTGGTGGATCCGTTCTACTTTGGCTTGTACTTTATTCACACCATGCTGAATCACATATTTATTCCCCGTAGTCAGCGTATCGCGATCCATCCAAGCAATTGTGGCTGTGAATTGTTTATCGATCGTTGGAAGATTGTCTGTTTTTGTAATCATATCGCCTCGACTGATATTTATTTCATCTTCTAAAGTAATGGTTACCGAAGACCTTCGGGATGCCGTTTGCACTTCTTCATCATAAAAATAAATCGATTTGATTTTGGTTTTAGTTTTGGAAGGCAACGCCAAAACTGTATCCCCAATACTGAGTTCTCCACCATACACTTTCCCTGCATAGCCTCTAAAATCATGAAACGCATCTGTTTTTGGACGAATGACACATTGAACAGGAAATCTGGGGGTTCCTACATTATAAATATCTTTAAAATCTAAGGCTTCCAAATGTTCTAAAAGGGTTTCGCCATTGTACCACTTCATGATTTCAGATTTGTGAACAATGTTGTCACCTTTTAAAGCGCTCACCGGAATAAACGTAATTCTTTGATCTTGATAGTCCCGTTCTTTTAATAATTTTTGAAAATCCGTTTTGATGGTTTCATAAATTTCTTCGGAATAGTCAACCAAATCCATTTTATTAATTGCGACTACAACTTCCTTTATACGCAACAAATTATTAATAAAAAAGTGGCGTTTGGTTTGCTCAATCACGCCTTTTCTTGCATCAATAAGAATGATGGCGGTTTGAGACGTTGAAGCCCCAGTAATCATATTTCGTGTGTACTCAACATGACCCGGCGTATCTGCAATGATGTAACTTTTGTTGGCGGTTGAGAAATAAATATGAGCGACGTCAATCGTGATTCCTTGCTCTCTTTCTGCTACAAGTCCGTCGGTTGCCAGTGAAAAATCTAGATAGTCATAGCCCTTTTGTTTACTTGTTTTTTCGATGGCTTCAATTTTATCACTCGTGAGTGATTTCGTGTCATAAAGCAACCGCCCAATTAGGGTGCTTTTTCCGTCATCAACACTTCCAGCTGTTGCAATTTTTAGAACTTCCATATGCTTTTTATAAATTCCTAAAAAGGAATGTTTACTTATTTACTATTGTTTTATGAGGCTAAAAGTAGCCGTGTTGTTTTCGTTTTTCCATGGCTGCTTCGGAGCGTTTATCGTCAATACGCGCACCACGTTCTGAAATTGTTGACTCTCGAATTTCTTTGACAACCGATGAAATATCACTTGCTGCGGAGAGCACCGCTGCCGTACAACTCATATCGCCCACAGTTCGGAACCTAATAAGACGTTCTTTCACTTCTTCTTCTTCATCTCTGAAAACGATGGCATCATCATTGGTCCAAATCATCCCGTCTCTGATAAATGTTTTTCGAAGGTGCGCAAAATAAATAGAAGGGATTTCGATTTGTTCTTTTTCGATATAAGACCAGACATCCAGTTCGGTCCAATTTGAAATTGGAAACACACGCACGTTTTGACCTAATTCAATTTGTCCATTAAGCATGTCGAAAAGTTCTGGTCGTTGGTTTTTTTCATCCCATTGTCCAAAATCATCGCGTATAGAAAACATCCGTTCTTTTGCGCGCGCTTTTTCTTCATCGCGTCGAGCGCCTCCAATACACGCGTCAAATTTAAATTCTTCGATGGCATCGAGTAAAGTGGTCGTTTGTAAAACATTTCGACTCGAATAGCGTCCAGATTCTTCTTTTACTTTTCCTTGATCAATTGAATCTTGAACATTTCTAACAATCAATTCCAGACCAAGCTCTTTGATTAATTTGTCTCGAAATGCAATCGTTTCAGGGAAATTATGCCCTGTATCTATGTGAAGTAATGGAAATGGAATTTTAGACGGATAAAACGCTTTCTGAGCCAATCTTACTAGAGTGATAGAATCTTTTCCTCCAGAAAATAATAATACAGGTTTTTCAAACTGTGCGACGACTTCCCTGAAAATATAGATCGCTTCATTCTCGAGTGGATTAATATGGGATGTATTTTTAATCATAATCATTTATTTATTTGTGTAAACCACATTCTCTATTGTCTAATTGTTTGGTTGGATCAAAATAATTGAATTCATTGGGCAGTTGGTGGTCGGTGATATATTGATCTAAATCTGCATCAGAATAATGATAAAATGGACTAATTTTTAAAACGCCGTCGGCACTTTGTGATAGTACGCCAATGCTATCTCTAAAAGCCGTTTGTCCTTTCCTTAGGTTGGTAAACCAAACATCTGGACAGTGTTCTGTCATCGCACGTTTAAAAGGTTCTAGTTTCACTTGCTCTGTAAATAGTCGATGTTTTGGATCTTCTACTTGAGGGATTCCTAACACTACATCCCGATGCGCTGCGGTTTGTTTTGGGATATAGAGTTGAATGTCTAATGCTAATAATTTTGTTAATTCTTCGGCATGCTTGTAGGTGCTTGGGGTATTGTAGCCCGTATCGCACCAAATAACTTTTATAGATGGATTGACCGTTGTAACTAGATGTAAAATAGCAGACTCATAAGGTCTGAAATTGGTGGTTAGGATTGGTGTTTGCGCATTAGTGATCGCCCATTGTACAATTTCAAGAGGGGTTTTAGTTGCAAGTTCTATATTTATTTTTTCTATATCCATAATCTATTATTATCGTCCCCATTTGATTTTAGCCCACGCTCGTTCATGTAAAAAGTAGAGCGCCATTTTGGTGATTAATTCTATAAGTCCAATTGAAAAGGCCAAACTAAGTGCCCCAGTAATGAGCCATGAAATTAAGATGGTATCCAACGTTCCTATAATTCGCCAGCTAATGGTTTTTAGCAAGCTTCTTTTAATGTTATCCTCCGGAAGTTCTGATGGATTAGTTGCTTTTGATTTGGGTTCCAAAACTTTATCTATAATCACGGTTAAACTATTTTATATTTATTTAAATTATGACTAATTCAGAGTTAATCTAAAGCCTGTTTCAAGTCATTAATAATATCTTTATGATGCTCCAATCCCACTGAAACCCGAATCAATCCGTTGGTAATACTGGCTTCTAATCGATCTTCTTCAGACAATTTACTGTGCGTTGTGGACGATGGATGCGTGACAATGGTTCTAGAATCTCCCAAATTTGCAGATAAAGAGCATAATTTGATTTTATTCAAAAAAGCTTGACCTGCTTTAATCCCGCCTACAATCTCAAAGGACACAACATTACCGCCTTTACGCATTTGTTTTTTGGCAACTTCGTATTGTGGATGTGACTTTAAGAATGGATATTTCACCACACTTACTTTGGGATGTTTTTCTAAAAATTTTGCTACTTTCAATGCATTCTTACAGTGGCGGTCCACTCGAACGCCTAAGGTTTCTAAACTTTTAGATAGAACCCATGCATTAAAAGGAGACAATGCTGGACCTGTATTTCGAGAAAATAAATAAATCTGATGCATTAATTCCGCAGTTCCTACGGTAACGCCTCCTAAAACTCGACCTTGACCATCCATTAACTTAGTAGCAGAATGGATGACTAAATCCGCTCCAAATTTGATGGGGTTTTGTAAATATGGAGATGCAAAACAGTTATCTATAATCAGAACTAAATTGTGTTTTTTGGCGATTTTCCCCAGTGCTTCTAAATCCAGAATATCAACTGCTGGATTGGTTGGGCTTTCGGCATAAATAATTTTCGTATTTGGCTGAATCAAACTTTCGAGTATCTCTAATTGATCGACTTTAAAATAGGAGGTCTCGATGTTCCATTTTGGGAAATATTTTGTGAACAACGAATGTGTCGAGCCAAAAACCGATTGACAAGAGACAATATGATCTCCAGAATTTAACAAGGCTGCAAAAGTCGAAAACACTGCGGCCATTCCGGAAGCGAATGCAAACCCTGCTTCGGCACCTTCCATGGCAACGACCTTATCAACAAACTCTGTGGTGTTTGGATTTGAAAATCGACTGTAAAGATTTTGATCGTTTTCTTCCGCAAATGAGGCGCGCATATGTTCGGCATCATCAAAAACAAAGCTCGATGTTAAAAACAAAGGGGTTGAATGTTCTCCATAGGGAGTGCGATCTAATTGTTGTCGAATCGCGTCAGTTTCAAAATTTTTGGGGGTCATGTTTTTGAAAAGTTAATTTGGTTTAATAGTCTATATCGACCACTTTTTGATGTTTAAAAACGGTGGCTAATATGGCTTCCAGCTGTTTAAATTCGATTAAAAAAGCATCATGCCCATGAATGGATTGAATTTCTGAAATTGTGACATTGTCTTTATGTGTTTTTAAATCCACATAGGTCGCCCAGTTTTCGTCTGCTTTAAAAAATAAATCCGTGTTAATCGTAATGATGTGTATATTAGATTTTATTTTTGAAGCTACTTCAATGAAATTCTCTTTTCCTTGAGTGATATCAATTGTTTTTAGCACTTGATTCATCATCTTATATGCCGCTAATTGAAACCGATCATTGAGCGTTTTGCCATGATAATTCAGCCAGCTTTCAACTGCAAAAATATCTTCATCTTTCTGTATAACCCTGTCAAACTTTTCTTTAAAAGATTCTGGAGTTCTATATAACGACATGGCGTGCATACGCGCATCGACCAAAGGCTCCGATGAATTGTTTAAGATTCGATCTTGGATATGACAATTGGCGATGAGCCAATCGGTCGATTTCCAATCGGATGCTACGGGAATAAGATGTTCTATTAGTGTTGGCTTTAAAGCGGCAAGCTCCCAAGCTAACCCACCACCAACAGAGCCTCCTATGGCAGCAAAAAGATGTGTGATTTTTAAATGATCTAGTGAAATTGCAAAAATTTCTGCAATATCTCTGGCCGTAAAATCCTTGTAATTTTCAATGAGATTTTCAGTCTTTTGGTCATACCCATTTCCTGGAATATTAAAAGCTAAAACGGTATATAAATTGGTGTCTATGACGTTGCCATTTCCAATAATTTCGTTCCACCAACCATCATTCCCAATGACTGTAGAATTCCCTGTCAATGCATGATTCACAAGGACCACAGGGGCCTCATGAAGTTTTTGACCAAAAAGCTGGTAAGACAAATTGATTGGGTTTGTCTTACCATTTTTGGTTGTATACTTAAAACTTATGCTTTTCAAATCACTCATTGGGGTCAAAAAATTATGCGAAAACTGTTTTTACAACTTTGAATGCTTCCGTTAAATCGGATTTTAAATCCTCTATATTTTCTAATCCAACTGATAAGCGAATTAAATCTTTAGTCACACCCGTCGTTTCTTGTGCGGCATCATCTAATTGTTGATGCGTTGTACTGGCAGGGTGAATAATTAGAGATTTTGTATCTCCGATATTCGCTAGTAAAGAAAATAATTTAGTGGTGTCTGCGATGGTCTTAGCAGCTTCAAAGCCGCCTTTAACACCAAAAGTTACAATCCCACTTTGTCCATTTGGCAAATATTTATCTGCTAATGCTTTGTAAGGGCTTGATTCTAACCCTGGGTAATTTACCCATTCGACGTCTTCTTGTTTTTGTAACCATTGTGCTAACTCAAGAGCGCTTTCACTGTGTTTTTTGATTCGAATTTCTAGCGTTTCTAACCCTTGAATAATTTGAAATGCATTAAACGGACTTAAAGCTGCTCCATAATCTCTTAATCCTTCAATTCTCACTTTCGCGATAAAGGATGCAGCCCCAATTACATCATTATAAACAAGACCATGATAACCTGCAGATGGCTCGGTAAACTCAGGAAATTTTCCACTCCCCCAGTCAAAAGTTCCAGCATCAATGATCGCACCGCCTAAAGCTGTCCCATTTCCATTGATATACTTGGTAAGGGATTGAATTACAATATTAGCGCCGTATGCTATTGGGTTTAATAAGTAAGGAGTCGCTACCGTGTTATCAACAATTAATGGCACTTTGTATGCTTTTGCTTCTTTTGAAATTGCTTCAATATCTAAAACATCTAACTTTGGATTTCCAAGTGACTCTATAAAGAAAGCTCTGGTGTTTTCTTGAGCAGCTGTTTTAAAATTTTCAGGATTTGATGGATCTACAAAAGTCGTCGTAATTCCATGTCTTGGCAGTGTAACGTTTAGTAAATTGTAGGTTCCCCCATATAAACTACTAGAAGCGACAATGTGATCGCCCGCTTTCAATAGGGTTAAAAGACTGGTAGCAATCGCAGCCGTTCCTGATGCAGTAACCACTGCTGCAATACCACCTTCTAAGGCAGCTAAACGCTGTTCTAATATATCGTTTGTTGGATTGTTTATACGTGTATAAATATTCCCTGGCTCAGCTAATGCAAATAAATTAGCTGCATGGTCAGAGTTGTTAAACACATAGGCAGTCGATTGGTAAATTGGCACGGCTCTGGTGCCTCCGTTTAGTGTAACATCATGTCCGGCGTGCAACGCTTGGGTTGCGAATTTTTGTGTACTCATTTTTCTAGTTTTTGAGTTAATAATTAATTAAACCAAAAGTCAAATGCACTTCGCTAGAAGCGTACCTAATAGAAAAATGTTATAAAGAAATCATAATTACAGAACTGCAATTATGGTTAGTTATCTATCTAATCCCCGATAAATGAATCGAAAATCAAGTAGAATTTAGCACCTTCTTTAAATGATAAAGGGTTGCTAAGGCTTCAGCGGGTCTAATCCCTCCACCTTTCTTGATAACATCTCAGTAAGTTATTGAACTTTGTTACTGCAAATATTCAATAAATAAATCATAATAACCAAATTATTTTCGGTAAATATTAATTTAATTTATTTATACTTAAAAATTTTCTGCGTATTATCATTTCAACAGATTTATTTTCTATTTTACTTTCAAGCCACGATATTACATCAAGGTATAGAAATGCCCGCTTTTCATAAGGATCGTCTTCAAACACTTTAAGTTTGGCGTGTAATTGCTTAAATGCTGCTTTAATGTCTTGCGGATAGAGGTCTCCCAGCCCTTTTAAAAACGTAATCATTTCCCTTTGTACCTTGTGAAGGTCTTCCATTTTAATCAAAAACTTAAACGTGCTTTTGATTAAGGTGTCTAAATTATAATCTAAACCTGCCTCATAGTGGGCTACCAAATTTAAAATTCTTGAAAAACACAAAAGGTCTTCCCGCATTTGAAGCGATTTGTTACTGATAATTTTAGATAAAAACTCAATACATTTATGATGTTCGCCAATGCCAAAATATAAACTTGCAATTTTATAATAAAACACCATGATATGATGTTCGTCGATACGCGATTTATGTTTACGAATCCCTTCCAAGGTTTCCGCAACTAAGGGCAAGCCTTCCTGAAATTTCCCTTCCATAAAATGACTATTAAACTTATTTGAACCAACGTACAAAAAAGTAAGACTTTGAACATTGTCATCTTTTGGAAACCAATCTTCATTGGTTATTTCAATTAAATTGGTGAGTGTCTCTTTAAACTTATCGTGCTGTCTTACAAAAAACAACGCCTCTAATAAATTCTGATTTCCGTTCAGAAAAAAAACAGGATTGAGGCGAATCATTCCAGGGTACTCGTGGAAAAGATTTACCCATTTTTTAGAATATTTATAACAGGCTAAAAAATCTTGGGTCAAAAAACTAAACCATAAATACGACTTATAAAGCCACAATTTCTCTCTAAATCCTAATTCCGAAATTTTGTAAACAGGCAATCGATCGTTAAAATACTTCGTTACCTTTTCATGTTCGGAAGCGTCCTTTACATAGCCCGTTTTTAGAAACAACCCATATAACTGGAGTGATAAATTGGATAATTTGCTTGCCAACACGTTTTGTTGACTTAGTTTTTTTGCCTGAATGGTTAATTCATCGGCTCGACTGCTAATACTTCGAGTGATGTACTGAGCCTCAATTACTTTTTCTAACTCGATAATCTCGTAAGCACTATTTTTTTCTTCATTGGCGATGGCCAATGATTTCGCTTTATCTAATATTTTTAAACCTTGCGTATAGAGTCCTTTATGGTATAAAATGGTTGCGAAATCTAACTGTTCTCGAATTTGGATTCTAATATTTTGATGGGATGGATTTAATCTTAAACTAATTAATATTTGTTTGTATAAATGCGCTTTTAAATTCGATAATTGTTCTTTTTTAACAAATCCATTTTTCAAAATAGCCGATTCATTATAAACCTTGAGTTTATGTAACACATTAAAAAGCAATAAGAATTTTGAATCCTCATTCACCCCTAAACGCCCCACATAAAGTTTGAATTGCCTTTTTTCAGATTTGGACAACGACTTTATTAGCACAAATAAATTATCTTTTTGCTCTTTAGTCATAGTATAAATATCGACATATAATGTTGTTTATTAGACGCTTAGTTAAAATTAGGTGTTGTTATACATCGTAATGCAATTATGATAAACCCCTCATTTGAAAGAACCAAAATATAAATTCGTATAACAATAGAAAAATATATTCCGATAAATGTCTAACACACACATTCAAATTTTTGACACAACGCTTCGCGACGGCGAGCAAGTCCCTGGCTGTAAGCTCAATACAGATCAGAAACTAATTATCGCCAAACAGTTAGATTTATTAGGGGTCGATATCATTGAAGCTGGGTTTCCTGTTTCAAGCCCAGGCGATTTTAAATCCGTTGAAGAAATCTCAAAAATCGTTAAGAATGCAACCGTATGTGGCTTAACGCGGGCGGTAGAAAACGATATTAAGGTCGCTGCTGAAGCTCTCAAATATGCCAAGAAACCTAGAATTCACACGGGTATTGGCACTTCTGATTCTCATATCCTTCATAAATTCAAATCAAACAAAGATGCAATTATAGAACGTGCTGTAAGTGCTGTTTCGTATGCAAAATCCTTTGTTGAAGATGTGGAGTTTTATGCAGAAGATGCAGGACGAACTGACAACGAGTATTTGGCGCGTGTTTGTGAAGCCGTTATCAAAGCGGGGGCGACTGTATTAAATATTCCAGATACTACAGGCTACTGTTTACCACATGAATATGGGGCGAAAATTAAATACCTAAAAGAAAACGTTAAGGGCATTGAAAAAGCGATTATCTCTTGCCACTGTCATAATGATTTAGGGCTTGCTACAGCTAATTCTATAGAAGGAATTATTAATGGCGCCCAACAAATAGAATGTACAATTAACGGCATTGGAGAACGTGCTGGAAACACCGCTTTGGAAGAAGTAGTGATGATTATGAAGCAACACCCCTATTTAAATTTAGACACCAAAATTGACACTACCATGCTCTATGGAATAAGCCAATTGGTCTCTGATAGTATGGGGATTTATACACAACCCAACAAAGCGATTGTCGGGGCAAATGCCTTTGCACATAGCTCAGGAATACATCAAGATGGGGTGATTAAAAATCGTGAGACTTATGAAATCATTGACCCTAAAGATGTTGGTGTGACAGAATCGGCCATCGTGCTTACCGCCAGAAGTGGCCGTGCTGCCTTGGCTTACAGAGCTAAAAACGTTGGGTATGAACTCACCAAACTTGAGTTAGACATCGTATATGCAGAATTCTTAACCTTTGCTGATACTAAGAAAGAAGTGATTGATTCTGATATTCACCAAATTATTAAAACTTCTAAGATTTATAAATAGATCGAATCCTCCGTTATGAAAAAAACATTATTTGATAAAGTTTGGGACGCACATGTCGTTGATACCGTCCAAGACGGTCCCCAAGTTTTATATATTGACAAGCATTTAATTCATGAGGTGACAAGCCCACAAGCGTTCAATGAATTAGTCGACCGAAACATTCCTGTTTTTAGACCGGATCAAATTGTTGCAACTGCCGACCACAATACGCCGACCCTAGACCAACATTTACCGGTCAAAGACGAATTGTCGAGAAAGCAACTTGCACAACTTTCTAAAAACTGTGATAAAAACAACATTACCCTTTACGAATTAGGCCATAAATACAATGGGATCGTCCATGTAATGGCGCCCGAACTGGGCATCACTCAACCAGGGATGACCATGGTTTGTGGCGATAGTCATACCTCTACACATGGCGCGTTTGGAACGATTGCGTTTGGGATTGGAACCAGCCAAGTCGCACAAGTATTTGCAAGTCAGTGTTTACTACTTTCAAAACCAAAAAGCTTAAGAGTTACGGTCAATGGAACGCTTAAAAATGGCGTCCTTTCAAAGGATGTGATTCTATATATTATTTCAAAATTAGGTACTAATTCTGGAACCGGCTATTTTTGTGAATATGCGGGAGATGTTTTTGAAAACATGAGCATGGAAGGTCGTATGACCGTTTGTAACATGAGTATTGAAATGGGGGCTCGAGGTGGAATGATTGCACCAGACGACACCACGTTTGAGTATGTAAAAAACCGTGAGTTTGCACCTAAAGATGCAGCGTTTGATGCTAAGGTTGCCTATTGGAAAACACTTCCAACAGATGATGGCGCAACATTTGATAAAGAATATTATTTTGATGCCGAAGACATCGAACCGATGGTCACTTACGGAACGAATCCTGGAATGGGCATCAAAATTTCCGAAACAATTCCTCTCGATTCCGATCCTTCGTTTAAGAAATCTTTGGAATATATGAATTTTGAAGCAGGCGCATCCTTGCTTGATACTCCTATAAATTTTGTATTTATTGGGAGCTGTACCAACTCTAGAATCGAAGACTTTAGAGTCGCTGCGGACTATGTTAAAGGAAAACAAAAAGCAGAAAATGTGACGGCTTGGTTAGTACCTGGTAGTAAACAAGTGGAATCTCAAATCATTGAAGAAGGACTTAAAGAAATTTTTAATGCCGCTGGGTTTGAATTAAGACAACCTGGATGTTCGGCCTGTTTAGCAATGAATGACGACAAAATCCCACAAGGCGAATATTGCGTTTCTACGTCCAATCGAAATTTTGAAGGCCGTCAAGGGCAAGGGTCAAGAACCATTTTAGCAAGTCCTTTAGTAGCTGCCGCAACCGCCATTGAAGGTAAAATTATAGACATCACAAAACAATTAAATTAATGGAAAAATTTACCACACATACCTCACAAGCAATTCCATTAAATATTGCAAACGTGGATACTGATCAAATCATTCCAGCACGTTTTTTAAAAGCGACGGACAAAAAAGGATTTGGCGATAATGTATTTAGAGATTGGCGATTTGACAAACTTGGAAATCCAAATTCAGAATTCACACTCAACGACGCACGATACTCTGGAAGTATTTTAATCGCAGGCGATAATTTTGGCTGTGGTTCCAGTCGTGAACATGCCGCATGGGCGCTTGTCGGCTTTGGATTCAAAGTAATCGTTTCTAGTTTTTTTGCAGACATATTTAAAGGCAATGCCCTCAACAATGGCTTATTGCCTGTGCAAGTGTCAGAAGGCTTTTTAAACGCACTCTTTGCCGCGATTGACACGGATGCATCCACGTTATTTGAAGTGAATTTAGAAACGCAAACCATCAGCATTCAAGGCACGGACCTAAGTGAAGGGTTTGAAATTGATCCCTACAAAAAAACATGTATGATTAATGGCTATGACGATATTGATTATTTATTAAGTAAAAAAGAACTCATCGAAGCCTTTGAGCTTCAAAAACTCTATTGATATGAACTTAAAAATCGCTGTATTATCTGGAGACGGCATTGGACCCGAAGTCACTCAAGAAGCTGTGAAAGTATTAAAAGCTATTGCGGTCAATTTTGATCACAATTTTAGCTTTAACCCTGCGCCTGTTGGCGCCATTGCAATCGATCAAGTTGGCGATCCATTACCCGAAAGCACCCTGGACGTGTGTAGAGCAAACGACTCTATTTTATTTGGGGCTATAGGCCATCCAAAATATGATAACGATCCGTCTGCAAAAGTGAGACCAGAGCAAGGCCTTCTTAAACTTCGTAAAGAGTTAGGGCTGTATGCGAATGTTAGACCCGTAAAAGCCTATGAATCTTTATTGAGCAAATCGCCCTTAAAAAAACACATCATTAAAGGCACTGACATCAGTATTTACAGAGAACTAACTGGTGGTATTTATTTTGGTGAAAAAAAATTAAGCGAAGATGGCAATACGGCTTCTGATTTATGTGAGTACTCTCGCTATGAAATAGAACGCATCGCTCACTTGGCATTTGTAGCCGCTAAAACAAGACGACAAAAAGTAACCTTAATTGATAAAGCAAATGTCTTAGAAAGCTCGCGTTTATGGCGTAAGGTTGTTGGTGAACTCGCCAAAAACTATCCAGAAATTGAATTGGATTATTTATTTGTCGATAATGCCGCCATGCAAATGATTTTAAACCCGACACAGTTTGACGTGATTCTGACTGAAAACTTGTTTGGAGATGTCATTAGCGACGAGGCAAGTGTTATTGGAGGCTCTATTGGCTTATTGGCCTCTGCTTCTGTAGGTGACAAGCATTCAATGTTTGAGCCTATTCACGGGTCCTATCCTCAAGCCGAAGGCAAAGGGATTGCAAATCCTATTGCATCTATTTTATCCGCGGCGATGCTGTTGGATCATTTTGAACTTCATAAAGAAGCAGAAATGATACGAGCGGCCGTTGAAAAATCATTAAAACTAAACATCACAACACCTGATCTTAATACAAAATTTGATAATATTTCGACCAGTAAAGTGGGTGATTTCATAGAAGACTACATCAACAATCCCGACGATTCAAATTTGAATTTTACGAATATGCATTTGGGACAGTCCACGATTATATAAGTCTGCATTTTCTGATAGCGGTGACCGCTAGACTCGTTAATACAAAAAAACGCCTGTGAGGCTCACTTCACAGGCGTTTTTTTTATGCAAAATTTTGAGGGTTTTCGCTCATTCTATTTCTTTCAAAACACAACTAATGCATTTACAGGTGTTTATGTGGATTATTTAAGGTCTATTTTTTGTGGTTTTAGAAAATTTGTCATACGTTTATAACTGATTTTGACCCAAGTCTAAATCTTTGTAAGCAGCTTAACCGAAATTTAAGATATTATTTTACTGAGAACTATTAGTTGACACTATCGTGAAAAGACGAAAATGTCAACTAATATTTTGGATACTAATACCCAAAGGTGCTATTATCCGGAAACAGGGACTTACAAACAGGAAGTTTGTTCTCCATATAACCAGTTGGCAGTAAGCAAAAACACCGAACTAAATGGCTGAAAAAACAGAAAGCAAATTAAAACACCTTGAATTTATTCAGCAAATAATCACAAGAATGAATGTTAATTCATTTTTATTACGTGGTTGGTCAGTAACATTAGTTTCTGCATTATTTGCTTTTGCTACAAAGGACACAAATATTCAATATATTCTAATTACATATATTTCAACACCTCTATTTTGGATTTTAGACGGTTATTATTTAAGTCAAGAAAGAAAGTTTAGAGATTTATTTGAAAAAGTCTCTTTATTGGAAAATAATGAAATTAATTTCAGTATGAAAACCTCAAATTCAAATAAAAATAGTTGGATTTCAAGTATTTTTTCAAAAACTGAAATTATTTTTTATGGAACTTTAATGGGAATAACACTAATAGTAATGTTTATAATTAATTAATATGGCAAAAAGAGTTTTTTTTAGTTTTCATTATCAGGACGTAATTGATTTTCGAGCAAATGTTGTTAGAAATCATTGGCTTACAAAAAAGGATAGAGAAGATGCAGGTTTTTTTGATGCTTCAATATGGGAAGAAGCAAAGAAAAAAGGGAATTTATCATTAAAACGTTTAATAAATGGAGGTTTAAAAAACACAAGCACAACTTGTGTTTTAGTTGGTAGTGATACTTTTAACAGGAAATGGGTTAATTATGAAATAATGAAAAGTGTGTCAATCGGAAATCATATTCTTGCTGTACATATAAACTCTATAAAAGGAAAAGACAAAAAAACCAAAACAAAAGGTCCTAACCCTTTATATTATTTAGGCTATTCATTTTCTAAAGATGGAAAAACAGTAAATCTATACGATTATATTGACAAGAAATGGATTAAATACACAGATTTAGATAGTTATTCTGTAAAAGAAGTAGACGAAAAATATAGGAATAAAATATATAGATTATCAAGTGATTATAATATATACGATTGGAATGATGATGATGGTTATGATAATTTCAGCATCAACTGCGAATAGATTAATTAAAGATTTAATTGACT
>TARA_B110000902_G_C14294983_1_pt1 | contig 17990 bp, 14 predicted proteins | sample TARA_B110000902 | Tara Oceans TARA_B110000902 (sample SAMEA4398009) | marine metagenome | biome: Polar Biome; feature: [SRF] surface water layer (ENVO:00010504); material: water (ENVO:00002006), including particulate matter (ENVO:01000060) such as... | depth 5 m | reverse complement strand
AGAGGCTGAAAGAGTAGAGGCTGAAAGAGTAGAGGCTGAAAGAGCAGAGGCTGGAAGAGCAGAGGCTGAAAGAGCAGAGGCTGAAAGAGCAGCAGCTGAAAAAGTGCAGGTCGTTGTTGATATAGCTGAGCATAGAATTGCTAGGGCATCTGGTAATTCGGTCTTTGCTGATATGCCTTCATCTAAAGTTGATGAACAAGTAGACGAAGATATTAAAGAAATCTTTTTAGAAGAAGCTCATGAAATTTTAGAATCTTTAGATGTGGCAGCACATCAATGGTTGTCTGCTCCAGCAAAAAATAATGAGATAGATCAGTTGCTTAGAGACTTGCATACCCTAAAGGGAAGTGCCCGGTTAGCAGGTTCGTTTATGGTTGGTGATGTCAGCCATCACTTTGAATCCTACTTAACGAATTTTGAGCGCAAGGGATTAGTAGCAGATTCAAAATTCTTTGCTGATTTACAAGAATTTCAAGATCGCTTAATGCAGTTAGTCGAAGCTATTGAAAGTGATACCCCGGTTGAGGTTGTTCAAGAGTCACTAGTGCCGGTTGAAATTGATGCTGTAATAACCATCGACGATGATGTTATTGAGGCGTCTCGGGCGATTGAATCTGCTGAAGTACTGCCGGTGGTTGTTGAAAATGTTGCAACAGCTGCAGCAATATCAATTGTTGAAAAAGGCCCACAAGAGTTAGTTAAGGTTTCTGCTGGGTTGTTAGAAGATTTGGTTAACTTGGCTGGTGAAACAAGTATTTCACGCGGACGAGTTGAAGAGCGCGTAACGGATATTGTTTACTCGCTTGATGAGATGGACGTTACCCTAGAGCGTATGCAGGAGCAGCTGCGGCGTTTAGATATTGAGACTCAAGCACAAATTTTGTTTAGACAAGAGCAAGTTGAATCTAGTGATGAAGAAGAATTCGATCCATTAGAGATGGATCGTTATTCAGCACTGCAGCAGCTGTCACGCTCTTTGATAGAAAGCTCCTCAGATATCCAGGACGTTAAGTTTAGTATTTTTGATAACACTCGTGATTTAGAAACTTTGTTGTTACAGCAGTCGAGAATAAACACTGACTTACAAGAAGGGTTAATGCGTTCGCGCATGGTACCGTTTTCTCGGCTAGCTCCGCGTCTGCGTCGTATTGTTAGGCAAGTGTCTAATGAAGTTGGCAAAAAAGTTAATTTGGTAATGGACAACATTGAAGGGGAAATGGATAGAACCCTACTTGAAAAAATGTTGGCACCGTTTGAGCATATGTTACGCAATGCTGTTGACCACGGTATCGAAGATGCCGCAGGACGTGTTGCCGCTGGTAAATCAGAATCAGGTACGGTAAGTATTGAGCTGGCCCGTGAAGGTGGTGAGGTTGTGATTAGGCTTACTGATGACGGTAAAGGGCTTAACATTGATGCTATTAAAAACAAGGCAATCAAAGCCGGTTTGATGGCGCCCGATGCTGGTTTAACCGATCATGAAATACAGCAATTTATCCTTGAAGCTGGTTTAAGTACTGCTACTGAAGTAACTCAATTGTCTGGCCGCGGTGTTGGCATGGATGTGGTGAACAGCGAAATCAAGCAGCTTGGTGGCACCGTAGATATTCATTCCGAAATGGGTATAGGTACTGAGTTTGAAGTGCGCTTGCCGTTTACTGTATCGGTTAACCGTGCCTTGATGGTGCAAGTGGCAGGTGATACTTATGCCTTGCCATTAAATACCATCGAAGGTATTGCTCGCATCAGTCCGTTTGAGCTTGAAGCGTATTTTCTGCCAGATGCACCCTTGTTTGAATATGGTGGTCAGGGGTATGACCTGCGCTATATGGGTTCGATGTTACATTTAGCTAATCGACCAAATCTCGAAGGTGTTACTGCGCCATTACCGGTAATATTGGTACGCAGCGCTGACCATGCGGTAGCGGTTCAAGTCGATAGTTTGTTGGGTAGCCGCGAAGTAGTTGTTAAGACTCTAGGTCTGCAATTTAATGCAGTACCAGGTCTTGCCGGTGCAACAGTCACTGGCGACGGTAGTGTCATTGTGATACTCGATTTACATTCAATGATTCGGGCAGAAGCGGCCAGTGCTGGCACTAAGTTTATCGAGTCGGACGTTACAGAGATTAAAGAAGAGCGTAATCAATTGGTTATGGTTGTCGATGATTCGGTAACAGTAAGAAAAGTAGCCTCGCGGTTTTTAGAAAGAAATGGCAAAGATGTATTTGTAGCCAAAGATGGCGTTGAAGCCATGGCAATACTGCAAGATAGAAAGCCAGACGTTATGTTACTTGATATTGAAATGCCACGAATGGATGGTTTTGAAGTAGCTAGCAGGGTTAAGCGTAGTCAATCGCTTAAAGATATTACAATTATCATGATAACGTCACGAACTGGTGAAAAACATCGTGAAAGAGCCATGGCTCTTGGAGTAGATTATTATTTAGGTAAACCGTATCAAGAGGCAGAGCTACTAGCTCTGCTTGAAGAAATTACAGCAAATGCGGAGGCATAGGCGTTGTGGTTGAAAGAAAAGGCGTTGGAATAGGTGTTATAGCCGACTCGGTTGAGCACTTATTGAGCCTACAAAAAGCAATGCGAGAGCAGAATTATGAAATCACGGTAGCTTGTCGCCCAGATGAAAACCTACGCCAAGTTTTACAAGAATTTTATCCTGATGCGTGGGTGGTTTGCCTATCTCCAGATTTTGGCGATGACGATATCTTTGATCTAATTTTTGACAAGGTGAGTCAACCTTTATTACTTGATGAAACTGGCTGCAGCCCTACCGGGGAGATGCATGATCGCTGGATTAAGCGCGTTCTCAGCAAGCTGGCGGTACTTGTTGTTGGTCCTCGTATCGATGTTGAAGCTGCACCAGTGCGTGAAGTTAAACAAAGTTTTCCAATTCGTGAGGGCCTACCCGAACATGTTTGGGTATTAGGCGCCTCATTAGGTGGGCCAGAAGCTGTTGTTGAGTTTTTACAAAACATTCCAGCCGATCTGCCAATTACATTTGTTTATGCGCAGCATATTGATACAGGGTTTGTCTCCGTACTATCGGATGTGATTGCGAAAAATACGGCCTTTGATGTAGCTGTGTTAAAACATGGTGATGTGATGGGACGAGGACAGGTTAAAATTGTTCCAGTTGATGAAGAAATACACTTTTTAACTATGGGTAGAGTTGTTAGTTCAGGGCGTCGTTGGTCGGGGCCTTATGCGCCAGCGATAAGTCAAATAATGGCCGAGTTGAGCGAAATTTACGGTAAAGACTCTGGCGCAATACTGTTTAGTGGAATGGGCGATGATGGTGCATTAGCAAGTAATAAGCTGCAATCTTATGGTGGTCAGTTATGGCTGCAAACCCCTGACAGTTGTGTTTGTAGTGGTATGGTCGATGCAACTCAAAATATTTTAGCGCCTAATATGATCGGCAATCCCGCCGAGCTAGCAAAAGCACTAGTAGTAAGATATAACAAAATATCTGAGGTCAGAGGATAGGCATGAGTGGGCAGTTATTAAATGTAAATAGAAGCTTAGACCTTGTGACTTTATTTCTCCCAGTTACCGGTAAGAGTTTGTTAGTGCCGAATGTAGCATTGGCTGAATTAGTGCCGATTACAGCGGTGGAAATCATTGATGATATGCCGAATTGGTTGATGGGGACGTTGCAATGGCGCAAGAAAACAATACCATTGATATCGTTTGAAGCCATTAACGACGAACCTTTTGTAGAAGCCGGTGACTATCTTCGCGTTGCGGTAATGAATGGCTGCCAATATGGCGAAAAAATGCCTTTTTATGCAATTGCCTTGCGAGGTACACCGCGAATGACTCGGGTGGTAGAAGAAGAAGTTATAGGGCAGGATACTACTGACCTTGGTATTGCCGAAAGTATGAGCGTTGTAGTTGATGGCGTTGAGGCTATCATTCCAAATTTGGAATATATCGAAGCTCAAGTGCATCAGATATTTGATGAGCTAAATATTACAGACTAGGAATATCCCCCCATTTGGTCTGGCAGAGTGCGATGGCTGCTATTGGTGCAGTCTCTGTTCTTAAAATTCTCGGTCCTAGCTTTAGTCCATTAAAATTAGATGCCCCAGCCTGACTGATTTCTCGTTCACTAAAGCCCCCCTCGGGACCAATAGCAAGCGCTACAGAATTGGTTCTTTCACTACTCTGAGTATAGTTGTCACAAAATGGATCTAAAATTAACTTAACTTGCGACTCGCAATGGATAAACCAGTCGGTAGAAATTTTAACGTCGTTTACTTGTGGTACATAATGCCTGCCAGACTGCTCACATGCAGAAACAACAATTTGCCGCCAATGGCGCAATTTTTTAGCTAAAGCTTCTTTGTTACGTTTTATTTGTGAGCGCTCGCTAAGGAGAGGGGTGATTTCACTGACGCCAAGCTCAGTGGCTTTTTGCATTACGAAATCCATCCGGTCTCCTTTGGAAATACAAATTCCCAAATGTATAGACAGTGGTGATTCGTTATCAGAATCTATAAATAGGTGTAACTCGACAGCAACAGCTTGTTTGGTAATACTAGTAATACGCCCGACAAACTCACCGCCTTGGCCATTAAATAAAAGTACGTCATCACCTACTTTGGCACGCAATACTTTTCCTAAATGTTGGCTGGCTTGCTGTTCAAGCTCTAGCGTTGTGTTTAAGCTTAGAGCTTGAGGGGTATAGATTCTGGTAGAGCGCATAACAGCCTTTAGGTCTTATCTATCGCTTAAGCCAAGATTGTTCCAGATTATTCGTGTTGGGTCGACCTGATTCATCGTATAAAAATGTATGCCAGGGGCTCCCCCGGCCAACAACGACTCAGATAGATGCGACACATAATCGATACCAAAAGCGATAACACTTTCTTTATCATCGCCGTAGGTTGCTAGTTTTTTACTAAGCCAGCGTGGAATTTCAGCACCGCAGTTGGCTGAAAAACGCGTTAAATTTTCAAAATTAGTGATTGGCATAATTCCAGCGTAAATAGGCTGGTCGATACCCGCTCGCGCACACTCGTCTATGTAGCAAAAATATGCATCAGCGCTATAAAAGTACTGGGTAATAGCGCTATTAGCGCCAGCGTCTAATTTTTGTTTTAAAAATGTGATGTCGCTGTCATAGCTTTTTGATTCAGGGTGAATCTCTGGATACGCAGCTACCGCCAAATTAAAGTGATCGCCTGTATTCGCGCGGATAAATTCCACTAGCTCGTTAGCATATAGCGAACGACCTGCGCCCATACCAGATGGAGTATCTCCACGCAGTGCGACTATACGGTTTACGCCTAGATCTTTATATTGCTTGATTAACGCCAAGATTTCCGTGTCGTCATCGCCGCCAAATGACAAATGCGGAGCCACATCTAGACCTGCTTTTCGCATCGCCGTAACAATACCTAAAGTATTTTTTCTGGTTGATCCGCCAGCTCCATAAGTAACAGAAAAGTAATCGGGATTAAGAGTGTTTAACTCCTCCCATACGCTCACTAATTTTTCTTTACCAGCATCGGTGCGTGGAGGAAAAAATTCGAAGCTGAAATTTTTGTCTGAATTAGTCATAGTTATCACAAATCGTTATTACTAATATAAATGCCACTACTCAGTGGAAACCTCTGAGTAGTGGTTACACAGTATATATTACTTAGATCTTAGTACTTATAGCTGTCTACTTTAAATGGACCTTCGACTGGGACACTAATGTAGTCTGCTTGCACTTGAGTCAATGTAGTAACAACACCACCAAAACCTTTAACCATATGAGCAGCTACTTCTTCATCTAATTTCTTAGGCAGAACTTCTAAAGTGATTTCACCATTTTCTTGATCGGCAAATTTCTTCCCGTACAAGTGAATCTGGGCAAGTACTTGGTTAGCAAAAGAGCCGTCCATAATTCTTGAAGGGTGACCAGTAGCGTTACCTAAGTTAACTAAGCGGCCTTCAGATAGCAAAATCAAATGATCATTCGATGCTTTGTCACGATATATTTTGTGAACCTGTGGCTTAATCTCATCCCACTCCCAGTTTTCACGCATATATGCTGTGTCAATCTCATTGTCAAAGTGGCCAATATTGCAAACCACTGTGCTAGATTTTAATGAACGTAATATAGCTGAATCACACACGTTAAAGTTACCAGTAGTAGTAACAACTAAGTCAGTGTTATTTAACAATGCAGTATTAGTGTCCTCAACCTTGCCGGTGTTAATACCATCGTTGTAAGCCGACACAACTTCAAAGCCATCCATACATGCTTGCATTGCACAAATAGGATCAATTTCAGCTACTTTAACAATCATGCCTTCTTGCACAAGTGATTGAGCGCTACCCTTGCCCACATCGCCATAGCCAATAACTAATGCTTTTTTGCCAGACAATAAATGGTCTGTGCCACGTTTGATCGCGTCGTTAAGGGAGTGGCGACAGCCATATTTGTTATCATTTTTAGATTTAGTTACTGAGTCGTTGACGTTAATTGCAGGTACCTTCAATGTACCTTTTTCTAGCATTTCCTGCAGACGGTGAACACCGGTAGTGGTCTCTTCAGTAATACCATGAATGCTTTCAAGCATTGTCGCGTATTTATCATGCAGCATTAAAGTTAAGTCGCCGCCATCATCTAATATCATGTTGGCATCCCAAGGCTTGCCATCTTGTAGAATAGTTTGCTCTAGGCACCATTCATATTCTTCTTCAGTTTCCCCTTTCCAAGCGTAAACAGCAATACCAGCAGCGGCAACGGCTGCAGCGGCATGGTCTTGAGTCGAGAAAATGTTACATGAAGACCAGCGAACTTCAGCGCCTAATGCTACTAATGTTTCGATTAACACCCCGGTTTGGACTGTCATGTGAATACAGCCCAAAATTTTAGCACCAGCTAATGGCTGCGCTGCGGCATATTCGCTGCGCAGTGCCATTAATGCTGGCATTTCGCCTTCGGCAATATCAAATTCCTTACGGCCCCAAGCGGCCAATGAAATATCTGCTACTTTATAGTCATTACTCATAGTACTGTCCTTTGTGTATCGCCTAAAGTTTGTTTAGGCATTGTTTATATAATTATTAAGCGTTTAACGCCGCTTTTAGCGCATCAACGCGATCGGTTTTTTCCCAAGTGAAAGCGGTAAAGGTGTCTGACTTTTCTTCGCCGTTTTCTGTCCAAGTGTAGGTATGTTCAAACGGTTCACGACCAAAATGACCGTAAGCAGCTGTTAGTTGGTACATCGGATGTTGTAAATCAAGCATTGTAGTAATGGCATAAGGGCGAAGATCAAATACCTTGCGAATTGCTTCAATAAGTTTGTCATCGGCTACAGTGCCAGTTCCAAAGGTATTAACAGAAATTGATGTTGGCTGTGCCACACCAATTGCATAAGAAACTTGAATTTCACAGCGCTCAGCCAAACCAGCAGCGACTACGTTTTTAGCAACATAGCGACCTGCATAAGCGGCACTACGGTCAACTTTTGATGGGTCTTTGCCTGAGAAGGCACCACCACCGTGTCTGGCCATGCCGCCATAGGTATCAACAATAATTTTACGCCCGGTTAAGCCACAGTCACCTACTGGGCCTCCAATTACGAAGTTACCAGTTGGATTAATATGATACTGGGTGTCTTTATGCAGCCATTCAGCGGGCAGTACTGGCAGTACGATTTGCTCTTTAACCGCAGCGCGTAAATCCTCTAATGAAATATCAGGGTCGTGTTGGGTAGATAAAACCACCGCATCAATAGCCACGGGCTTGCCGTTTTCATAGCGTAAGCTAACCTGCGATTTTGCATCTGGACGCAACCATGGCAATACGCCGTTTTTACGCAACTGTGCTTGTCGCTCTACCAAACGGTGTGCATAGAATACGGCTGCGGGCATTAACGAATCAGTCTCATTAGTAGCATAGCCAAACATCAGGCCTTGGTCGCCTGCACCTTGATCTTCTGGCTTGGCGCGGTCAACACCCATGTTGATATCTACTGATTGCTTACCTATAGCATTTAAAACCGCACAGCTAGCGCCATCAAAACCAACGTCAGAGCTGTCGTAGCCAATACCGATAATTACATCGCGAATTATATTTTCTAAATCAACATAGCAAGAGGTTGTTAATTCGCCGGCAACAATTGTCATGCCGGTTTTTACCAAGGTTTCAACGGCGACGCGTGCTACAGGGTCGCGACAAATAATCGCATCAAGTACAGCGTCTGATATCTGATCCGCCAATTTATCTGGGTGGCCTTCAGATACTGACTCTGAGGTAAAAACTGAATATTCTGACATGATATCTCCTTTATCTTCTTGTATTAGTGGTTACGTTAAATTTTAATAAACTGCCGTATTTGCACACGAAAGCCATTACGCTGCGTTAAATAAATTTCTTCTCCGGGTTTAAACCCAGCGGCGAGAGCCCATTGGGTTAAATCTTCTGGTTCAAAGCCAAGCCAGACATCGCCGCAGGATTCTTTAGCCCAAGCCTGATCATGGCTGCATAAATCTGTTACATAAAGCTGCCCATTGGGGGTTATGACGCTGGCGAGATCAAAGAAGATCTCTGCTGGCGCTGGCGTGTGATGCAGCACCATATTGACGATTACGCAGTTAGCTTGCAGAGCATTCAGTGCGGAGCTTTTTGTGTCGCCGTAAATAAAAGTAATATTTTTTAATTTTCTATCAGCAGCTAGTAGAGACGCTTTATTAAGCATTGCCTCAGAATTATCTAGTGCAATAACGTGTTTAAAGCGTGGTGAAAGTTCGGTTAAAAACAAACCTGCACCTGGGCCGATTTCTAGGGCTATTTCCGCATCATCAGCAGCGATATTTTCGTTTATTAACTCAATAGTATGAGGGCCATAAATATCGTAAGCCGCTATTTGTTCTTGCTGCTGGCTGAATTTATCAGCGTTCTCGCTAAAGAACAGTTTTGAGTTTGCCGCTCGATCTTGTTGCACCAATAGCATGTGTTTATTGATTTCAGTACTAATTGTCTGTTGATCAATGGTGTTAAACAGAATGTTTTGTAATTCGGCTAAAGCATCTGTTGTTGCCCGCAGTGAGCGGCGATAAAAAATAGAATTGCCATCCCGCCTGGTCGAAACTAACCCAGATTTGGCTAGAATTTTTAAGTGATGACTCATCGCTGACTGTTTGATATCGAAAATTTGGCATAACTCAAGCACACCAAACGAGTCGCATATAAGTACTTTTAATATATTCAGCCGCAGCTGATCACCGCTAGCTTTACAAAAAGATAGCAACACCGCCTCAGCTGCAGGGGTGTAATTGGCCTCAATTTTAGTCACTTGATTTATCATAAGTAGTGCATCTTAGCAGAACAGCCTATCTATATCAAAATATTTCAATATAGATCCTAATATAGCAACGATCCCCAACTTAATTGCATAAAAACTTATCATTTATTTGCGCCTGCAACGCGGGTGAGGGAAAATAGCGCCTTTCAAAATTTTGGCTCTATCCCCTTTAAGGAGACACCATCAATGCCTCAACGCCAACAACTGGCTAATGCCATTCGCGCACTCAGTATGGATGCGGTTCAACAAGCTAAAAGTGGGCACCCCGGTGCTCCCATGGGTATGGCTGATATTGCCGAAGTGTTATGGAATGATTATCTAAGCCATAACCCAGCTAACCCTGGTTGGGCCAATCGTGACCGTTTTGTGCTATCAAACGGGCATGGCTCAATGCTGATCTATTCGTTGTTGCATCTGAGTGGTTATGAGTTGCCGATTGAGGAGCTGAAAAACTTCCGGCAGTTACATTCAAAAACCGCCGGTCACCCTGAATATGGTTACGCCCCAGGCGTAGAGACAACAACTGGTCCGTTGGGTCAAGGTGTTACCAACGCTGTCGGTATGGCGATTGCGGAAAAAATATTGGCCGGGCAGTTTAATAAGCCTGAGCATAATATTGTTGATCACTATACTTATACTTTTTTAGGCGACGGTTGCTTGATGGAAGGTATTTCCCACGAAGCTTGTTCATTGGCAGGCACCTTAGGTTTAGGCAAATTAGTAGCTTTTTATGACGACAATGGCATTTCGATTGACGGTGAGGTGGAGGGTTGGTTTAACGACGATACTCCTAAACGGTTTGAAGCTTATGGCTGGCAAGTGATTCCTAATGTCGATGGTCACGATAGTGATGAAATTAAGCAAGCAATCGAAACTGCGAGAGCAGAGAGCAGTAGGCCAACGCTGATTTGCTGTAAGACAATTATTGGTAAAGGTTCTCCTAACAAGCAAGGCAAAGAAGATTGCCATGGCGCGCCTTTAGGTGAGGATGAAATTGCGCTGGTACGTGAGACTTTAGGTTGGGACCATGCACCATTTGAAATTCCTACAGATATTTATGCTGGCTGGAATGCTGTTGCTGCTGGTAGTGAGCGTGAAGCCCAGTGGAATAGACAGTTTGAGGCTTATCAAGCGGCATACCCTGAGCCGGCTGCAGAGCTTAAGCGCCGCCTAGCAGGTGATTTACCGGCAGGTTTTGGTGAACAAGCACAAGCTTATGTTGAGCAGTGCCAAGCTAAAGGCGAGACTATTGCCAGCCGTAAAGCTAGCCAAAATACCTTAAATGCCTTTGGCCCTTTATTACCGGAATTTCTGGGCGGCAGCGCCGATTTAGCCGGTTCTAACTTAACCATATGGGATGGCTGTAAAGGGGTAAGCGCCGACGATGCTAGCGGTAACTACATTTACTACGGTGTGCGCGAGTTTGCTATGTCGGCCATTATGAATGGCATAGTCTTGCACGGTGGTTTTGTTCCCTACGGCGCGACCTTTTTGATCTTTATGGAATATGCCAGAAATGCCGTGCGCATGGCAGCGTTGATGAAACAGCCGAGCATTTTCGTATACACCCACGATTCTATTGGTTTGGGTGAAGACGGCCCTACGCATCAACCAATTGAACAAATTGCCAACTTGCGCACTACGCCTAATATGAACACATGGCGCCCTTGCGACGCGGTGGAATCGGCGATGTCCTGGAAGGTAGCCATTGAACGTAAAGACGGTCCTTCAGCGCTAATATTCTCTCGTCAGGCTTTGCCGCATCAAGATCGCGATAGTCAGCAATTAGCAGATATCGAGAAAGGTGCTTATGTGCTGAGTGATTGCGCTGGTGTGCCAGATGTTATTTTGATTGCGACCGGTTCAGAAGTTGGGTTGGCAGTTGGTGCTAAGCAAGCATTAGTTGACCAAGGCAAAAATGTGCGCGTTGTTTCTATGCCATGTACAGAAATTTTTGATACCCAAAGTAGCGATTATAAAGAGTCGGTATTACCAGTAAATATTCGCGCCAGAGTGGCAATAGAGGCCGCCCACCAAGACTTTTGGTATAAATATGTTGGTATGGACGGAGCGATTGTTGGGATGAGTACTTTTGGTGAATCAGCCCCAGCTGGCGAGCTTTTCAAAATGTTTGGCTTCACCATTGAGAATGTTGTTGAAAAAGCCAACAAAGTAATGGTCACGTAACAGTAATGCCGGTCAAGTTAGCAATTAACGGCTATGGCCGTATTGGACGCTCAGTGTTGCGTGCGCTGCACGAGTCTGATTATCAAGACCGAATGCAGATTGTCGCTATTAATGAGCTAGCTAATTGCAAGACTATTGCTCATTTAACCAAGTATGACTCTACCCATGGTCGGTTTCCGGGGGAGGTGTCTAGTAGCGATGATATGTTAACGGTTAATGGTAAAAATATTGCTGTTTTTCATCAGGCGAATATTGCTGATTTAGATTGGTCCGCATTGGATGTCGATGTTGTGCTTGAATGTAGCGGTGCGTTCTCAGATAGAGCTACTGCAGAGCTACATTTACGTCAGGGAGCAAAACGTGTTGTGTTTTCGCAGCCGGCTACCACTGATGTCGATGCGACTATTGTCTGGGGAGTTAACCAAGATAGTCTAAAAAGAAGCGACAGAATAATCTCAACAGGTTCATGTACGACTAATGCAATTGTGCCGGTGATAAAGGCCCTTGATGACAATTTTGGCATAGATTGCGGGGTAATAACCACTATCCACTCAGCTATGAACGATCAGCCAGTCATTGACGCGTATCACAATACCGACTTGCGAAAAACGCGAAGTGCTATTCAATCAATCATTCCTGTTGATACCGGTCTAGCAAAGGGTATCGGTAGAATTTTGCCGGCTTTAGCGGAGCGTTTTGAAGCGCAGGCGATGCGCGTACCGACGATTAATGTATCGTCTATTGACTTATCGGTAGTGGTTAAACGAAGCACCACGGCAGCTATTGTCAATGAACGTCTGTGTATCGCCGCTCAGCAACAGTTTAATGGTGTGCTGGGTTTAACCAACGAATTGTTAGCCAGTTGTGATTTCAATCATGATGCACGGTCAGCTATTGTTGATGCCAGTCAAACCAGAGTTGCCGGTAACAACTTGGTTAAGGTTTTAACGTGGTTTGATAATGAGTGGGCTTATGCAAACAGGATGCTAGATGTGGTGGACTATTGGCAGTCTGTATGAACAGATAACTACCTCAAAGAAATAACGACTTTAGAGAAATCATATGTCACTTAATGTACTAAAAATGAAAGACTTAGTTTTAAGCGGTAAGCGTTTATTGATTCGTGAAGATCTTAATGTGCCAATTAAAGACGGCAAGGTAAGTAGCGATGCGCGTATAAGAGCGGTTTTACCGACTATTCAATTCGCGCTAGATGCGGGCGCTGCGGTATTGTTAATGTCTCATTTGGGTCGCCCAACTGAGGGAGAATTTGCAGCAGAGTTTTCAATGCAGCCAGTGGCTGATCATTTAGGTGAGTTATTAGGCCGCGAAGTGCCGGTGCTGGAAAACTGGGAAAACGGCGTAGAGCTTGCCGTCGGCGATTTGGCAATTTTAGAAAATGTCCGCTTTAATGTCGGCGAGAAAAAAGATGATGATGATTTAGCTAAGGCCTATGCATCGTTATGCGATATATTTGTTATGGACGCTTTTGGTACTGCTCATCGCGCCCAAGCGTCCACTCATGGGGTGGCTAAATTTGCCCCAACCGCATGTGCGGGGCCTTTGTTGGCCTCTGAATTAGAGAGTTTGGGCAAAGCACTAGATAACCCTGCTAGGCCTATGGTGGCGATTGTTGGCGGTTCAAAAGTTTCGACTAAGTTAACCGTACTGGAGACTTTGTCAGATAAAGTTGACCAGCTGATTGTTGGTGGTGGCATAGCGAATACGTTTTTGGCCGCTACCGGCAAGCCGGTAGGCAAGTCCTTATACGAGCCAGATTTGGTTGATATTGCTAAAGCATTAATGGAGAAAACCAATATTCCAGTACCAACTGACGTAGTGGTTGGTAGTGAATTTAGTGAGTCAGCGGCGGCGACTTTAAAGTCGGTTGATGATGTTACTAGTGATGATATGATTTTTGATATTGGTCCAGAAACTATAGCAAAATTAGCAGCTATGCTGAAAGGTGCAAAAACAATTATTTGGAATGGCCCTGTCGGTGTATTCGAATTCGACCAATTTGGCGAAGGCACGAAAGTTCTATCTCATGCGATTGCCAATAGTGACGGTTTTTCTATCGCTGGTGGTGGCGACACATTAGCTGCTGTCGATAAATACGACATTGCCGATAAGGTGTCTTATATCTCGACTGGTGGAGGCGCATTTTTAGAGTATGTTGAAGGCAAGGTATTGCCAGCAGTGGCAGTTTTAGAATCTAGAGCGAACGGTTAATAACTAAGCAGGAATAGAATTATGGCACTTATATCATTACGTCAATTGTTAGACCATGCCGCCGAAAATGGCTATGGCGTACCCGCATACAATGTAAACAACTTAGAGCAAATGCGCGCTATTATGGAAGCCGCCGATGAGGCGGACTCGCCGGTTATTGTGCAAGCATCTGCCGGCGCCAGAAAATATGCCGGGGCACCGTTTTTGCGTCATCTGATTCTGGCTGCTATCGAAGAGTTTCCTCATATACCTATATGTATGCACCAAGACCACGGTACTAGTCCTGATATCTGTCAAAGGTCTATTCAGTTAGGGTTTAGCTCGGTAATGATGGACGGCTCGCTCGAAGCAGATGGCAAAACGCCGGCGTCTTATGAATACAATGTCGGCGTAACCAAGCGGACTGTGGAGATGGCCCATGCTTGTGGTGTGTCGGTAGAAGGTGAGCTAGGCTGCTTGGGTTCATTAGAAACTGGTCAAGCCGGGGAAGAAGACGGCGTGGGTGCTGAAGGCACCTTGTCTCAAGAGCAGATGTTAACTGACCCGGAAGAAGCCGCTGACTTTGTTTCCAATACTAATGTTGATGCCTTGGCAATTGCTTGTGGTACATCTCATGGGGCTTATAAATTTACTCGCCCCCCTACGGGCGATATTTTAGATATTGATCGTATTAAGGCTATTCATCAACGTATTCCTAATACTCACTTGGTAATGCACGGCTCGTCTTCTGTGCCGCAAGAATGGTTGGCTATTATTAATGAGTTTGGTGGTGAAATCCCTGAAACTTATGGTGTGCCAGTTGAGCAGATTTGTGAAGGTATTAAGCATGGTGTACGTAAGGTAAATATTGATACTGATTTACGGTTAGCATCAACGGGCGCGGTTAGACGTTTTCTAGCGCAGAACCCGTCAGAGTTTGACCCGCGTAAATTTTTGGCTGCAACCACAGTAGCGATGAAGGATATCTGTAAAGCACGCTATGAAGCTTTTGGTAGTGCTGGTCAAGCAAGTAAAATCAATCCTCGTAGCTTAGAGGCGATGTTTGGCAGTTATGAGGCAGGAGAGCTAGACGCAAAAATTAATTAAGTTAAAGGCAGCGTAAGCTGCCTTTTTTATTGGAACCGATATGACGATTGAGCGAACCAAGATAGTTGAGGCGATTGGGCCCTTAGAATTGGGCAAGTGTATAGAAAGCGCTGTTATAAATAGTTATTGGCAGTTTTACGGTATAAATTTTTCACGAACAATAGATGGTGTGTCGCAAACTATCGGATTCGTGCCATCTGACAGGTTTGAAGTGTGTTGCCAAGTTTTCACGCCACTACAAAGTATTGGGACTTGTTTTGTTGTACATGGATATTTCGACCATTCTGGTTTATACGGGCATTTGATAAAAAAGCTATTAGAGCTTTCGTATACTGTGGTAGCTCTGGATTTACCTGGCCATGGATTGTCTAGCGGCGCGCGCGCAGATATAAATAGCTTTTTTAGTTACGAGGAAGCGTTGCAGTCGGTGCTAAACAAATGCAGTTTTCTACCAAGGCCTTGGCATGGCATCGGTCAAAGCACAGGTTGTTCCGTTCTATTACTTAGCCTGATTAGGTCACCGTCTAATAGTTTTACTAAAACTGTTTTTTTTGCGCCTTTACTTAGGCCAAGATATTCAATTAAAGGTCGAATTCTACAACCTATTCTAAGCTTGTTTAAAGAGGACTGGCCGAGATATTTTTCTAATAATTCACATGACGCTAAGTTTCTGTATTTTGTTAAAAATACTGATCCTTTTCAGGCTAGAGTATTGCCATTTAAATGGTTAAAGGCGATGCGTCAATGGGTGGTTTGGATACTGAAACAGAAGCGAATAAACGCAGATATGCTGGTTATACAAGGTGATAAAGATGCCACAGTGGATGGCGAGTTCAACATTAATGCTTTAGAAAAGCGGGTGAGTAAAATACAAGTTAGTCATCACAGCGAAGCGCGTCACCATCTAGTCAATGAGGCTGAAGCAATTCGCGAATTGCTGTTTACTGATATGGCACAGTTTTTAAAGGCTAGCTAACGGTTGTTGACACTACTAATACGTCATTGAGTTTGGCGACTAATTTGTCGCCGCGTGCCAATGGCCCGACACCGGCAGGCGTGCCAGTTAATACAATGTCTCCGGGCATTAAGCTGAAGCTCTCACTCATTAAAGCCAGCAAGTCAGCAATGGAGAATAGCATATCACTAGTAGTACCGTGTTGTTGTATCGCGCCGTTTTTTTCTAGTAGCAAATCACAACTCTGAATATTATCAATAATATTCAGCTTAACAAAATCAGACACAGGGCAGGCGCCGTCGAAGCTTTTGGCAATTTCCCATGGTTGCGCCTTTGCCTTTAGCTCATTTTGAATGTCTCTAAGGGTCAAATCGAGTGCTAAGCCAACGCCAAAAATTGCCGCAATTGTTTCATTAGAGCTAGCATTAGTGAGCCGCTTGCCAATCAGTAACGCCATTTCCAGTTCGTGATGAACTTCTCCTCGATTAGTGGGGATCACGAACGAAGGAGCAAGATGAGTAAGGCTGGTGGCAGGTTTAATAAACAATAGTGGTGATTTTGGTATTGGATTATTAAGCTCTAGCGCGTGCGCACTATAGTTTCTGCCAACACAAACGATCTTCCCTATCGGCAAACTACATTGTTGGTCGCCACTATAGCGATGCTGATAATTCATCATACAACCTTAATCAAAAATCTTGCCAGGGTTCATAATGCCATTTGGGTCGAAGACAGTTTTTATCGCCTTCATAAAACTTATTTCTGCTTTACTACGACTATAGCTCAAGTAAGGTTTTTTGGATAAACCAACGCCGTGTTCTGCCGATATACTACCACTGTACTTCTTTACCACAGTAAATATTTTATCATTTACCATTGAACATTTTTCGACGAATTCATCCCGCGCCAGTTGGTCTGGTTTGAGAATGTTTAAATGTAAATTGCCATCACCGATGTGACCGAACCAAACAACTTCAAATTCTGGATAAGCTCGGTTAACGACCGTTTCTACTTCGGCCAGAAAGTTGGGTACTTTTGACACTGTAACGGACAAATCGTTTTTGTATGGGGTCCACTGGGACAGCGTCTCGGATATATCCTCTCGCAACCGCCACAAGTTTTTTGCCTGCTGCTGACTTTGACTTATGGTGCCGTCTAAGGCCCAGCCATTCTCTACGCATTGCTCGAACACGCTCATGGCATTTTCCATATCTAGCTCGGTCTGACTTTCAAACTCAATTAAGGCGTAGTAGGGCGCTATAGTTTCAAAAGGCCGTTGTAGCTTTTGATGTTCACAGACCTTAGACATCGCGTTCTCCGATAAAAACTCAAAGGCAGTTAAGTCTACTTGAGTCTGAAAGCTATTGAGTACACTCATAATTGCTGAGAATTCAGGCACGGCCAAAACTAACACGCTAAGGTCGTGAGGTGTTCTAGTGAGCTTCATTGTGGCCTCACAAATCAGCCCCAAAGTGCCTTCACTTCCGATGAACAGCTGACGCAGATCATAGCCTGCGTTGTTCTTCATTAGCCCTTGGTTCAGTTCTAATATTTCACCGCTGCCGGTAACAATTTTTAAACCCATTACCCAGTTGCGAGTCATCCCATAGCGAATAACCTTAATACCACCAGCATTAGTGCCAATATTGCCACCAATTTGGCTAGAGCCTGCAGAAGCAAAATCAACCGGATAAAAGAGACCTTTATCTTCGGCAAAATTCTGCAATTGCTCAGTAATAATGCCAGCTTCAACCGTAACAGTTTGATTGATAGCGTCAAAATCGAGTACATTATTCATTCTATCGAATGCAACCACCAGCTCGCCGTTACACGCGGTAGCGCCACCGCTTAAACCGGTTCGTCCACCAGATGGGGTTATTGCAATATTGTGCTGATTGGCTAAGTTTACAATTGCAAGCACCTGCTCGGTGGTGCTGGGTAAAACTATTGCACATGGTTTGGGATCAAATATCTTTGCCCAGTCTTGCCCATACTGAACTAGAGAATCTTTATCTAGAAGGACATTACTTTCACCAACAATACTGGCTAGTACTGTTATAAGATCAGAGTTTAGGCTATGGGCATTCGAATCAGTCATCGTTATATTCACTATAAAGCGAGGTTAAAACTTCTTTTAAGAGGTCTATATGTTAACATGACGCTCTTTTTTTACCTATGCAAATACACGCATACTAGTGTATTTT
>TARA_B110000902_G_scaffold43823_4_pt1 | contig 18005 bp, 21 predicted proteins | sample TARA_B110000902 | Tara Oceans TARA_B110000902 (sample SAMEA4398009) | marine metagenome | biome: Polar Biome; feature: [SRF] surface water layer (ENVO:00010504); material: water (ENVO:00002006), including particulate matter (ENVO:01000060) such as... | depth 5 m | reverse complement strand
TAAAAAAACCCTCTCACTCGAGTAGAGTAAAAGGGGTATAATGTCTTTACAGGTTACCTAAGAAGGAAGTTGAGAATCATCTAAGTTCTCTACACTCCCACTCTTGTTCCCATATGCTTCACAGTGTCCACCTTTAGATGATCCACAAGAAGCTACTACTGCTGTCAAGATCAAACCTAAAAATGCAAATGCCAATACTCTCTTCATGCCGGTTGGTTTTAATGTTAATACTAAGGTTCTATTGTTGTTGTTGTTATATACAATATAACGACAAATCTACGATAAATTGTATAATCGTTGAAATAATCTTATCCACACACCCATCTATAAAAGTCAGAGATTAATGAATAACAAAAGCTTAAAACGCATTAAACATAACAGTAATGGGAATTGATGTAAATCTCAAAAAACACAATTTTCATCCAACAAAAGTTACAGCAAGCCTACTATTAAATCAGTTATCAACAACAATGTGATAGTTAAGAAGAGATTTCTTTAGTGCTTAAATGCTCGATGCCACCACTTTTATTTCCATAGGACTCACATGGTTTTTGTTACTTTTTGTGTCCGCATTAAGCAATCACAAGAGTTAGAATCAATCCGAATGTAACGAAGGCGAATACTCTTTTCATAGTTCAAGGTTTTAAGAATTAAAGCACTGATATGCTGATGCATAAAGGTCATTTCAAAAATAATTACATTTTTGAGGCGAATGATGACTGATTCTTATTGAAATAAACTAATTTTCATATCGTTAGAAACTCCAATGCGCATAATCTATTTGATTTTCATATTTTGCCTGCCTTTTCTAGGCTACGGTCAAAAAAAGTACACATTAGTGTACAAAAACTCGAGTTATAAAAGTTTTATTAAGAATCCAAGCACGCAATTTAAAGACAGTACAAGTGCGATTAACTATGCATCAGAGCTTCAGAACAGCGCAATTTCTAAAGGCTACCTTTTAGCATCCGTCGATAGTATTTTCTACGAATCAAATAAAAGCGCAATTATCGACTTCTCGTTGGGGCCTAAATTCAATGGATCAGAATTGAGTATTGACAAGAAAGAGCTTGAGTTCATCAGAAAATATGAGCGCATCAATGAAAAATTGATCAGCAACCTCGAATTTACGCCGCGTGAAGTGCGTGCTCTTCTTTCTAAAATTCACAGCGCCTATCTAAACAATGGATACCCTTTCGTGGCGATTCAGTTAAACAATCACCAAATCATTAACAACGTTTTGAAAGCGGATATTAAAATCGAAAAAGGGAAGATCAAAACCTGGCAAAATATCCATATCAGGGGCGACTCATCCGTGTCAGAAAAATTTGTTTCAAGTCTTTTAGACATTAAAGTAGGTGCTCTTTTTGATGAATCGAAGCTAAAAACCATTTCAGATCGCATTGCTCAAATTCCTTTTTTACAAGAGATAAAAGCACATGAAATACTTTATACAAAGGAGGGGTGCGAGCTTTACTTGTACTTAAAATCCATTCCGATTAGTTCCTTTAATGGAATCGTTGGTTTGCAACCTGACCCTGCCACCGAAAAAATAACCATTACAGGTGAGTTGAATTTAAAACTTCTCAATTTGTTAAAAAGAGGTGAACTTCTAGATATTCGATGGCAAAGTATTCGAGACAAAACCCAATCCCTTAAATCGCATTTGAATTACCCCTTCCTCTTCAATACTTCTTTCGGGATCGATGGAACTTTTGACCTTTACAAACGTGATACTTCATTTCTGGAATTGAACTCGAAAATTGGCGTCCAGTACTTTTTAAAGCGCGGAAATTACCTGAAGGCTTTTTATCAAAATTTGTCATCTGAAATATTGGAAGGAGGATTAAATAATCCAACATTCAGCAAACTTGGAAGCGTTAGTTCAAACAATTATGGGCTTTCATATGTCTCTACACGAGTCGATTATTTACCTAATCCGACGAGAGGTTTCAACTTAACTATAACAGCATCCGCAGGAAATAGAAAGTCACAAATAAATGATTCTGCTCAAGTAATAAAGTCGGGCACTTTCAGGGGGGTAGTAGATGCGGAATATTTCATCCCGCTGCATAAAAGGCACATCCTGCGAATTAATAACGTCACTGAATTTTATTCTGCCGATGCTATTTTTGAAAACGAATTGTTCCGATTTGGAGGTCTCGATGCGCAACGAGGTTTTAACGAGGATGAACTCTTTGCCACGACTCGAAGCACTACCGTTTTAGAATACCGGTTCCTGTTGGACAGGAACTCGCATGTTTTTGCCTTCGCAGATCAAACTTGGTATGAAAATAATGTGGCCAATTACTACAATGACACTCCATTTGGATTTGGAGCGGGGTTCTCATTTAGAACAAATCTAGGAGTTTTCTCAATTTCTTATGCTCTTGGAAAGCAGCTTAACAATCCGATTCTTCTCAGTAATGGGAAGATTCATTTCGGTTATATTGCTTACTTTTAGGCTATGGATTACATTCTTTTAGTCATTGGTTTAGTCGCTGGTGGAATTATTGGTTTTTTGGCTGCTAAACTCATACCGTCTTCAACAATTGAAGCTGGTGATTCAATGCAACAACTCAAAATTAATAATGCAACTTTAGAAAATTCTACCCAGAACTTAAGAATTGATTTGGAATCCTCTAAAACGGACCTTTCTCAAATGCGAGAAGCACATCAAAATGAATTGAAAAGTGCAACAGAATGGAAAAGTAGGTACAACGCGCTTGAAGAAAAAATTCGAGATCAAAAAGAAGAACTGGAATCGTTACAAGAGAAATTTACAAAAGAATTTGAACTTGTTGCCAATAAAATTTTAGACGAAAAGACAAGTAAATTCACGGATCAAAACAAGAAGAACTTGGACGTAATATTGAATCCGCTGAAGGAAAAAATCAGTGAGTTTCAAAAGAAAGTTGAAGACAATAACGAAAAGAGTATTGAGCGCTCTGCGACATTGGATAAGCACTTGAAAATGTTGCGGGATTTGAACCAGGAAATCACTCAGGAAACAAGGAGTTTAACACAAGCGTTACGCGGAGATTCAAAAGTGCAAGGGAATTGGGGAGAGATGCAGCTTGAAACAATTTTAGAAAAAGCAGGACTTCAAAAGGACATTCATTATTCTAAGGAAACGAATTTAAAAACTGAGGATGGCAGCAACCAACGATTGGATTATATCATCAATCTACCGGACGGGAAGAATCTTATTTTGGATTCAAAAGTATCATTGACAGCCTACAGTAATTACCACGACACAGATAATAAAGACCAAAAAGCACTGTATCTAAAACAGCATTTGGACAGCATTAATGGGCATTTAAAATTACTTGGAGGGAAGGATTACCAAAAACTCCATGATATCAATTCTCCAGATTACGTTTTAATGTTTGTGGCGAACGAACCTGCATTGACTTTGGCTTTACGAGAAGATCAAGGTTTGTTTGAAAAAGCATTGGATAAGAATATCGTAATTGTTTCGATATCTACTTTGCTAGCAACACTGCGAACGATATCATACATCTGGAAACAAGATTTACAGAATAAAAATGCGGAGGAAATAGCGCGGCAAGCAGGAAATCTTTACGATAAGTTTGTTGGATTTACCGATGATCTTTTGAAACTTGGAAGTCAAATGGATACTGCAAGTAAAACGTATAAAGATGCCATGAACAAAATGGTTGACGGCTCTGGAAACTTAACGAAACGTATTCAAGACCTAAAGAAACTCGGCGTCAATCCATCTAAAGAGATAGACGGACGATTAATTGACAAGTCAGAATCTTAAACACGTCGATTGATGCTTCGAAAAGTCACTGTATTGACCATCGCTTCATCATTCCCCTAATGCAAAGTACAGACTCAAATTAAATAAGTTGCGAGATATAGCTCGACCATTGGATCAAATTACAGAAGAAAGGTGAAAATCAAACTTTTTGTTTAATTTTACATGTGAATCATTAAACATTTTATTGGTCACAGAAAAATATTACATACAACTATGGGCATATTCGATCTATTTACATTAGGCACTGTTCCACAAATAGAATCAGTTCAAGCGCCAAAAAAAAGTCTTTATGAAATTAAGGTTAATTCATTGGATGGGTCTGAACTTTCACTTTCTAGTTTTAAAGGGAAAAAGATTTTATTTGTAAATGTGGCATCAAAGTGTGGGTTTACATATCAATACGAAGAGCTTCAAAAACTATCGGAACAAGAAAAAAACACCCTTGTTATCATTGGGTTACCCTGCAATCAGTTTGGGTATCAAGAAAAAGGGAACGCAGACGAAATACAGAGTTTTTGTAGTGTAAACTATGGTGTTACATTTCCAATAACTGAAAAAATAGAATCAAAAGGTTCGAATCAACATCCGATTTATGCCTGGCTTACACAGCGCAAACTGAATGGTTCGATTGACTCAAAAGTGAAGTGGAATTTTCAAAAATATTTGATCAATGAAGAAGGAGCGCTGCAAGAAATTTTCTCCCCAAAGACGGATCCTCTATCAGATGCATTATTAAACGCCATTAAAAACTAAACACAATGGGATTCTTTAAACGGAAAACGAAAAAGGAAAAGCTTCAAGCGGCTTACAAAAAGAAAATGGAAGAATCATTTCACATGTCAAAGACAAACCGAACAGCGAGTGATGCACTCGTCAAAGAGGCAGAGGACATTTTAGATCTTATAAAAAAGGAAGAAGAAGCCGGTTAATCCAAAAGGGATTAGAAGAAATTACAGAATGAACTTTCAAAGAAAAAAAATGTTGATACTACACCTTGCTCTTTTTGCCCTTCTTGGTTGCGGAGAATCTCAAGCAAATCTTGACTCAATGATATACAATTTCAGCAAAGAATCTCAGGCAGGTGGCTGGTACACGCTAAACGATGGTGTTATGGGCGGCGTCTCCAATTCCACTATTGTTATAAACGAAGATGGATTCGGATTGTTTTCGGGTAACGTTTCAACGGCAAACAATGGAGGTTTTGCATCAATACGGTACCCGTTTGATGAGAAAGCCATTAATGGAAAATCAAAGATTTCGCTGCGTATCAAAGGTGATTCAAAGAATTATCAATTGAGGGTGAAAGCAAAGTCGGGTGATTACTATTCTTACATTCTTACCTTTACAACATCGAACGAATGGGAAACAGTCGATATTAAACTTTCAGATATGTACCCGAGTTTCAGAGGTAGAAAATTACCCATGTCGAATTTCGAATCTTCATCAATAGAGGAAATTTCAATTCTTATATCGAATAAGAAAAATGAGCGTTTCAAATTACTCATCGATACAATCGAACTTACATAGAATACAAAAACAGTGAAGGAGAACATTTCAATATTTTGGTTTCGTAGGGATTTAAGACTCCATGATAATATTGGTCTAACAGAGGCGCTTGAGGCGAACAAAAAGGTGATGTTGATCTTCATTTTTGACGTCGAAATTCTAGAAGACCTTGCTCGAAACGATGGCCGACTTACATTCATTCACAGCACTTTGTCTTCCATGAATGAAGAACTTCAGGCGCATGGTGCATCCATCAATTGCCTCCATGGAAAGACAGATGAAATTTGGGTACAACTCGCGAATCAATACTGTATTGAAAACATTTATTTTAACAAGGACTATGAGCCGTATGCTGTAATTAGAGATAAAGCAGTTACTGAATTTTTTAGTTCAAAAAATATTCCGACGTATTCATTCAAAGACCAAGTCATTTTTGAAGAACACGATATCTTAAAAAATGACGGAACGCCCTATACTGTTTTCACGCCATACAAGAATAAATGGCTCACATTATATAATGAGAGTGATTCTCCAAAAGAATTGTGCGTCTTGAACTTGATGCAGAAAGATTTCAAGCTTCAAAAATTAGAATCCCTTGGTTTTACTGAATCGAATCTAAAGGTTCCTGAATTTGATCTTGCTGTGGTTGCAGACTATAAGGAAACCCGAGATTTTCCTTCCGTCAAAGGAACGAGTAATCTAAGTACTTACCTTCGCTTTGGAACTGTCAGTATTCGTCAACTTGTCTCTAAGCAGGAATTAGGGTCTACATTTTTAAGCGAACTCATTTGGAGGGAATTCTTCATGCAAATTATATTCAATTTCCCTGATTCAGCGCATTCAAACTTTAAACGCAAATACGATTTCGTTCAATGGCGAAACAATGAAGAAGAATTCAAAAGATGGTGCACCGGAACTACTGGGTATCCGATTGTAGATGCTGGAATGAGAGAATTAAATACAACCGGCCTTATGCACAATCGCGTTCGAATGATTACCGCGGGATTTCTTTGCAAGCACTTGTTAATCGATTGGCGCTGGGGAGAAGCGTATTTTGCCGAAAAATTGATGGATTATGATCTTTCTGCCAACGTGGGGAATTGGCAATGGGCCGCTGGAACAGGCTGCGACTCTGCCCCCTACTTCAGGATTTTCAATCCAGCAGAACAACAAAAAAAATTCGACAAGGAATACATTTACATCAACAAGTGGCTCCCAGATCTTAACACATTTGACTATCCGACACCGATGGTGGAGCATAAATATGCACGAGAAAGAGCTTTGACAACTTATAAAGAAGGGTTGAAGCAATAAAAAGAGACGCGAAATTATTATTTACGCGAGGCCTGCATTGATGTTCTAATTTCCTTCATGAAATCAGATGCATAAACGAAATCAAGAATCTCCTGGTTGTCTGTTGTTATAATCGACTTGCGATCACCTTCCCACCAATTGCTTCCGTTGTGGATGAATAAGATGTTGTCACCGATTTCAATTACGGAGTTCATATCGTGTGTTATAACAACAGTCGTAATGTCGTATTCATAGGTAATCTCCTTAATCAAATTGTCAATTACGATTGCCGTTTTTGGATCAAGTCCAGAATTCGGCTCATCACAAAACAAATACTTAGGATTCATTGAGATTGCTCGGGCAATTGCGATCCGCTTCTGCATCCCTCCTGAACATTCCGCTGGAAACAACATATTTGTACCTTCAAGATTCACACGATCCAAACAGAAATTCACACGATCTAGTTTTTCCTTTCTCGTCATTTTCGTGAACATGGTTAAAGGGAACATTACATTCTCTTGAACTGTCATGGAATCAAACAGGGCTGAACCTTGGAAAAGCATTCCGATCTCTTTACGAACAGATACTTTTTCTTTACGGTCCATCGTTGTAAAGTTTCTATCATCGTATAAAACATGCCCAGTATCTGGTTCATGCAATCCTACAATGCACTTGGTAAGAACAGATTTACCTTGTCCTGATTGACCAATGATGAGATTTACTTTACCTTTTTCAAAGTTTGAAGTAATATCATTCAATACATGATGCTCAGCAAATGCCTTATTAATGTTCTTTACTTCTATCATAGTAAGATCATTTGAGTAAGCAAGAAATTGGCAATCAGAATCGCAATACTACTTGTGACAACAGCTTTCGTTGCTGACTTGCCAACGTCAACAGCTCCACCTTTAGAATAATATCCATAAAATGCGGAGATTGAAACAATCAAAAATGCGAACGTAACACCTTTGGTTAGTGCGTAATAGATATCGCCCATTTCAAAATCAGTTCTGATTCCCAAAGTATAAACTTCAGTGGAAGCTAAACCACTCATGATTAACGACAGCCAACCTCCAACAAGACTCAGTCCCATTGAGAAAACGATTAAAACTGGGAAAAAGAATACAGCACCTAAAATTTTAGGCATTACTAAATATGTTAAACTATTGACTCCCATTATTTCTAGAGCATCAATTTGTTCTGTCGTTTTCATTGTACCGATCTCAGAAGCGACATTAGATCCAACCTTACCTGCTAAGATTAGTGACATAATTGTTGGCGAAAATTCTAAAATAGTACTTGAACGTGTGATATAGCCAATAGTATAATCCGGCAAAAGAGGAGAGTCCATATTAGCGGCAGTTTGAAGGGCTATAACTCCCCCCATAAAAAGAGACATTACTCCAATAATTGGGATTGAATTGATCCCAATTCTTTGTATTTCTTCGAACAGGCGAACACGGAAAACGCTCCATTTCTCTGGGCGAGAGAATACGATCCAAAGCATTTGGACATACTTACCGATATTTCTAAGCATTGCTAGCACCTGGCTAAGTTAACTGTATTTTTTTTCATGACAATTTATTCTTGTCAAATTCATCTTATTCGATAATATTATCTCTAATTTTGGAATACAGTGAGTAAGAAAAAGGAAAAATATAGAATGGTACTTTCCAAGTATTTACCAGCGAATTTCATTGAAATCGTTGTTGAACTTTTGGTGAAACATCCTGTTAAGTTTAGAGTTGCGAAGCCGCGGAAAACAAAGCTCGGTGATTTCCGTGCCAACCGAGATGGATTACATCAAATCACCGTTAATGGTGACTTAAACCCTTATTCTTTCTTGATCACAACAATTCATGAGTTTGCGCACCTCGTTACATTTCAAGAGTACAAGGGGCGCGTTAAACCACATGGGAAAGAATGGCAATTGACGTATTCAAAAATGATTTATCCCGTAATTGAAAGCGGTGATTTACCAAAAGATGTTTCTGATGTCTTATTGAATTCATTGATAAATGTGAAAGCGTCATCCTGTACGGATCAAAATTTATCACGTGTTCTTATCAAATATGACAAACCCATTCAGGGATTGATTTTATTGGAGGAACTGCCATCTAAAAGTGTTTTTAATTTAAGCGGTAAGAACTTCACGAAAGGAAACCTTAGGCGCACGCGCTACGTATGTGTGGATAATTCAAATAACAAACGATATCTCATTAGTGCATTAGCACAAGTAAAAAAAATAGAATGAAAGATAATTATAGCTTGATCATGGCGGGCGGAATTGGAAGCCGTTTTTGGCCTATGTCAACTCCAGAGCGACCAAAACAATTTTTAGATGTTTTAGGAATTGGTAAATCCCTTCTTCAAATGACGTATGAGCGTTTGTTGTACGTTTCTCCAGTTGAAAATATTTACATCTTAACAAACACCGATTACAAAGAAATGGTGCTTGAGCAACTGCCGGATTTAACTCCAGATCAAGTTTTATGTGAACCTCAACGAAAAAACACGGCGCCTTGTATCGCTTATGCCGCAGCAAAAATTCACGCTTTAAATGCAAACGCAAACTTAATCGTGTCGCCCGCAGATCATTTGATAATTCAACAAGACAACTTCGCTGAAACTGTGAATACAGGACTTAAAGCTTCAGCGCAGGGAAGAATTGCTACAATTGGAATTAAACCTATTCGACCTGATACTGGATATGGCTATATCGAATTTGATTCATCGAAAGAATCGCAGCCGAATGATGTAATTGCAGTAGATCAATTTAGAGAAAAACCAGATTTGGCTACGGCACAATCGTTTTTGGATGCTGGGAATTTCTATTGGAATTCTGGAATTTTTATCTGGAAGTCGGCGACGGTTTTAAATGCTTTGAAAGAATTTCAACCCGAGCTGTACGATTTGTTTGCGGGTGATTTGAGCTTTTACAACACATCGAATGAACAAGAAAAAGTGAATCATTGCTTTGAAGTTTGTGAAGATATCTCAATTGACTTTGCGGTTATGGAACATGCCAAAAACATTGATATCGTTTTGTCGAATTTTGACTGGTCTGATTTGGGAACTTGGGGAAGTTTGAATTCTCATTTGAACCACGACGAAAAAGGGAATTCAACGATTGGTGCGAAAACACACATCTTTAACACGGAGGATTGTATTATCAATATTGAAAATGATAAGACTGCCGTTATTGATAGCTTAAAGGGATATATCGTTATTCAAAGTGAAGACCGATTGATGATCTTGAAGAAAGAAAATGAGCAGGCCCTGAAGGAGTTTGTGAAGGTGACAAAGTAGGTTCGATAATTCGACGCATATTCAAACCGAATGGTCGAAAAGGCATAGCCGATCAAATAATAGAAAAAAGATCGCGATTAGCGATCCTTTTAATTTGCTCAAGCCTTACAAGTGCTCTTAGTCTTTCTAGCTCTCAATAGCCTGTTAAATTACGAAAAGGGGTCCCCTGCAACTAACGGACCCCTTTTATGAAAGCGGAAGCCTTACTAGAGCTAAATATCTTTTCCAGCCTTCAATTGCTCTGATTGCCAAGCTCTGTATAAGTCGAAGTAACTTTTAGATTCCATTACTACAACTCCACCAAGCGTGTCACCATATTTTGCAGGCAAACCACCTGTGTATAATTGCATTCTACCTATTGAAACAGAAGGTACACTTCCTGCGTTTCGCGTTTTCACTCCGTCGATGATATAAATCATATCGCCTTTACGTGCTCCACGGAATACCAATTCTCCATCTTCCGTTTGGCGCACATCACTCGACATACTAATTACCATTTTCTTAATGTCAAACTTTACTGGGCTGCGTCCAATTTCTTCTGCCGTCAATTCTGCTACGGGTAGGTTTCCATTGATTAAACGAACTCGATCAAGTTTAGCTGTAACCACGACGTCTCCTTCAAGTTGAGAATACCCTCCAATGAATTCAATTTCTCCGAGGTTATCAAAACCATTCATCGGAACATTTACCGCGATATGAGACATTGTATCTTTCAACTGACGAATGTTCAACATATAAGACCCTGCAGGAATTGCAGCAATCTTAAACTTTCCATCTAAGTTCGTTTTTACTTGATAACGGTTCATTCCATCATCTATAAATACATGGGCATCAACTACAGGTAATTTTTTTGCATCGAGGACAATTCCCATCACATCTCCTAATGCTTGTTGCGCTATAAGATGTCCTGCACTTATTAACACCGCTGCGATCATAATTAACTTTTTCATAATTTCTATTTTTTAATTGAGTTAGTGCTCTAGTATTCTTGTTTGGTAATAAGATGTGTGTGCACAAACAATTCCATAAAAATTGTAAAAAAAAGTCCTGATCAGTAAACTAAGTTACCGTCAGGACTTTTTATGACTGTGTTTCAGAAGGATTATTTTTCCTGAAAAAAAGTTATTTTTTATTCAGCGATTGCCAAAGCTGCGCTTGATGTGGGGAATTTTCTATCTACCTTCTTAAACAATCCTTGTAAAACTTTACCCGGACCAACTTCAATTACCTCCTCTGCTCCATCCGCGATCATTGAGTGCATTGTTTGTGTCCAACGAACAGGCGCTGTCAATTGGGCAACAAGATTTTTTTTAATCTCGGCTGGATCTGTTACTGCACAGGCAACAACGTTTTGATACACTGGACAAATTGGCGTCTTGAATTCAGTAGCTTCAATTGCCGCTGCAAGTTCTTCTCTCGCTGGTTCCATGAGTGGTGAGTGAAATGCTCCTCCAACTGGCAATAGTAACGCACGACGCGCCCCTGACTCTGTGGCTACCTCGCATGCTTTTTCAACAGCGGGAACAGATCCTGAAATCACCAATTGACCGGGGCAGTTATAATTTGCCGCTACAACTACTCCATCAACAGCGGCGCAAATTTCCTCTACAACATTATCATCCAATCCTAAGATGGCCGCCATTGTTGAAGGTTCTTTTTCACAAGCTGCTTGCATTGCTAAAGCACGTTTGGAAACTAAGCGCAAACCATCTTCAAAACTCAATGTCTTATTAACAACAAGCGATGAGATTTCACCTAGTGAATGACCTGCTACCATATCTGGCTTAAAGCTGTCACCAAGTACGTTTGCTAATATTGTTGAGTGTAAGAAAATTGCGGGTTGCGTAACTTTCGTTTCTTTTAATTCATCGGCAGACCCTTCGAACATGATTTTAGTGATCTCAAATCCTAAAATTTCATTCGCGCGGCTGAACATTTCTTTCGCGATATCTGAATTGTCATAAAGGTCTTTACCCATTCCTGAGAACTGAGCTCCTTGACCTGGAAAAACATATGCTTTCATTTCATCATTATTTTGATGACAAAAGTATAATAAAATAGAGATGGAAATTAATCGAACGCTTGAATTTACAATTTTACAATTGTTCCGTTATTGGAGAACGATTCGTTTTAGGCTTGAAAATGATTCGTCGGAAACAGATATAAAATAGAGTCCTGCGTCAAAAGAAGACAGATCAATTGACAGTTCTGAAATCATTTTCACAGAAAATAAAACTTTACCTGAGAGATCTAGAACTTCAACGGACTTTTCATCAGCATCCTCGTAAATGATATTTACACTGCCCGTTGATGGGTTCGGGAAAATTGAAATTTCGTTTATTACTTCTTCTTCCAAAGAAAGTTCTTGGCTAAAATTCGCTCTCACAGTTGGAGCAAATGACCAATTCGTAAAATAATTTACGCTAAAACCAGTTCCGTAAGGCCCATAAGCTACTGTGGAAAAATCCTCATCTTCAGATCCAATTGAACTTCCTCCTAAAAACAAGGCCTGGTTAATAGTCAGTGTATCTACTTTGATCACATCAACGATATACGTTCGACCTGCGAGTAATAATGAAGGCGTAGTAAACGCGATATTTGTAATTCCATTTCCAATCTGCGCTGGAGGAATAGTACGGGACTTTTCATTAATTAAAGTAAGCAATCCTTGGACTGTTCCACCCGCCTCTACTTCCTGAACTCGGACCTTAACATTTAACCATTCCGTTGTTCCTTCTGCAAACTCAACCCCAACACTATACATGTATTGATCTTCTTCCATTTCAAAGAGGTTTCCCCACGAATGAACTCCGCTGGCCAATGCAACAATTGCTGGATTTGCAGACTGAGGGTTCCAACCGTAGGTACTGGCTGTATTATAATCATGCGCCATGACGAAATCACTGACCTTTAGTGGCAGTGCATCAATTGAATCATTACTTGGATCGTCATCCATTGGAATTGAAAATGAAACCTCATATTCATCTATCGCGGTTGGCGTGAATCCTGTATCGAAAACCAAAGTATCTGTATTTCCAAACATCACAGTATGGTTAACAACTAAAGTATTGATCACACCAGACCCACCAGAAATAACACATTCAACATCTACATTCTGGTGCATACTCCCCTGGTTCTGAATAACCAACGTCGGAACCATTTCTCGAACTTGATCCAATGGAACCATAGAATATTCATACCCCACCGAGAGATCAGCATGCCAAGCATCTAACAAGGCAATATCGTTATTCGGTAATGTTCTAACATTAAAGTCATCTATAATCCAACCATAATCCCAAGCGACACCTGCGGTATTATCCGTTCCGCCATCAGAGACATCATTGGAAAGGAAAAGCAAGCGAATTAATACGTACTGTTCGTTTCCAGCGGCTGAAGATATGTTAACCGTTACTAATGATGGATTGTTGGTTTCTTCGTTTGCAATCATGCTTGAATTTACTTCGAAATCTGTCCATGTTTGACCGTTATCACTACTTACCTCAACAATTGTTTTCGATGTCCATTTGGAATAGAATTGCTCAAATGTCAATTCGATACCGTTGTAACCCGAACAATTGATTGGCGTTGTTGTCTGAATCCAAGCGTTATTTTCAATTTGATTATCTCCTGTGGCAAATGCATCGGAATTGAACGAAGCCATGTTTCCACCCGAAGTTGAAACTAAATTATCATTGTTTGACCACCAAAAATAAGGTTCATTTGAGATGGTCCAATCTGCGGAATTGCCAGCTGAATTGCCAATTGTCCATTCATTCGCATTTGAAAAGTCGCTTGACCAAACAGACATTTTTTCTTCGGATGAATAATCATTTGTTCCAGGCTTTTCTTTTGAAAAAGCTGGGGATGGAATTCTAGACCTATTAATTTCTGAAGGTACCTGTCCCAAAGAAGTTCCAAAAAGAACAAGGGTAAATAGTACGAAACAGACTTCTCTCATAGTAAATTAATAAAGGGCGAAAGTAAATAAAAATTTGGTTCAAAATCCTCTGTTAACTCTGTATAACGAGAGAAAATGGAGTTAGGTTAGAAACCTAACTCCACTTTTATTATAAAATGCTTCATTTCAATGATGAAAGGAATTAACTACCTATCAATCATGACCTTCTAAATCCCCTTCGTCAAAATCAATTGCGATGGTACATCTGTTTACTTCGACATCCTTCAGTTGGCTTCATATCGAGCCAGCCTTGATTGCAATGTTTGGGTTTTGGGATTGCCATAATTGTTGTTTAAATTCAAAATGTTTTCATCTCCCCATTTCCATAATTACACATTAAAATCCGCTTTCAAAAGTCCAAAAATTGTTGAGTCTTCGTATTGATCATTGTCCCAGTAATGTCCTTTTAAAACGCCTTCTCTGACAAAATCATACCGTTCTAATAATTTAATTGAAGCCGTGTTGTATTCCACGGCCATAGCCTCGATTCGGTTCAACTTCATCTCGTTAAATCCGAAGGGAATAATTGCATCCAAAGCTTCGCTCATCAAGCCTTTCTGTCGGAAAGTTGTGTCTGTAATTCCATATCCGATTTCCGCGCGAGCATGATCCAAATACCATGTGTGATAACCGCACCATCCAATTATTTTCTCTGATTCTTTATCAATTAATTGAAAATAAAGAAAAGTTCTATTGAACGTTGAAAATCCTTTTTCATGTTTAGCGCGTTCCAAATTTAATTGATCGTAATTGTATCCAAAAAATTGCGCCAAACCGCTGTCACTATAATTTTTGTAGACAAAGTCCATTACACTTTGTGAAATCTCTCTTAAAATGAGGCGGTCTGTATTGATATGTTTAAATTGCATTGGAGCTAAGATAACGAAATTCTCAATTAAGAAAGAGAGGAGTTATCAGTTATGAATCAGGAGCAAAAAGAATGAATTAATAGTTAATAAGGAGCTGATAGAAATGCATATCTAGTAATCACTGGCATCGCCACACGGGTTTTGATCGCGATTAATTCCACAAGATCCGAAGCCTTTTTTGGAATAATTCAAATTATTGGTTAAGATCGGTCGAATTAATTCTTGAACGTCTTGATCTGAATAATTTTCCCCATCAAAATTTCGGAATCCATTCGAGTTCAATTGACTGGCCAATTCTGACAACGTCAACTTTTTATATGCTAAACTTTTTACAAATCTGATTACGGTCATATGATTTCCTTTGATTCAAAGGTAAGAAGAAATGACTTCGTTTAAATTACAGATTTAACGATTCTGGTCCTTGATTTGATATTTAACTACTTAAATTGATGCACGTAAAATTAAATTCTATGAAAAAATTACTGTTTATGTGTCTTGCTTTGCCGGAATTTCGGATGGTATACATGTCGTATGATCAATCTGTAACTGATATTGACGACGAGCCTGGAGAATACCTTTACATCAAATTAAAAAATGAATGTGACCAAGCTGTCAAGTATGAATACAGGTATTCAAGCGGCACAACATCAGGTTCATTATCAGCAAATTACCAACGACAAATAACACTTAAAGTTGGTGCTAAGTTGTATGTTAATGGTAAATTAATTCAAGAAATAACTAAAGAAGATGATAAGCAAGTTATTATGGCTTGCCAATAAATAGATCGACTTTCCAAGGCCTCTTTCAGTTACTGCTGAGAGAGTTTTTTTTGTACTTTTTAAGTCTCTTTTACCAGAGAAATGTGCTGGGTTCTTTTTTAACCGCAAAAGGCGCAGAGGCACTATTTATTGATTGTTTTTAGCGCAAGAATCACATAAATGCGGCTCTATTTGCTGGGTTTGATCGTGGGTTTTTCTTATTCCGAACTTTCAAAAATTCTCAAGCTATTAGGATAACTCCTTGCGTTTCTTGCTCCTCAATACATTAATTGTTAAAGATATAATGATGTTAAGTTAACACATTAACATACGCTCTGGCATTACCTTTGATTAACAAAAAGTGTAACTAATAAAAATACTATGGAAGTAGTTAACGAGTCACAAAATGACAATTTAAACATGTACTTCGAGTTGGGAAACAACGCAAGTGCAAATGGAAACCACACAGAATCTATTCAGTGGTTTCACAAGGGGTTGGCAAAAGCAAAGGAACTGAAGAACGAATTAAAGATTTCGGAATTTTCAACTTTGATTTTGTTTTCACTTTAATCAATACTTATTCGTGCATGGAATTGCTATGACTGATGAAGATCGAATCTGGGCTAATCTGAATCGAAAGTTTCAAGAAAACAGATTCTACTTTGAGCAAAAACTTAGATTTGAAAACCAAGACATAGATCAAACCAATGCGGACATAAGCATTAACAAGTTTGTTTGGAAATGTAGATTGTGTTTAAAATTTGGTATGAATATTCCTCTTAATCAAAATCAAATGATAAACCATACCCCTTTCTCAGCTTAAGCGATGAAATTTTCATGAATCTTAATAGCCAAGACAAATACTTCGATCAAAACTAGATCTATGAGAGCTTAGGTTAGCGATTCAACAAGTCTATTTCTGTGAAAATCGGATATTTGAATCAATTTTCACCAAATTTATAAGAACTTCACGTGAAAAACAACCATACTTTTAGCGTAAACCACATTCATAATTTAGATTTTTCTGGAAAAAAAACTTCGATATAAAATAAGTACACTTATGCAAATACAAAATCAGCAAAAAGTAATTGATTGGAAAGATCATGAATTTGACGGCTTATACGATGAAGAATACCGCAGACATTCTTTGATTCATTGGACTCCAATTGAAGCAGCTAAGAAAGCGCTCGAATGGTTAAATGTAACGAGAGACACCCATACACTAGACATTGGATCTGGAATTGGAAAATTTTGTTCGTTCGGTGCAATATATACAGATGGTCAATTCACAGGAGTAGAAAACCGGCTAGATTTGATTGAAGTTGCCAATTCTATCAATAAAAAATTGAACGTCAAAAATGCCGAATATGTGCATTCAAACATTACGGAAATTGACTTCCGAAATTATGACTCGTTCTATTACTACAATCCGTTTTGCGAATATATCTCAATCTCAGATTCTATTGATGATTCAATTTCCTATTCACCCGAAAAACATAGAGAATATGAGGACTCTGTTATTGAAAAATTTCAAGATTTACCAATCAATACGAAAGTCGTAACCTACTGCTCTGAGAAATTCGCTTTTCCTGATACTTATGAATTAAAAGAACTTAAGTTTAAAGATAGGTTAGCATTGTGGATCAAGACAAAATAATAAACCGTAATCAGAAATAATTCAATTTTAGTTAGCGTTATTAAACAAAAAAAGGAGCTTCATATGAGGCTCCTTTTCAATTATTGAGTTCTATTTACTTCTGAACGGCAAACTCTTTTACAAGAATTTGATTGGTATCTGTTGTAATTCTAGCCATGTATTTACCAGTTGACAAACCAGTTGCATCAACTGATTTATTTCCAATAGCAGCTGGTGCTAAAACACTTCGTCCAAGCATATCAACTACTTCTACATTTTTAATGATTCCAGCAAAGTCGATTGTCAACTTTCCATTAGTTGGGTTAGGATAAATAGTGATTTCTTTATTATCTAACCCCATTTGATCAGTACTCAATATATTTTGATGGATTCGTATTTCATGTATCTGGCTTTCACAAGAACTAATAGCGAGTTGGCTTATAAAGCCTTCAGTAGGGTTTTCAATTGTTAAGGTTTCAAGTGATTCATTTATTGTGTTTACTACATTATCTATTATCATACCAGTACTATCCAATAAAAAAGACTCAGTACATTGTGGATTAATAAGTCCACAATAACTTACAATGTCCACTTCTACATTTTGAATGTTTTGTAAACTTGATAAATCAATAGTTAGTCTTGACGGGTAAAGCCAGACGAATATTGGTTCTACTCCAAAATAACAAGCACCAGGACCACAATCGTCAGCCGTTGAACTGACAAAGCTTATACTTAAGTTTTGCTCTGTCCAAATCTCATTACAGAGGGTACTCAAAGGAACATTGTCAAGTGTAAGTATTGTTGTTTGCCCATTTGCAGCTAATTGTAGAGAAAGCAAAAAGCCCAGTGATAAAGATTTAATTAATTTCATGATAATATTTTGTTAAAA
>TARA_B110000902_G_scaffold101126_1_pt1 | contig 18011 bp, 14 predicted proteins | sample TARA_B110000902 | Tara Oceans TARA_B110000902 (sample SAMEA4398009) | marine metagenome | biome: Polar Biome; feature: [SRF] surface water layer (ENVO:00010504); material: water (ENVO:00002006), including particulate matter (ENVO:01000060) such as... | depth 5 m | reverse complement strand
GATATGCTTTCTCATTCTAAAACTGAAATGGAAGTAATTAAGGAATTGGCCGGGGATGACAAAGCATATAGAAGCTTAACATTAAGTTGGTTTAAGAATTCTGCTTTATTTGAGGTAATCCAAAAAGCACAGGCTTTAGGTCAGAAACTAATTATTACAACAGATCATGGAACCATTAATTGTAAACATCCAACAAAAGTAATTGGCGATAAAAACATCAGCTCTAATTTGCGTTACAAAACGGGTAGAAGCTTGTCTTATGAAGAAAAAGACGTGTATGCAGTAAGAAATCCAAAAGATATTTTCTTACCAACAATAGCGATGAATAGTCCATTTATTTTCGCTAAAGAAGATTTATTTTTTGCCTATCCAAATAACTTTAATCATTTTGTAAAATACTTTAAAAACACCTACCAACATGGCGGTGTTTCTTTGGAAGAGATGATTATTCCTTGCGCAGTTTATAATCCGAAATAAAAAACCATTGCTTACCTCCAATTGGAAAAGAACGCAATGTTTGACTCCCTAAAATGAGGTTCTAAAATAAAATATTTTAAAATTAAACCTCACAAGCTTTAAAAACTTGTGAGGTTTATTATTTTTGCAATATGAATACAACCTATTCTTTAGAAAAGTTACCCGAAGTTGCAGCTGCAATTATTGCAACTGCAAAAAATAAAACATTGCTGTTTTATGGAGAAATGGGTGTTGGTAAAACTACACTAATTAAAGAAATCTGTAAACAATTAGATGTTTTAGATAAAATCTCCTCTCCTACTTTTTCATTGGTAAATGAATATCAAACTTCAAAGAAAGAGGCCGTTTTCCATTTTGATTTTTACAGAATTACAAATGAAGAAGAAGCATTTGATATGGGAATTGAAGAATATTTATATAATAACGATTGGTGTCTTATCGAATGGCCGCAAAATGTGGAAAATTTACTACCTTTAGAATCTGTTGAAATTCATTTATCTATCTTAGAAAATGGCCAACGCAATTTGCAAATAAAATAACAATATTATGAGTTCATTTTCTCCATTTAGTAAAGAAGAATTGCTTCCACAAGAAGAAATGCTAGAAATACAAAAACGAAAAGGAGAATTGTTTATTGGCTTGCCAAAAGAAATCTATTTAAGCGAAAAACGGGTTTGTTTAACGCCAGATGCTGTGGGTGCATTAACCGCTAACGGACATAGAGTTGTTATTGAAACAGGTGCCGGAGATGGGGCCAATTTTACAGACAAAGAATATTCTGATGCCGGCGCAAAAATTTCTTACACTATTGAAGAAGCCTTTAAATGTAATATTATTTTAAAAGTAGCACCACCAACAGAAGATGAAATTCAACACATTAATTCGAAAGCAATATTAATTTCTTCGTTGCAATTAAAAACACAAACAAAAAAATATTTTGAATGTTTGGCTAAAAAGAAAATTACCGCCATTGCTTTCGATTATATAAAAGATGAACAAGACTCTTACCCCATTGTTAAGTCTTTGAGTGAAATTGCAGGTACTGCTTCGATTTTAATTGCTGGCGAATTAATGAGTGGCGTGAATAAAGGAAATGGCTTATTGTTTGGAAATATTGGTGGAGTGCCACCAACGAGTGTCGTCATCTTTGGTGCCGGAACTGTTGGTGAGTATGCAGCAAAAGCTGCAATTGGTTTGGGTGCAAGGGTTAAAGTTTTTGATAATTCTATTAGTAAATTAAGGAAATTACAAGATTGTTTACACACCCCAATTTATACCTCTACTTTACAACCAAAAACTATTTTAAAAGCGTTAATGCGATGCGATGTTGCCATTGGTGCAATACGAGGCAAAAGTAGATCACCTATTTGTGCCACTGAAGAAATGGTAGAAAAAATGAAAGAAGGTGCAATAATTGTAGATGTTAGTATCGATAGAGGTGGCTGTTTTGAAACTTCTAACGTAACCACGCACAAAGCACCAACTTTTATAAAACATGGAATTGTGCACTATTGTGTGCCAAATATTCCTGCACGTTATGCAAGGACGGCTTCTCATTCTATTAGTAATATTTTTACACCATACTTACTAAACATTGCAGAAGAAGGCGGTTTTGAAAATACTGCAAGGTTTGATAAAAGTTTGCGCAACGGAATGTATTTTTATCACGGAATTCTAACCAACAAAACAGTTGGAGATTGGTTTGATTTGCCTTTTAGAGATATAAATCTGTTAATTTTATAATATTTTCTTTGCTTGTAAAATGTACCTAGAAATAAATAAAAGCTTTGCATTTCGATAAAATGCTACGAATCTCTAAATAATAAAGAACCACAAAGAAAATCGGCTTCAAAATAACTAGTAATACTTTATCAATTTACAACTCTATTTCCATAAATTTGCACTTCAAAATTTGAGTATGTTAGTAAAACGGATTTTTTATTATTTAATTGGTGTGTCTTTAGGTTCTATTGCTGTCTATTTCTTTTGGCAAAAGAAAAATGCAACATTTGATTATGGAATGGATTCAAGAACTCTAAAAAGTATTCGAACTAAGAAGCGTTTATTTTCGGATGATGTAAAAACTGCAATGCAAAAATTTGAGATTGATACTTTAAAAATATCAACAATTTTAACTACTGGTGATGTAGATTTCGGTAAAAGTAAGCAAAGACAAATACCTTGTGCAGAATATTATGTAACAGGAAGTAATGAATTAAAAAATTTAAGTTTACAGGTAAAACGTTGCGATTCTACGGTTACAATTGAGAGAATTATTATTGAATAAAGAAACACTTTTATTAAGAGGAATATTTTACCCAAATAGAAAGTAACAAAACAATCTTTATTGTATCAAATCTGCTATTCCTTTGAGTATAAAAATCTATTCGCCTATTTTCACCTTTTGATGGTAATGTTCCTCAATTTTAGCTACATTTTTAATGGTCTTTTGTACCCAATCAAAATATAAAGTTTCTTTTTCGTCTTCGGATAATTGCCAATCTAAATCAGAATTTCTAAGTTTTGTAGTAACATCTTGCAAAATAATAGCGGCAGCTACAGAGATGTTTAAACTTTCTGTAAAACCAACCATTGGTATTTTCAGAAATCCGTCTGCATTTTCAAGAACATAGTCAGAAACGCCCTCTGCTTCTACCCCAAACACAAAAGCAGTTTTTTTTGTAATGTCAAAATCTTGTAATTCACAAGAATCATTATGTGGTGTTGTTGCTATTATTTGATATCCTTTTTCTTTTAAAGCATCTAAACAAGTCTTTGTATTGTCGCCATCATTTCTATACCTGTATTGATTCAACCATTTTTGAGAACCTTTGGCAACATGTCTAGAAACTTTGTTATTATACTTATTTTCTATGGCATGCACATCTTGCACTCCAAAAATATCGCAAGTTCTTACCACAGCGCTCGCATTGTGAGACTGAAAAATATCTTCTAAAACAACTGTAAAATGTCTCGTTCTGTTTTCCAAAACCTTTTTAAAGAGACTTTTCCTTTTATCAGTTAAAAAGCCTTCAAAATAGTTTAATAGTTTTTCATCAATCATAGTTACAAACTTAAAATTATTATTTTTATCTTCCTTAAAGATTTTAATAAAAATATTCAAACCGTTTATTTAATGAAAAAGCTAATTATTTTAACAGGTGCAGGAATTTCTGCAGAAAGTGGCATAAAAACCTTTAGAGATGCAGATGGATTGTGGGAAGGACACAATGTTATGGAAGTTGCTTCTCCTGAAGGTTATTTAGAGAATCCTGAATTGGTTTTAGACTTTTACAATCAACGTAGAAAACAATTGTTAGAAGTTTCTCCTAACAAAGCACATTATAATTTAGCTAAATTAGAAAATTATTTTGATGTTGAAATTATCACTCAAAATGTAGACGATTTGCACGAACGCGCAGGCAGTACCAAAGTTATTCATTTACACGGAGAATTGTTAAAAGTAAGAAGTGCTGTTAATGAAAGCAATGTTTTAGATTGGCGGAAAGAATTGGTTTTAGGGGATTTGTGTAGTGAAAAAAGTCAGTTAAGACCGCACATTGTTTGGTTTGGAGAAATGGTTCCGTTATTAGAAAAAGCGATTAAAATTACACAAACTGCAGATATATTGGTAGTTATTGGAACCTCTATGCAAGTATATCCAGCGGCAAGTCTAATTGACTATATCAAACCAAATACTCCTATTTATTTTATAGACCCTAAACCAGCGGTCTCAGAAAGTAACTTTAACAATTTAACAGTCATAACTGCTATCGCAAGTTATGGAACTGATCAACTATATAATTTAATAATAGACTAAGAAGTATTGCGTTAAGGTATTTGTTTAAATGCAGTCTGTAAGCTAGCATTTCTTTTAAATACATGTCTGCCAAATAATTTCCTCTTTAATATTTAGAGGAATCGCTGTCATTTATTAAAGAGATTAATAATGCAACTTTATAAGCTACAAATCCATTTATGATTCTTAAAATAGATGGCTTTTGGAACTTTAATTAAATGAACAATCTCATGGGATTATAACTTTGCTTATTAGAAAAATACTGCATTTCAGGCAAGTTTTCATTGGCTTACACTACTCCTTTAGTATATACTATTTTATTAATTTTATAGTAAAAATCATAAAAAGTAATTTGATTTTGACAACCATCAAAAGTGTAAAAATCTAATGTATTTTTAGAGATAGTAACTTCTTTTGAAGGATTTTCATTTTCATAATCAGAAAATTCAAAACCAGCAACCAAAGAGTTTTCAAGAAGTAAATTACCTTTTGTTTCTTGTGCATCTATCCAAACAACTTTAGTTAAATTTCCAATGATTTTAGAACTTGAATTTTCAACAGATTCTAGCCTTGCGATGCCTAACGATGTAATTGCTGTAGAAATTAAAAGAAGGAATATATTTCTCATGGTATGGGGTTTTATACCCTAAATATAATTTTTAAAAGAAGTGATAATTGAGAGATTCGCTCTTTATCATTTAACTAAGGATGAAACGTATATTCTATATAGACCAATTACTAAATAGCTATTATTAAAATATTTAAACGCAAAATAAGTATTTTGAAATGTAGTATAAATAAAGACTTTTATAGGTCTTTTAGTTGGCAGAAAGGATCGATATAGTCGTTGATACAAATACTAAAAAAGTATTTAGTGATTCTAAATTAATTTAATATTAAAAATTATTAATTAGGATTTTGACGGTTCATAAGAACAATTGGAGACCGATAAATTATGTATCTATTAAAAAGTTAAAAAATGTTTGTATGAAAAAATAATTTTTGCATTTTTTCTATTATTATTTGTTGAAAAGCGGTCATTAAAACTATTTTCCATATTTTTTAAAATTTCAAATTGGTTCGTTTCGTTTTCAAAATAAGACAACATATTTGATTTAAAATACATAATATATTTTAAATCTCCAGAATTCAGAAGATATCTAGCCCCGGCCTTTACTGCTGCAGTTGTACCTTTATTCTTTTTAATATCTATGATGACAACACTATTTGACTCTAAATCATCTCTAACAGATTCTAAAATATGTAATGTATTGTCTTTACTTCCATTATTAACAAAGCAAAGCTTAACCTCTTTTTGATTGAATAGGTTTATGAATTGATTCTTTTGAATTTTCGTTTCATCATCTGAAAATAAAATTATAATTCCTTTCTTCATCTAGAGCTATTAAATCGTTTTTTTTAAATTAACATAGATTTCTCTTTTCTTTACGTGCACTTTCTTGCCTTTATTTCTTCCTGTTCTATAATGCCAGGAAATTTGCAATAATTGTCCTATAATTTTAATAGAATCTTTCATCGATAATTTCGAGCCCTCTGCATGGATCCATCTTTTTAAAGGTTGCTCACATACTAATTTTCTAGCCTTTTTCAGACCAAAATAAAGTGTTATTCTTCTATATATTTCAATGTCAAAAATCCATTTTGATATGAATTTTTTGTCAAAAGAAATATGTACTACATCTCTATGAAAAACTTTAGCACCACATTGAGTATCATTAAAATTCATTTTTAAAATCCTTCTAATGATAAAATTGATGGCCAAACTAATAAATTCTCTAGCAGGCTCTTTATCAATATCCGCGCCCATTCTACTAATTCTAGAACCGCTAACTATTTTATATTTAGAATTTTCTATGGCAGCTACTAAGTCATCAAAATCTGATAAGCTTGTTGATAAATCTGCATCTAAAAAACCGATGTAATCCAAATCATCTCGTTTTGCCATATGTAACATTCCGGTTCTCACCGCCTCCGCTTTGCCAGCATTTTCTGCACAGTCGTAAACAGTTATAAAATCTTCTCGACTTTTGCTTAGACTCTTTAAAATAGCTAAGGTATTGTCTGTACTTCCATCATTTACAAAACAGAGATGATACCCTGCATTTCTATCGATATAATCTATAAAATCTTTACCATTTAATCTTTTTTCTTCGTTATAACAAGGTATTACAATCCCTACACATCTGTGTTTTAAAATGGTCTTACTATATTTTGTTTTAGACGAGTGCAAAGGTGAAAATCCTATAATTTTTTTTATCCTTAAACCAACTTCGTTTAAACTTAAGGGCTTTCTCATGTAATCATTTACTCCTAATTCAAAACTACTAGACAACACATCATCATCGGTGCTCCCAGATAAAATAATTATTGGTGTCTTTGGTTTTTTAGAATTTCTTATATATTTTACAATTTCTAATCCCGAGATTGTAGGCATATTAATATCTACAATTACTAAATGGGGTTTTACAGTATCATACAATTCAATACCTTCTATCCCATTCGTAGTCTTCGTTACTTTATATCCCATTTCCTCTAGTTTGTTAGCTAGTGGAATTAAAACTAATTTTTGATCATCAATTAATAGTATTTTCATGGTCTTTCTTATTAATCACTATAAAACACTTTTCTCAAAAATACTCAGGTTTCCCTATGTTTTATTTGTAAAATGCTCGAACAGACCATAAGATTAGGTGAACGGTTATTTTATAGCGGTAAATAAAAAAAAACTAGCTTTAAAAATATTTATATTTACAGTATTCCCTTTTGAACACTTCTATATGAAAGAAACAAATAATAAATACCTATTAATAGCAATTTTAATTGCTGTTCTATTTCATGGTACTACCATTTTCTTTACATTAGAAACTACCTATGATGCCCTAATTCATTTGTTTTTTGCTGATCACTATGCCAATAGTTGGTTTGAACCTTGGAATTATAAGTGGTATACTGGCTTTACTGTAATGAGTTATCCTCCTTTAGTGCATCAAGCAATTGCAGCTTTGTCTTTAATTTGGGGATTAAAATTTGGTCTTTTTACCGTGGGTCTTATTAGTATTATCCTTTTTGTTACTGGTGCTTACAGATACTCTTTATTAATAACATCTAACAAAAAAGTTGCAGGTTATGCTGCTATTTTAACTGTTTTTTCGTCCTCTTTTGTAGAAACCCTACATATTTTTGGTCAGCTACCTAGTATTGTCGGCGTTTCTTTATTAATGCATTCTTTACCTGAAATTTATTCTTGGCTTAAAACAGGGAAATATAAGTTCCTTTTTACATCTCTTTCTCTAATTTCTGTTACGGTTACCTCGCACCATGTCACCCCTATTTTCGGGATGTTCTTTTTTATATTTCCACTCATTGGTATGGTTATTATGGATATTGCTAGAGAGGAAGTAGACTCATACAAGAACATACGTTTTTCATTATTTTTAAATGTTTTTTTAAAACAGTTAAAACGAAACTTGGCTTTTGGGTTTTCTGCACTACTCGTCATAATTTTTTGCATTTTGCCGTACTGGATAAACTCCAAAAAAAATCCAATAACACAAGTTCCTATTCCGCACGGTTCTCGAGATAATTTTTTAGAAGTAACGTCCTCAGGTTTGGTTTTTTTTATAATTCCTTGGGGAATTTTATTATTTATTTTACCTTATATTTTTTATAGATATTTTAGTAAACGCTATTTATTTTTCGGTTTATCTTTTATAATGTTAGTAATTTTAGGAACTGGAAGTACTACGCCGATACCTCGATTAATTTTAGGTGAAACGGCATTCAATATTTTAACTTTAGATCGATTTACACTTTGGGCTACTATAATGTCGATTCCTATTTTTGGCGAATTTATATACCGATTTGTAGAAGGTGATTTAAAAATATTAATAACTAAAAAGTTTGGTGTAGTTTATCATAAATTATTAGGTGCTTTGTTAGCTTCAATTTGTGTTTTTATGGTAATTTTCACCATGAGCTTGGGCCATTTTAGACCAACACAGCCTCAAAAAATAAAAATGCTTCCAATTGTGAATTTTTTGAGTCAAGACTCGCACGACCATTGGAGGTACTTAACTTTAGGATTTGGAGATCAAATGGCCTGGTTAGCCGCACAAACAAATGCAATGACTGTGGATGGAAATTACCATTCTGCAAGACGTTTACCTGAACTAACAACAAGACCAATTGAACGCTTAGAAAACTCTAAATACAAAGGAGTTGCGGGCATTGGTTCTCTACAACAATTTTTAACTACACCTGAAAAATACAATCTAAAGTATATTTTTTCTAATGATAAATTTTATGATCCTGTTTTATTTTTCTGTGGATGGCAACGTTTGTCAAAGTTAGAAAATGGAATCATGGTTTGGGAAAAATTAAACGTCCCTCCAATTTCTAGTATTCTGCCTAAAGAAGATGTTTCCACGTATCTGAAAGTAATGTGGGGAATCATCCCCCTTTTAACAGTACTTATTGCCTTTATTTTAAACGTCCAATCTCTATTTAGTTGGCGTTTGAAACGGAAAGTAAAGACGGAACCTGTCTACCTTAAATTTAAATACAACCCCTCTGAATTTTCTAGTACTGTTTTAAAATCGATGCATATTTGGGGCATCCTCGTAGGTATTCTTTTGCTCTATGCTTCCTATCAATTTTATATAAAAAATGATACTCAAAGATCCCCAGAAAATGTGGTAAAAGCGTATTACGATGCTTTAGATTTTAAACAATTAAATAAAAGCTACACATATATAGACCCAGAAAGTAAAATTACCCGTTCTCAATATCTATTAGAAGTATCGGTAGCAGATGGTTTACTGAGTTCCTATGCAAAGCTTGAGGCTATTTCAACAGAAATAACAAAACAGACAGACAGTTTAGCAATTATAAAGGTGGAAACAAAGTGGATTACACCCTTAGAAAAAACATCAAAAACAACTTTTAAGACTGCTGTTAAAAGAAATGGAGAATGGTTTTTGAAGCCCGAGAGGAAACAGCTAGATCTGCCACCAGACCAATTATATTCTAAAAATAATACTGGTTATTTTAACCAAGGGAGGAGAAGAATTACAACAGAACAGACACATCATGAAGATGTTCTAAAGCAACCCGTATTAGAAATAATTTCTGCTAAATTGATGAAATTCAATAAACGGTACGCCATTATTGGCGAAATACAAAACATAGATAATTTTCCTGCAGATGTTGATCTAAAAGGCACCTTATACAATGAAAACAGTAAAGAATTAGCTGTGTACAATGCCAAACATGCTATAAAACACAAATTAATGCCTAAAGAAATAACTGCCTTTAAAATTAATTTTGAGGGCATTGCTTGGTCTAAAACAAAAGATTCAATTCCAAAATCATTTAATCCAGATGAATTTACTCCGATAGCACTTAGTGAGCAACCCACAAGATTTAATTTACAAGCAGCAGGAAATGTTTCAAATTCCGATTTGTTTAAAGATCTTGTTTTAAGCAATGTAAATACTACGTCGAAATTTATTACAGGAACCTTATTTAATAGCGGAATTCAAGAAGTAACGGTTCCTCAAATTCTCTTCACCTTTTACAATAAAGACAAAGAAATAATTTGGGTAGATCATTTATTTTTAGGGAAAGGCATACGGCAAGAAAGAAAATTGCGCTTCCAATACACAATCCCTGAAAATCCAATCATTAAATTGATAAATGATGACATGAATCTCTGTTTTGTAAATGGTTTACCGAATAGCGCTATTGCTGCTAAAATTATTCCGAATCGAAAAAAAAACCACAATGTAGATAAACTACAAAAAGTCAATCACGCTTTATTTAGTTATATAAAAATAGAGTTAAATAGTTACATTGGTAATCCTAAATAATGAAATTAAAAAAACTTTTTTTTCTACTATTTTTTCAACTCATAGTTGTTTCTTTAATCGCACAAGAAACTATGATAGATTCTAATATTGATTTATTTGCTGGCAAAAATGAATTTGTAGCAGGAGATAAAATAATTCTAGAAACCAATATAAAAGATAAAAAAAACATTCAATTATTTTGTTCAAATAGCTACGGATCTTGTATTGTGGAACCCCTGCTCATAAATGGTAAATTAACCTTTGAAATTCCAAGCTTCCTTGCTCAAAAAAAAGGTGTTTTGTCTTGGAAAGTACTCACCAAAAATCAAACAATCTCTGGTAACATTAGAATTATAGCACTTAAAAAACCTGTTGTTATAGAAAGTTATTTAGGACCACCAAGTATAGATGCAGGCAATGTAGATTTTACGATGTTAGTTGTAATTCCAGCAGATAGTTTAGACAATCCTATTAAAAATAATAGTAAAGTTACTGTAAAACATCAATTTTTAAAATCAAAAAAAGAAGAAACTATTTTTACGAATCAGTTAATTGGTTACAAAAATATATTTGCTCCTTTAAAAAGCGGAAGAATTATTATTTCTTCTGAATCTTTTGGCCTAAACTCAAAAGAATTTGATGTGAATGTAATGCCGGCAATTGCAACAAATTTCACCCTCTTTATGCATAGGAATCATGAATATGCTGATGGAAATCAAATCACCACTTTCTACACCTCTGTAATCAAAGATCAAAATGATAATATTGTGAGCGACGGAAGCTTTGTTGAGTTTTTTATTACCAACAAGTACGGAAATATTTTAAAAACTTTTGGGACTACAATTAACGGCATTGCAAAAGCAAAAATGATACATCCTGACTATGAAGAAACCTGGAAAATAAAAGCCTATTTAATTGGGATTTCGGAAAGCAACACTCTTGAAGTTGGCTATAAAAAAGTGATTGAATCTTATAAAGTTAGCTTCTCTAAAAATAATAGAACCATAAAAATAGGCGCTTTAAAAAGTTTTATGAATCAAATAATACCCGACGGCTTGTCTGTAAAATTATCTGTATTTAAAAACAATGTTTTAATAAATGAACTTTATAAAGAATCTAGAAACGGATATGTAGAGTTTTATTTGGATCCGAATATTTTTGAAAATAATTCTTATAAAATAATTACTGAAACTGCGAAAATTACCAAAGAGTTTAAAGAATTAATGTTATGGTAAAAACTAATAAAAAAATTATTAGAAGTGTTTTAATGGGTATGTACCTTGTTATCATTTCTATCCTTTTATTTTTAACAAGCTCCTTATATAGCTTTTTAAATACAGGTGCGGATAGAAGTAAAATGTTACATACAGAAATAAAAAAAATAGAACAATATCTTCCAAAAATAAATTGGGCAAGTGACGGAAATGAAGGAAGAGCAATTAGTGAACAAAAAATAAATGAAGTACTAAACGATTATTTGGATGCATGGTATGTAAAACAAATTGCCTACAAGACAAATAGCCAAGGTGGTGTTGCGGATTATTATACTAAAAATGCGAGAAAAAACATATACAGTATTCTAAAATATAATAAAGAAAAAAAAACAACCATTAATGCCACCACTTTAATACATAATTTAGATATCCTTTTTTTTAGCGAAGACGGACAATTAATTGTGCTAAAAGATAGCAATGTTTTACAATATAAAAAGGTCTTTAAAGCAGGCAAATTAATTTTAGAATCTTCAGAAGTTTCAACCTATAGCATTGTGCTACTTTTAGAAGACGGCTTTTGGCGCATAAGACATATGGTAAAAGAAAATTCCGAAAAATTTAAAAAAACTTCAAAAAAAACAGCGATTGCCTATTCGGATATAAAAGGAATCAACTATTACCCACAAGCAACTCCTTGGGACATGTATGGGCCTAATTTTGATATCGATATTATAAACAATGATTTTAAAATAATTAAAAATGCTGGTTTAAATTCGATACGAATTTTTGTACCGTATCTAGATTTTGGAAAAGCAAATGTGCAACCTGATAAATTAGAAAAACTTGAAAATATTTTAGATGCAGCGGCAACTCAAAATTTAAAAGTAGTGGTTACTTTGTTTGATTTTTATGGAAATTATGAAGTTTTAGATTGGACTCTGAATCACAGACATGCAGAAATAATTGTAGAAAAATTTAAAAACCATGAAGCTATTTTAGCTTGGGATGTTAAAAATGAACCGAACTTAGACTTTAATTCTAGGGGAAAAGAAACGGTAATTGCTTGGCTAGAGCACATGCTTGTTTTAATAAAATCTATTGATAAAAAACATCCTGTAACTATTGGTTGGTCGAATACGGAAAGTGCCGTTATTTTAAAAGACAAAGTAGATGTAGTTTCCTTTCACTATTATGAAGATGTAGCAAGTTTTGAAAGTGAATACTTAGAACTAAAAGAAAAAGTTAAGAATAAACCCCTCATTTTACAAGAGTTTGGACTATCGTCATACGGAGGTTTTTGGAGACCTTTTGTAAGTTCAGAAAAAAAACAAGCCAATTATTATAAAGAAATTCAACAAGTCCTCACAAAAAATGCAGTTCCTTTTATGTCGTGGACTTTGTATGATTATGATGTGATACCCAACCAAGTTCTAGGAACACTTCCTTGGAGAACTAATCCTCAGAAAAAATTTGGATTTCTTTCTAATGTAGGAGCCGAAAAATTATCTTTCAAATATATTTCTAAGTAATATATTTGAAAGATAATTTCTCTTTTTTATTAATAATAACTTCAAATTCTTCTAAATACATCTCTGTAATTCTTTCCATCGGAAAAGCAGTAGCTGCCTTATAATTTGCTTCTCCTAATTGTATTCTATAATCATTATTAGTTACAATAGCCTTAATTGCATTGGCTAAACTGGAAACACTTTGTGGGTCAAAAAATTCACCTACATAACCTTCATGTTTAATTAAGCTAGCTAAATCGCCTAAATTTGGCATTACCACTGCCCTACCATAACTGCCTGCTTGGTGCAAGACACCAGAGCTTCCTGTTGTAGAGGTATACGGGAAAACAACTACTGCACTATCTGTAAACAAAGAGGCTACGTCCTTTTCTGCAACATAACCTGTAAAAATTAGTTGTGGTACATGCTTATATGTTTCTTTGACATTTTCTAAATAACCGATTTCGTTTGGGTTGTCCGTTCCTGCAATAATAATTTCTAAATCTAAGCCTGTTTGCTCTCTTACGAGCGCTACTGCTTCAATCATAACTTCTACTTTTTTATATGTCCCAAATTTCCCAAATGCCATAATTTTCAAAGGACCTTCTGGAAGCAAATGTGATGGACTTTTTGGAAGTTCAAAAGTTCCGTGCGGAATCATTTTAATAGTATCCGTATTGTATTTATCTTTTAATGTTGCTACATATTTATCCATGGTTACAGCAACCAAATCTGCCTTTAAAATTAACTTGGTTAAACTAGTACCAATAAAATTATAAACTTTTTGGGTAATTTTATTTGAAGCAAAACCCGCACTTTCAAGATCTACTTCCTCTAAAATATTGTGTAATAAAACAATTGTTGGAATGTTCTTTATTTTACATACCCATGGCAATGCCAAACCGAAAGCAGCTGCAACCTTTTTATCTCCAAATTTCATAAATTGTAAATTAAATAAAATGCCATCTGGTTTTGTTTGATTAATAGCTTTAGTCACGCTTATAATATTAGTATAACTATTAAACTCCCAACATTCTTTAACTATAATGGTACAACCATCTTGCTGAAAGCATAAATCTTTGTGTCCAGAAGTTTTATCGGTTAGGAGAATTAATTCAGTGATTTTTTCTTTTAATCTAAAACTTTTTACTAAGTGATAAGCATATTCATTTAAAGTGACTTTACTTGGAGGATATGCAGTTACAATGGCTAATTTCATCATACTATTTTAATTTGTAGTATAAATTAAGGGCTTATTATTTTATTTTATTTTAAAATACTGCTGAAATACATGTATATATAGGTGACTCTAAAAAAACTTTAGACAACACAATTATTTAATCTGATTTATTGATTTTGAATTCTTAGAACCCTTGCAAAGGAAGAAGCTAAGTTGAACAATTAATAATAAAATCATTGCTATAATTTGCACATGAACAACTTGTGCTAACGTTTCATGATAAAGAACTATCAAAACAATTTGTAACATTCCAAAAATACCAGAAAGTACAACGGGCATATATGTATCTAATGATAAGAAATAATATGCAAATATATTTGAAATGGCAAAAATACTAGTCGCTAAGGCATATTTCCATAATAACGAAGAGATTGATGTATAATCGCTACCAAATAAAAGACCAATAATTTCTTTTGGAAAAAGAAAACAACTTGTGACTATCACAATCGCTATGAATGCAATATATCCAACATATTTTAATAAAATTGGCAATGTTGGTTTCCCTTCTTTTTTAAGTTGAACAACTTTTGGTAGCAGCAACATTACAAACATCCAAGCAATAAAGTATACAACTCTACCAATCAATGCTAAGGAAGCATACAAGCCTGCTTCATAAGGTTCAAAATAATGCTTTACCAATAAAATATCGCTATTGTTAATAATAATCTGAGTCAGTTCATAAAAAGCAGTAATCAAAAAGAAATTTTTTACCAACTTGTTATTTTGAATATCTAATTTAAAAGGTTGATGTAAAAAAAAACTACTCCTTTTAAAAGGTATTAAACCAAATATAAAAGAACAAAATATTCCTATTGCAATAATTATAGAAGTATCAATCTCCAAAAAATATAAGAATATAAAAGTCAATAATAATTTACTTATCATTTCTGACTGGTAGGTTATTGACAACGATTTTAATTCTTGTTTTCCTTGAAAAACGCCTCTATTTACACTCATTAAAAAATAAAAAGGTACTCCTAGTCCAAAAACAACAAACATTACAGCAGAAGTGGTTTTAAAGAAGTGTTGCAATTGCGAAGCAAAAACAATGATGGCCACCCCAAACAAAAATCCGGTACATAAAGCATTTTTATATGTTTTAGAGATAAAAGCACTAAATATTGAAGTTTCAAATACTATAGAAAATTTAGCGGTAACTAATTGAAAAGTCATCGCTGCAAAAGAAAGTACCAATAAAAAGGTAATTAAGATTGCGGCATCTGCAAACTTTTCTGGTCCTAAAACCCGTCCTAAAACTAAATTATAAAAGTAATTTCCTCCATTTACAAGAAGAACACTCAACATAAATAATTGTTCAGGTTTTATGCCTTTTTTAATTGACCTTATTGTTTTTCGCATATGTCCTTTGAATTTCCCTACAACGAACTATAAATGAATAATTTGCACTGTTTTTATAGTCGGAATTAATATTAATATAGCAATTAACTTCAGATTTAACGCACCTCTTTCTTTTATGAAACAAAGCTTACCTCTTCATTATTATTTCAATCAATCTTATGCAAATATCATATAGTTGCTCAAAAATATCCTGCAGTTCCTCTTAAATAACAGTATTCATAGCTCAAAAACAATTTTATACAGTTAAAGGAATCATTACTATTGCTTAACTTACAATTGTAAAAAAGCACTTCTTATGAGATCTACATCGATAACTATTTTATTCTTTCTATTCTTTAGTTTACAAAGCTTTGGACAGGAAATGAAAGAAGGCTTTACCTACCTAGAAACAGGTTTATACACTAAAGCTGAAGTTTTTTTCGAAGAAATATTAAAAGAATATCCTGCAAATAAAACGGCAAGGCTTTGTTATGGCAGATCTGTTGGTTTAAATGGAGATGCTAAAAAAGCAGTAGTTCTCTTTAAAAAGTTACAGGAAGATTATCCAACTGATTTTGAGGTTAAGTTAAATTACAGCGAATCTTTACTTTGGAACAAGAACTATACGAAAGCAAAAACATATTATAAAACATTATTAAAAGAAAACTCGAAAAGCTTCCCTGCCTTATTAGGGTATGCAAATACCTTATCTAATTTAAATGAATTTGAAGAGGCGCTCATTTATGCAGACAAAGCACTTATTGTGCTCCCAGGAAATAAGAATGCTTTAGTTTCTAAAAAATATATGAGACTTGGTTTAGCCAACAAAAAAATTCAAACAAAAGAATATGAGCTTTCTGAAGCGTTGCTAAAAGAAAACTTAAAAACTTTTAATAATGATACAGAAACCTTAGTAAACCTGGCTAATTTATATTTAATTTCAGATCAAATAGAGAAAGCTAAAAAGACGTATGAAACCCTTGGAGAATCCTCAGAAAACAAATTAATCTCTTTAAATGGAGTTTCTTTAGCGCAGCACTTAATAGGTAATAACAAAAAAGCTTTAAATACTAGCAAAAGCGCTTTGGAGAGTATTGACAAAAACACCACTAAAACATTAAAAAATAAAACTACCGAAAGATACATACAAGCCTTGATTTGGAATAAAAAATATGCTTTAGCAACAAAAGCAATCCGTCAGCTATTAGATGATAATGAAAATCCTGAGAATTGGATGCTTTCTCTAAGAGCAACGCTAAATATTTACAAAAGCGACTTCAAAAAGAGTTTAGAAGATTATCGTTTAATTTTAAAAAAAGACAGTGCTTCTTTTGATGGGAACTTAGGTCAGGCAAATACATTAAAAGCCTTTGGTTTTTTTAACAAAGCGTATACGAGCGCAGAAAAAACATTGCAGTTTTATGAAAATCAAAAAGATGCAATGAACTTTATAAAGCAATTAGATTTAAATTTTACTCCTTTCATAGAAACCAAAGCGTCTTATTCTTTTGATAATGGCAATAATGAGGCAAATGCATACGACATTAATGCTGAAATTCCTTTTTCTACTAGGTTTAAAGTTTTAACCAACTACAACTATAGAACAACATCTAACAGTTTTACTAATTTAGAGGCGGTAACAAATAACTTTTTATTAGGTGCTTCTTACCAACTATTAAATAATTTAACCGTGAAAGGTAGTTTAGGAGTAACCTCGTCTAATTCAGATATTAAAAAATACAATCAATTATTAACAGATATTTCTATTAAAATCAAACCTTTTAAACTTCAAAATTTAGAACTGGGTTATAAGAGAGATCTTCAGAATTTTAATGCAGCATTGTTAAATGAAGAAATTATACAAAACAATCTTATTTTGAATTATAGTGTAAATACCAATTTTGATTTAGGTTGGTATACGCAATACTATTATACGTTTCAAAGTGATGAAAACACTAGGAATCTATTTTTCACTTCTCTTTATTACAATATCTTAGAAAAACCGTCAATAAAAGGAGGTTTCAATTATCAGAATATTTCTTTTAAAGAGAGCGTTAATACATATTTTAGTCCAAGTAAATTTAATGCAATAGAAGTCTTCATTAATATTATAAAAGAGGAAGCTGCCACTAAAAACAAAGAATGGTTTTATACGTTATCAGCGGCTACTGGTTATCAATATATAGAAGAAGGAGATAAACAAAGTACCTATAGAATTCAGGCTAAATTAGGATATAAATTTTCTGAAAGAAGTTTGATCAATTTTTACGGAACTAAAAGTAATATTGCTTCGACTGCGGCATCTGCCACCACTACTGCTAGTTTTACCTTTTCAGAATTTGGTTTGAGGTTTAAATGGATTTTTCTAAAAAAACCTTTATTTAGAAAATAATTTCTATTCTTTTAATAAAATCAAAGTCCTATCGCTTTATGAAATTCCTGTTATAATTTATTTTTTTTAAAGACCTAGTTATACGTTTCTTTTAAGAAGTTTATGAGGCTATTATGGTTATAGTAATTTGTGTATAGCACTCTAATTTTAAACTTCTTTCATAAAGCTTCCTCCAA
>TARA_B110000902_G_scaffold128904_1_pt1 | contig 18089 bp, 19 predicted proteins | sample TARA_B110000902 | Tara Oceans TARA_B110000902 (sample SAMEA4398009) | marine metagenome | biome: Polar Biome; feature: [SRF] surface water layer (ENVO:00010504); material: water (ENVO:00002006), including particulate matter (ENVO:01000060) such as... | depth 5 m | reverse complement strand
AATCATTCGCGCTATTGAGCACAATAAACTACGCGTATTAGTAGGCGCAGATGCCTACATTGGTGAATTTTTAAAACGCTTATTACCGGTATCGTTTCAACGTTTGCTAGGACTTTTTTTTCGCTAACGAAGTAGAGTTATCAACACTTAGCCCCACTTACCATTGCCATAAGGGGTATTCCAGCAATGAGCTAATTTACCATTTTCGACCTTAAACACTTCGATCCCACACAGATTTATCGTCTCATCTTTAGTTGACGTAATCTCCCAGATAGAAGTCACATAAGTATCATCAGCATGAGTGATGATCCGTTTAATATGACAACCCACATCCTCTTTCACCATCCTTACCCGTTCGATTTGCTCCTCATGGCTGAGGGCAGTGGTCTTTCCCTCTGGGTCATGACGAATAATAGGGTCAGCACATACTTCTCTCACCAATTCATAATTACCTTGGTTGCTCGCCTCTTCCCAGTATCGCTCTAATAAAACTTGCGCTTTTGATTTACTCATCGATGGGCTCCTGTCGTATTATTCAACACTAACTCTAGCATGACGGTCAAAAAAAATTAGTAAAATAAAGGTAATCATTTTGCTTGTTTTAACCTGCTATCCTCAAACACACTAATAATAGAAATAGGAAAAAGCATCTATGATTGCCGATAATCCTCACCTTAATCGTCGCTTTATTATTGACGGCAAAGAGTTAGGCTACCCGACATTATTTGATGATGGCAGTTCCGCTATTGCCATGTATATTGTACCTAGTGACGTAGCCAATGAACTCATTGCCAACAGCGGTTTTACTGTAGCCGAAGTTGCACCCAATAAAACTATTTTAAATTTAGCCGCCGTACATTACACCGATACAGAATGTGGTAGCTATGAAGAAATTGGCGCTGCTTTTTTTGTTAACAAGTTTAATGACAAGCCCACTATTCCTTATCTCAGCACTTGGCTCAATATTATGCGCGGCCAACAGCCTTCATTCACTTGGTTTTTGCCGGTAACCGCCGCCGCTGCATTTGAATGCGGCATTCAGATGTGGGGCTATCCCAAAACCATTGAGGATATTCGCCACCAACAGACAGTACAGAAAACCATCACTACCTTGCATAAAAATGGTGAAGAAGTATTGCGCTTTAGTGTAAATAACCAAGGCAATCGAAGCATGAAGCCGTTAACCACACCGGTTTATTCTATTTTCGAAGACAAGCCCCACGTAGGCTATCTCACTCAACAACTAAGTAAAGTTGCTTATGGCCGTGACGCTCAACTGGTACTCTCTAACCACGCAATGGTCGAGCCGCTCAAAAGACTGGGGCTTCCCAAAAAACCGCTCGTTAGCGGCCATATGGGCAAACTGCGCTTTAGTATGAGCGCTCCAGAGGCACTCACCTAAATGAAAGCTGTCGTTATTACCGGTGGTGCTAGTGGTATTGGGCTAGCATTTTCACAACACCTAGCAGAGGAAGGTTGGCATGTCTGTATCATTGACAGCAATGTGTCTGCGCTGCAATTAATTGACGGAGTGGGCATCAGCACATTTATTGGTGATGTCACTGACTTTAAGCAGATGACAACTATAATTAACACCATTACCGACACAATAGGCACAATCGATCGGCTGATACATTGCGCCGCCATTATGCCTGCCGGCAAATTAGCAACCATGTCCGCACCAATAACAATCCACTTAATGACGGTAAATTACGGCGGCATGGTCAATGTGATTCAAGCGATCTTACCGACCATGTTAGCCCAAGACTCTGGTGAACTAATCGTATTTGGCTCTAGCGGTGGCGCTGTGCCAGTACCTGATTGCGGCGCTTACTGTGCAACAAAAGCCGCCACTAACACTTACATGGAAATATTAATGGAAGAAAATCGAGCCAGTAACGTACAATTTATGCTGGTCTGCCCACCTTTAGTCAATACCCCATTATTAACCCAAGCTATGACCACAGCAGCACCTAAAATGCTGCGCTATTCACTTGATAATAAACGCTATATGACCACCGATGATATCGTTAAGGCGGTGATTAAAGGCATGCAAAAGAAAACTAAAATATTATGGCCAAGTACTGAAACAAAGATACTGCAGTGGCTGCGACGTTTCTCACCCCGCTTACTCTGGAAAATTATTCACTCTGCTAACTAGATAATTATTATTTCACTAGTCAAAATAAAGGATTAAATTAAAGTCAATTCTTTTTCTCTTGTTACCAGAAGTTCCAGTCACTTGTCTCTCACCCTATAAAAGCTATTCTTATTACTATCGATTCAATAAAGCACTTTTTATCAAATCAACTATAGAACAGGCATAGCTTTTGAATTTAAATAAATGAGGCTTTTCGTTTTTTTTAACAGTGTTTAAAGTGCAACATCAAAGCATTCAAGCATTGGTGGCTCGAGATAAATATCTCTTCTGGCACCAGCATTAGCATGGGCTTTTTTGAATGCCTCTGACTTAGTCCAGGCTTCGAAATCACGCTTGTGTTCCCAGCTTGCATATGACGAAAATAAAGTATGATTTTCATCACTAGGCCCATGTAATAGTTGAAACTGTTTGAACCCTTGCACAGTATCAAGATGTGAGTCTCGATCTCTCCAAAGCTCAATAAAAACAGCTTCGCATCCTAATTTTATTTTAAACCTATTCATTGTGATAAACATAAGAGCCTCATTATTTGAACGATTAAAAAAGTTATTTCACACTGACAAAAATTGGATATTTGGGGTCAAAGAAAATCTGAAGAGATAAAGGAGCCGTATGTATTTTTAAGCGTTTAAGCTCAGAACAAAAGGTAACCCTTTGATTGCTACTTATTTCCTTGTAGGAATAAGTCACTACATACTCTGTAAGCGACCATTGAAAAACTGACAAACTAAAGAATCAATACCCCAACTAATTCGCAAAAAATCTAGAGACTTTTTCATCAGAAATTAATGGGGACCAAATTAAAGGGGGCAGATTGGCTATTTTTAACCGTCACGGCCCCGTTAATTACTTAAAGTACTTAAAAAAGTTATTGATACTAAATTTTGTAGTTATTAACTAATTTATCTTAGGTACTACAATTGAGCGAGGTAACCGTCTAACCTGTCTTTGTTGGTAACAAAACTAGTCTTTTTACTGGTGGCCGCAGCTTTAACTGCCGCCAAGTTTGCCTTCCCTTGCCCAACGTTAATTACCCCAACCATTGCCATCATTGCATGGGGAGTGCACTCATATGCATACACTCCTGCCTTGTCAAAGGTGACGGAGATGTCGGTACTATTAAGACCTGACCACGTAGCAGCTCCTTCTGGAATCATACCTTCGATAGAAGCTGAATTATGTGACATATCAGTTGCTACGAAGGTGACAGTATCGCCGACTTCTACCGACAATACTGCCGGTTCAAAAACCATAAATCCATCGCTGCCATTATTAAGCATTTTAACATTATGATCGGCAGTAAATGCCAGTCCCGCAGCTAAAGAAAATCCAATAGCCATTAATATTTTATAAGATTGCTTCATTACACCTGCCCCATGTTAATTAATACAACACTGTTTGTACGTCACCTTCTTAAAAGTGGATTAATCTTGTGGTGGAAAGGTAGCCTTTGTTAGATCAAAAAACATCAGTACGGTTGAGCTGCCACATTATTTACAGAGTTTTCAGCGAGTTAAAGAGGTCAGATTGATTATTTTTTAATCGTTACGACTCCTTTAATTCTATTGCCTGAGAGAATCGAACGGTTCGACTGACTCGCGCAAGCGCTCGGTCTACGGCCAACCTAAAGGTTGCCAAACGGCTTTGCCGTTTTCCGCCTCCGGGCACCACACATAAAACAGCCTCGCTTCTAGCGGGGCTTTTTTATGTGTGGTCGAAGATCGGGCCGCACTGCAACTTATATCGAGATACCCAACTGATCAAAAGCTTGTTCGGCCAAATTCTTTGTATAACCATTAAGCTTCCAATGCCCCGGCATCCAGCCATTTAAAAAGCGGGTAAAGTCAGTACAAGCTAGTGCGTACATGCCGCGCCACTCCGCCTCTAATGCGCGGGCATCTATTGCCGGATGAATGATTGCGACCTGCTTTGTTAACGCCATAAAATAGCAATCAAGCAATTCATCTTGCTGTTCAAAACACTGCTGCTCATCAAGACAACTGCCCAACAAATAAGTAACGTCTTTCATGCCACAACCCCCGCCCACATATTGAAAATCAACTGCCGCCACTGGATCTTTACTCGCATTTATACCAACAGGAGAAAAGCAAAAATTAGCAAGTTTGGCATCACCATGTACTAATGATTTAAACCGACAAGACGACAGTTTTTCATCTATCGCGCTAGCTGCATTTCTTAGCTGGATATTTTGCATAGCAGCGAACTCATCTGGCCGAGTCGCCAAATGCCAATAGGTACCAACAGGCCATAAGCCTTTAGGTGCCTCCCCAAGCGACCAGGCATGAAAGCTGGCCAGCCATAACAAGCAATGTTCGATATCTTGCCTGCTGGCCTCATCTCGGCGCTCGCTAAAACCTGCCACATCTAAGTCTTCCATCACAATCACCTGCCCACTTCCCAGCGCACCTGCATACAAGCACTCTGGTACACGGCAATGATCACTGCACGACGCAGACCATTGCTGATACCACGCCGTTTCAACTTGGTAGGAATGCAGCTTGCGCTGATGAGAGAGATTGGTATTCCAGCCTCTGGGATGATTTTGCTCTGTTGGCGGGGCTATCCACTTAACGATAACTGATGGAATGTTAGCGCCATTAAAATTAAGCCTAACAATTTCGCCATAACCACTCCAAAGTGATTGCACTGACTCAGTCGAGCGCACCGATGTAGCGCCCACTTTTTGTAATATGACGGCTAGGTTCTGCGCAGACAATGACAAATTATATTAAGCTCCTATGCGTAGAAATCCGACTTGGTAATAGTAATTATAATAACTATTCCTATGGCAACCGTCCTTGTTATTCTAACAATCAGTAGCCTTTAAAATAACATTCAACCAATCTTGATCACTACCAACTCTGCGGTCAGCAGTCACCCAACTTGCTTTTAAACTCAGCTCTGGTACAGATTTCAAAACCTCTGCAAAACTCTCTTCTGTCATATCGGTAAAAGCTCTGCCGCCTTTAACTCGCTCGCTGTCACCATACTTAAACGATACATACATAACACCACCCTCTTTAAGGGATTTAGCTAGCCGTTGCAGAACACTGGCAAGCTTTGCTTTAGGTACATGCAATAACGATGCGCAGGCCCACACGCCATCAAACTGCTGCTGCCAAGTTATATCTTCAAACCCAATACAATGCACATGTTGCTCTAGCAAATCACTAGCAAGCTTACCAAGCGCTGCGGAGGCATCCATAGCGGTGGCATTATAAGCTTGGGATTTGAAATACAGTGCGTCACGGCCAGAGCCACAGCCAGCATCAAGTATTGAACCGCCTCTCGGGATTAATGGCAAAAACTGCTGATAAATTGCACTCATGTCTATTTCAACAGTCGCGCTATAAAAGCTGCTGGCATTGTCTTGATAGTATTTGCTAGTGTCGTTCATAACTTTTGATTGGTATCGGCTTTTTGCGCTGCCATAATATATTTGCGAGCGGGCTAATTTACTTTTGATTGACACTCAACATGCCAGGACCTTTGGCAGCAATATAAAGAAAAGCAAAGCAATAAAGCGCCGACAACTCACCACCGTTGTTTATCGGAAATGGACTATTAAGGCCATGCACCATCCAATACGCAACCGCCATTGTGCCGCTGGCAATAAACGCTGCGTAACGAGAATAAAAGCCAACAATAATCATAGCGCCAGCGACAAGCTCAATAACCCCCGCGCTGGTGGTCATGGCATTTAAAGTATAAGGAAACTCGGCCGGGAAATTAAACAGTTTTTGGCAGCCATGACATAGAAATAAAAACCCTGCCACAATTCTAAACGTCGCATAGCTTAAGTCACTGAAGCTGTCTAAAAATTTCATAGTACTCTCCTTGATAATCAAATTATTGTTATAGTTCTATTTTAAAATAACGATTGCAAGAACATAAGCCAGCCTATCACTATATTTTCTGGCTTGGCAGCAGTAATACTAAAGCTACTTTTGTTAACGTTGATGCCAACATTACAGGTGTCTGCATTAATGGTTACTTGATAATAGTTTAACGCGGCAAAAAACTAACGACTCACACAAGCCACCTTACCAAAGAAAACTACCTACACTGCTATAGTGTAAAATAGTAAGTCAAACACCAATAAATAATAAGGTAATATTGTGGCTAACAATTTAACCCCTCGACGATGATGGTCAGTCACTCTACTTTGCACGTAGTGATGTAAGCCAATTACTGGGTACATTTTCTGCTCACCCTTTTACCCTTGAGGATAAAGAGTGGCCAACAGTAGAGTATTATTTTCAGGCGATAAAGTTTGAAGCAGGCAGTCATCAAGATAAAATACACACGCAGCTAGTCCTAAGAAAGCACGCAAGCTGGGACGAACTCGGCTCGAAAAAATTCGCAACGATTCGTCTACCGCTAAAACAGTGTTTATGACTCGAGCTGTTTATACTAAATGCAGATCCTATTCTGACATTTCTGCGCTGCTACTTAGTACCGGCAGCCAAAATTAGTTAAAAGTAGTCAATATGATTATTTTTGGAGCTGCGGACGCGATCGCCGCGGTGAAAATATGTATGGGCAAATACTGATGAACGTTCGAGATAAGCTAGTTGAGAAGAAAGGGGCTTAAGCCTCTGTCGACCACATCAATAAATCAGTCAGACTCACCGCAGCCACTGGCTAGGCGGTCGGGGCCACGGCGGCGCATATAGTCTTCATGTTGGTAATAGTTACCGTCTTCACAAAAGAAGCCCCATTGATGACGGTTGGGGCCGGTAATAAATAGTGTATAAATCGGTTGGTCAATTTCAATCCAATGGATTGTTGATGGGGTACGTAGCGATAGCGCGCCGGTTTTACGCACAAAGCTGCCTTTGGCAGTGTGTTCGATATAGCGGCCTTTAAGAATTAGCCCTAAGCTCCACCACGGATGGTCGTGGGGCGTAGGGGCGTCACTGCCGGTAAAGTAGTGTAGGTAGATATTAAATATCCGGTTCTTGGGAATAATGTAATACCTAGCCAGATAATCTGTGTCGATCACGTAAGGCTGCTGGTTTCTAGTTAACCAAAGCAATGCCTGCAACAATTTTGCGGTGAGGTAATTAATCATCTGTTACTACTGTAGTGGTCAAGTCGCGGCGCACACTGTTAACTAAATGTTCGGTTTAAAAAGGAATATCGTCGTCATAGTCGCCAGGTACTTCATTAAAAGGCGGCGGTTCGGCAAAGCCGCTTTGTTCTGGCGCACTACCTACTGCCTCTACTCGCCATGCTTGCAGACTAGAAAAACACTTTTCAACGTTTTCTTTAGATGTCCATAAGCGGCCTGAAATATTAAAATGAGCCACTATCTCGCTACCCACTTGATAGCTATCCATTAAGGCGCACTTGTCTTTGATCAGCTCTAAAGCCACATAATTAGGATAGGCCGTGTTTTCGCCCTCACCCGACAGCTTGATAACAAATTCACGCTTGGTAAAGCCGTTATTACCATATTCGGTGGTTTCACCAATGGTGTGAATATTCCCTTGGACTTCATAACTCTTAGACATAACAAACTCAATTGATTAAATTTGAAGCAACTACTATTGCGGTTAGGAGGACATTAACACCTTTAAAATTAGCGCTCAAACATTGAATCAACAAACCCTGTAAATAACCATGCACCACTGGCTAAACTACGGCCAAGTGCTTATTCACTGTCAAACACAACTTCGCATTCAAGCTGTAGTCGCAGGACATAGAATTAGTAATAAGGCAGGCTTGCTCTGCTTTGATCAATATTTTCTCGGCTCTTTCTTTACTTTCAACCACTGGAATAATCAGCTTTACTTTGGTGGTGACATTGGTAAACAGCATATCTCGCTCTACTTTATCCAGCGTACCAACCGCCTCGCAGTCAATTGACTGCCACACTAGCTTTGAAGCCCTAGAAATCGCCCTAAATGACAGTACAAAGCAGTTAGCCACGACAGCCACAAGTAAATCTTCGGGTGACCATTGGTCACCGGGGCCGCCAAACTGTAGCGGCGGTGCAACGGTAATATCAGGTAAATTGTTGCTGCTAGATATCAATGTGCCAGTTGCGGTGCCTACTGATTTTACGCTGCATAAATGAGGTAAATCACTCATTGGGGGGCCTCTATAGTTTGATTATTAATCACTATTACAGATTAAACCCTAGCAGGGCTGCAAACCATGACCTAGGACAAACAGTGTCACCGCCGCGATCCGCGAGGGAATTTAGCTATAAAAAAACCGACGCTAAGGCCGGTTTATTATTCTCTACAACGAGCTTATTTTAGTTATTCAAAATCATTAGGCGCCCACGATTTATCAAACCAAGGCTTTAATGGGCCATATAAACGTAACAATACAAATCTTTGTTAGGTACGGTTTGGATCTAGTTAGACTCATCAACTGCTGGTGTTTTAGGGCCAAAAATATAAAGTAACCAAGCCGTCTTTATCATAGCTAAGCTGATCAAGTTTATTATTCTTACTGGGGTAAGCTATGCCGCCAAATAATTTGCAGCTCTGAGCGAGTATGTGGGCCGTAGACAACTCCTGACCAAAAGTCCTTAGCTAGCGCATCGACTAGTAATATCACTTTATAATTGTTGCCGCCGTCTAAATAGTTACCTGCCTTGTCGGCAGCGGAAAATGCATAGTTAAAACCGACGCCAGGTATTTCTAAAGTCATTGCAGGAGTGTTAACCATGACCGAATAAAAGCACAGTATTCTGGCATCCATGTTGCGGCCACTCATGCCAATATCTTTTATCCATTGGTTGTCTTTACCAGCAAATCCGGTATACCACTGTTTACCTTCAAATATATAAGCGCCTTCCATATGCGGCTTTAAAAAAAACAGCTCTGGCGGTGGCATTACCTACCGCCACTGCCTCTATAATTCATCTGTGGCCATGATTATTATCGGTCGTATTAGTTATACTGCGGCTAATCAGATAACTACTATTATTTGGAATCCTTGATTGCATCAGCGGCCTTTTTAAAATTCTGTGTTAACCATACTATTTTTAGGCCCCATTATTATTTTAATAACAGATTGCATCAGTCAAAAGACTCAATAGCATTGACTGTCCAAAAAATATTCACCGTTTTAGCATTATTTTAATGTCAAATAGTTCAAGAAGTTAAGCTTTTTACTATTGAATGTATTGATTGATTTAAGTACATCAAATACTTAGAGTTGAGTAACGAAGCCAAATTACCAAAGCGATGAAACTGTTGTTAATGATCTTTTTACTGACTACCTACAGATAAGGTCGAAACTAATGCACAAATTATTTACAATTTTTAACAACCTTTTATTTGTCACTTTTTTGTTCAGTACCTGTGCCAATGCACAGAATAATATAGAGCTTGGCGATCGTCCGCTGCAGTTAGTCGCTGCAATGGATGCGTCCGCTCTTAAGCAGAAACTCAGCCAATGTGACTTAACCACTATTGGCATAAGTGCCCTTGCCATTGGCCATCGCGGCGCGCCGCGACAATACCCAGAGCATACCCGTGAAGGCTATATAGCGGCGGCAACACAAGGTGCTGGCACGGTGGAATGCGACGTCACCTTCACTAAAGACAAACAACTCGTTTGCCGTCACTCGCAATGTGACCTGCACTCCACCACTAATATCTTACTAACGCCGCTGGCAAAAAATTGCTCAATCCCTTTTCAGCCAGCAACATTTGATAGCGACGGCGGAATTACTGAACTGGCCACCGCACAATGCTGTACTAGCGACATTACGCTAGACGAGTTCTTTACTCTTAAAGGCAAGAAGGACGCTTTTAATTCAGTGGCATCTAACGTTGCTGAATACCAACAAAACAGCAAATTTGGCACCGTAGTGAGTCATCAGCAAAGCATTGAGTTGTTTAAACAGCTTAATGTAAAAATGGCCCCAGAATTAAAAGCTGCCGGAGTAGCTATGCCTTATCAAGGCATGAGCCGCCAGCAATTAGCTGAAAAAATGATTGAGGAATATCGCGCAGCGGGTGTTGATCTTGCGAACGTTTATCCACAATCTTTTCAGTGGGATGATTTAACTTTCTGGCAACAATATGCTCCAAAAGTAGCGGCGAATATTGTCGCGCTTGATGGACGCTATCAGTCAGCTTTTTTTAATCATCGCAATAGCATTACTTGGCTGCCGACAATGCGCCAAATAAAGCGCCGCGGCATTAACATTATCGCCCCACCATTGTGGATGCTGCTGGAAGCAGAAGATAACACCATAGTGCCCAGCGGCTATGCCTTAGCGGCTAAAGCCGCAGGGCTAACAATAATTACCTGGACGCTAGAGCGTTCGCCAAACCTTGACGGCGGCGGTGGCTGGTATTACCAAACGCTTAATGGCAGTAACCCCAGCAATAGCTTTACCCCGCTTAAGCTTAATGACGGCAAAATAATGGAAGTATTGGATGTGCTTGTTAATGACATTGGCGTTATAGGCGTATTTAGTGACTGGCCTGCAACAGTCACTTTTTTCGACTATTGCGGTAGACGGACTAACTAAGACTGTCCTTAGTTACTCGCTAGCCCACTTAGGTAGCTTTGTTAGGAAGAGAAATCTGCCGCCTGAGAAATATTATAGACAACTTCTGCTGGTAAAATTTTACCAGCCTCAGAAATCATTTCGCCCGCTTCTAGATCGAATTCAATTAGTCCTTTTTCATTAATTTTTATCTCGCCTTGTTGTTGCAAGCCTTCAATGAAACGTCGGAACAAGGTTTTGTCAAAAAACTCTGGCGCATCTAGCCCATTAAGTAATGACAACCGTTGAGCCATTAACTGGGACTGTTTCTCTAGCTCCTCGCTGGTACATTTATTACTGCCAATACGTACCATTGTTGACAGGCCAATGAAATATCGTTCTAGGGCGGGCAATACAATATTAACCAATAGTTCTAGCTCTAAGCGACTTGATAAGGCTTTATCAATGGCAAACCATTTATCGTCTTGTTGGTTAAGTAAACCTTTGTCGGCAAAATAATTTAACCAACTGCCAACTGACTGACGGGCCTGGTCAACGCCTGCCGCTAAAAATAGCTCAACTCTTATATGCGGATAAATACGGACGAAAATTTCTTCTAACTCATATTGGCTAACACCGTCGCGCTGGGCGACTAAGGCCACCACTAATGCGGGCACCATATACAAATGCTGAACGTTATTGCGATAGTAAGACATAGCAATAATGTTTTTACTATTTAGGCCATAGATATCGCCAAGGGGCTGAGACACATGGCTTAGGCTTTCCATACTTTCGGTGTATTCAATCCATTTTTGGCTGCTGCCTTCGGGGAAGGAAATACGATCACTGTAGGGCTGAAATTTTTGAATATCGATAAGCATGTTGAGATGACGATCTAACAAGCGCCCGTCGATAGCTTGGCGTGGCGTGGCCAGCATAGCCGTTGCAACTAAATTTACCGGGTTAAGTGCTGCCGCCCCGTTTATTCTTGCTGCTAGCTCAAACGAAAGCTTCGCGACAAAGCTAGCAAGCCACTCTGGCTTGTCATACAGTTCATATTTGGTTTCGCGCCAAGTAGGCTGATGCACATCCAGCATGTCATTAAGATGAATAGCTTCGCCAAAATTAACCGACACCTCACCATTATTATTGAGTTTTTGTACTGTTTTCGCTAAATCGAACAGATTTTCTTTTTTCTTCTCTTTGCCTTTTAACTCATTTGTATATGAGCTTGCTTCAAATATTTTTTCGTAACCGATATAAACTGGAATAATTACAATAGGTTTTTTATTGTCGCGCAGATGACTAGTAACTGTCATTGATAAGATTCCGGTGGCTGGTTTTAGCATTCTGCCGGTGCGTGAACGCCCACCCTCAACAAAATATTCAACTGGAAAGCCGCTGGTAAATACTGCATGTAAATATTCATGAAAAACAGCGGTATAAACTTTGTCACCACCAAACCGGCGACGAATATAAAATGCTCCGCAGCGACGCAACAAGATGCCAACGACCGGCATATTAATATTTTCACCGGCGGCAATATGCGGCACATTTAAACCATTGTGGTAGAGCAAATAACTCATTAGTAAGTAGTCAATATGGCTGCGATGGCAAGGCGCATACACAATGGCATTGTCACGCGCCAGCTCACGCACCTGGTCAATACCGTTCATACGGATACCTTGGTACAACCTATTCCACACCCACGACATTATTGCGCTCAAAAATCGAATGGCGTTATTAGACACATCGGCGGCGATAGCTTCGGCATTTTTTCGAGCTAGCAGCTCAACCTTTTTAATCGGCACACCTTGCTCTTGCGCTTGCTCGCTAACAACTCTGCGCACATAGTCAGAGGTTAACACTCGGTCTAATAGCAACCGTTTATGCGACATATCTGGTCCGATTACCGCCGACCGCACCCGCCTGAAATGAACCCGCAGCAATCTGGCAACCTTTCTTGCTGCCACATTGGAGTCAATATCGTCATTTAATAGCAGGCGTAATGAGACCGGGTCGTTAAACTCAAAAAATGTATTACGGCCATTAAGAATCACCGTGAGGATTTTTTTGAAGCCACCGACCATGGTCCAATTAGAACTGAATATCGCTTTTATCGGGTTGGTGTTGTTCTCTGCTGCTCGGCCCCAGTACAAGGCTGCAGGCACTAATAACACATCTTTATCTGGATGCGCAGCTAAGTAATCTAAAATTGATTGAATACGACCAATAATGGCATCGGGCTTGGGGCCAAATAGCGACTTGCCGCGCTTAACTGTCAATAGCGGCTGAACACTGCCGTCACCTAGGTAACTGTCACGAGTGAAAATAGAAGGAAGGCCGAGCTTACGACATTGATTGTCCAACACCAGCGCGTCACTTAATGACTCATACTCTAATACGTAAATGAGCTTAGACGCGTTTTTAAGCACTTCAATATCGGTATTATGGGGGTTATCACCCACCTTCACCCACCAAAATAAAATGGTTTGTAATACGCGACTAAAAAAATCTCGAATAAAATTCATAAACATCCAGTTCCAAGCACTATTAGTTGGCTAATGCCGTGCTTTTTATATGGCCTTAATATAACACGAGCGTAATTATACTCTGATATCAGAATGCTTAATTACTTATTAAAAATGTTTTTTGGGGGTTGTAAGTTGCCAGAACTGGCAGTTTTTAGCGGGTTATTAGCTTAGTAAAAGACCGGCGATATTGTTATCGCTATACCGGTTCGAATAAACAACATTAGCCGGCTATAGCAGCATCATCAATGAAATATGTTATTTCAGCGTTGAAGCTCTCGGCTACTTTTTCTAGCTTCTCTATAATATAGTTTTTATAGAAATCAGGAGCACCTGAGCAAGCGACATACGACTCACCTGTTTCAACATAATCCACAACTTCAGTTCTCAGCTCTGTCATTTCAGCCAAGGTAGATTGTGCGCCGCTAAGTATAGCGGGCTCATCTAGTTCAAAAAAATCACTGCAACCGGCGTGAGACAAGGGTGCTGCCGCTAATAAGGCTGCGATAACAATAGCTTTCATAGTATATTCTCCAAGTTAAAATCTGCTTAAAACGTTACCTTATGTAACGATCCTGTTAAGAGTAGCTCATTATATTTAAAAATCAATAGTTTATTGATAATATTTTATTTTATAAGTCATTGTTTTGTAACAATTTTATGCACTACCAGTGTGCGGCTATGCATCATGATGATTCACTTAAAAATGTTACTTTATTTCACGCATTAATATGGTGCAAAAACTATACTTTACTGTCCAAACCGCGCGGTTAACGGTCTACATTCGAGATGGCTAGGCTACTGACATTATTTTAAGCAGACACAGGCACACAAATAGCGCGCCAAAGAATTCGGCTAATTTTTATTTTCAGCGTCTTTAAATAGATTGCGTAAGCAGTATCCGCTAACATTCGTCGCCTAATTGACCACCTAGTGAGAATTAACTATGCCAGGCTTACTACCCAATATTGATCCTGACGGACTACTTGAATACTCGGTTGTATTTACTGACCGTTCGTTAAACCATATGTCGCAAGACTTTCAGGGGGTGATGAATGATATTTCTAAAACCTTAAAGGACGTCTATAACAGCGCAGCCGTTGTTGTCGTTCCCGGCAGTGGTACTTATGGTATGGAAGCAGTTGCCCGACAGTTTGCTACCGACAAAAAGTGTTTAGTGCTTCGCAATGGCTGGTTCAGTTTCCGTTGGAGCCAAATTTTGGATATGGGCAGCATCGCTAGCGAGACGATAGTGATGAAGGCAAAAAAACACAGCACTGACAAGACCGCTGCATTTTCACCTGCCGCCATAGCAGATGTAGTGGCAACAATTAAAGCGGAAAAACCTGCAGTTGTGTTCGCCCCTCATGTGGAAACGTCGGCAGGCATCATTTTACCAGATGACTATATTCGTCAAGTGAGCGATGCGGTGCATTCGGTAGGTGGCTTATTCGTTTTAGACTGCATTGCTTCTGGCACTGTTTGGATAGACATGAAGGCCTGTGGCGTAGATCTGTTAATTAGCGCGCCGCAAAAAGGCTGGAGCGCGTCGCCATGTAGTGCATTAGTTATGCTCAGTGAAAAAGCACTAGGCGAGATCGAAAATACCACTAGCACTAGCTTTGCTTGCGATCTAAAAAAATGGCTACAAATTATGCAGGCCTATGAAAATGGTGGCCATGCCTACCATGCCACTATGCCAACCGACGCCCTAAAGCAGTTTCGTGACACTATGAAGGAAACCGAACTATTAGGTTTTGATAATATAAAGCAGGCACAGTTAGAACTTGGCCGCCGCGTGCGCGAGCTACTAACAAGTAAAGGCATTGCTAGCGTTGCGGCCGAAGGCTTTGAAGCACCAGGCGTTGTGGTTAGTTATACCAGTGAAGGTGATATTCAAAACGGTAAAAAGTTTATGGCTGAAGGTCTACAAATTGCCGCCGGGGTACCATTGCAATGCGACGAGCCTGCAGATTATCAAACTTTTCGGATCGGTTTATTTGGTTTAGACAAGCTGGCTGATATTGACCGTACCGTCAATAATTTAGCCGTCGCCTTGGATAAAGTTTTAGCTTAATCGTCAAAGCCATAACAACTTTAAAAATGTCAGCTTAGTTAACTAGGCTGACATTTTTTATTTGGCATCCACAAACAATAACCGGCTTAGCACAATAAATAATTGTATGAAAGTACAGCACAGACGCTCGCCAACAGGCGAAATATCTAACAAAAGACTCCATATTACTGTCAGCTACTGCGCTAGTAATCGTTTACCGGGGTATATATCTTTTACTGCCTCTCCATTAGCAATAATGGGCTGGCCACCTACAATCACATACGCTAAACCAATGGCCTCTTGATACGGCTGCTTATAGCTAGCTTTACTGGTCAGCTGGGCTAAATCAAACACGGTAATGTCAGCATCCATACCAACCTGAATTCGACCTTTGCGTTTAAATGCGGGCGCTATTTTTTCTAGTCGTTGCGCTGGCATTAGGGTCATCCGACCCAATGCCTGCGGCAAAGTGAGTAAGCCTTCGGTGCGCACATATTGGCTAATAACTTTAGTAAACGCGCCATTATGCGGGGCTACGTTTTCATCCAATGCCAGCATCGGCATTAAGTCACTCACTATCATTACTGACGGGTCTTTTATGGCAGTTTGAGTCCAACTCTCTTTCACATAGTGATGGACGACTACTCCATTTGGCTCTTCTTGGCGACGTCTTTCCCAGCTTTGCTGGGTGAATCGCTCGCCGGTGGCAGGCCATTCAACATCGTTATAAGTAATATTAAATATTGCCTGCCAGTCGCGGCCAAATACTGCCGAAGAAATTAGCGCCGAACCGGCATTATAAGGCAGCACCTCGGTGGTAATATCAACGCCGTCAATTTTCGCTTGGTTGATTTCGGCTAAAAACAAATCAATATTTTTCATCGCGTTGTGAGTTATATGGCAAATATGTACACTAGCATCCGCTCTTTTTGCTTGCGCAATTATCTCTCGCAGACCTGCTGGGTCGCCATTAATACCGCGACGCACATGGACAAATATTGGCACCTGCCTGGAACCTGCCACATCAAAAATCATATTAAGTTCGGCGCTGCTTACGGCCTCACTAATATAATCAAGCGCTAAGCCAATACCCAAACCACCACTGTCGAGGCCTCTGTTAAGCAGGGCTCGAATCTCTTCAAGCTCTTGCTTCGAGGCCTGGTTGGTAAAGGTATCGCGCGGATCGCTATATATAGTTTTTATTAAAGTCTTAATGCCGCGCCAGCCAGTAATGCTGGGCGAGCTTGTAATATCTACCTGTACCGCGCCCTGCATAACTAATGCCCGAATCGAAATATAACCAACTGACGCGCCAAAATTGAGCATTGGCTGGGCGCTAATGTGTTCGCCATAGCGCGACACAGGAAACGCGCCCGCCTCTAACTCTAATGCAGTAGTGACACCGTCAAACGCTTGGTAATACTGGCCTAACTCAGTTGGACTATGGGTGTGTAAGTCAATAAACCCTGGCGCAACCACCTTGCCGCTGACATCGATTATGTTACTAGCGACTAGCGGTTTAGTTGAGATGGCAACTATTTCTGCGCCGCTGACACCAACATTAGCAATAGCATCAAAACCTGTTTCAGGGTCGATAACACGGCCGCCTTGCAACACTAAGTCTAGTGATTGCTGGGCCCAAACGGCACTATAAAAAGAACAAGCGGCGACAAATATTATTATTATTTTAATTATCATAAACAGCCTTATTATTCGCGCTGTAGTTTGCCAACATAAGGTATCGCCATCGAAGGATAATCAGTGACAATGCTATCCACCCCCATAGCATGAAGCGTTTCAATTGTGGCTAGCTCATTTACCGTCCATACCGACACGTGGATGTTTTGCTTATGCGCTCTGCTAACCAAACTTGGGGTACAAATTTTACTGCCAATAATTAAATAGTCGCATTCCAGCTCTTGAGCCTGGGCTAAACAGCCTTGCAGTTCACTTACTAAACCCAGTGCGATATAAGGTGCATGAATTTTCATTAGTTTATGCATTTTGGTATCAAACGAGGTGACGACAATTTTCTTAGCTGACGTTTTGGTCGGGAACAGTGCTGCCAATTGCTTGGCTATTTGCTCTAACACCGCACTGGGCGCAGACTTAACCTCAAACTGATACAGCTTTATTTCAGGTGTTTTTTCTAACACCTGAGCTAAGCTGGCAATACCAGTAGCTATTTTAGTAGGCCATGGTGGGCCACTTTTTCTGCCATCAAATTTTGCCAGCTCTTTTACTGACAAAGAATCAACTCTGCCGGTAGCGTAGCAAGTGCGGTCTACCGTCTCATCGTGGGTGATAACAATTTTATTGTCACTAGACAGGCGCAAGTCAAACTCTAGATAACGCACGCCTCGGTCGATGGCATGACGGAAACCGGCAATAGTATTTTCTGGCGCTTCGCCAGCCGCGCCGCGGTGGCCTACAACAATCATCAATTAACCCACCCACCAGCAAAGGCAATACTTTGACCAACGAAAAAGTTAACCTCGCTAGATGCTAGAAATACGGCAAATAATGCATCTTCTTCTGGGGTTGCTAACCGCCCAATAGGTACTTCTCTGGCTAGGCGCGCTTGAAACGCTTCCAGCTGCTGTACCTCCGGCGGAAAATAAGTTGGGTTGTCGACAAAGTTTTGGGCGATTAAATTCACTTGAATATTATCTTTAGCAACCTCTACACCTACCGCTCGTACATAAGATACCTGCGCACCCCGCGCTGCGCTGTAAGTAGAAAATCGTTTCATACCGCGCATGGCTGAAGCACTACCCATAAACACCACCTTACCAGCGCCTTTGGCTTTCATCAGCGGCAACAAAACGCGCATTAAACGCGGCATCGGGTCAACAATAT